>ERZ890510.1711-NODE-1711-length-13770-cov-5.553919_pt1 | contig 13770 bp, 14 predicted proteins | sample MGYA00521265_ERZ890510 | MGnify/ENA primary metagenome ERZ890510 (study PRJEB32303, sample SAMEA104408624) | aquatic metagenome | biome: Brackish water; feature: Chemocline; material: water | place: Baltic Sea | collected 2014-10-26T21:54:00 | depth 110 m ...
GTAATTTGGCACGACGGGAAGATGGTCCCATGGCGCGAAGCGACAACCCATGTATTAACGCATTCCTTGCATTATGGATTAGCCGTTTTTGAGGGGTTAAGAGCCTACAACACGCCTAAAGGTCCGGCAGTTTTTCGTCTCAAAGAACATATTGAGCGCCTATTCGCCTCTGCACATATCTACATGATGCCCATGCCATTTCCAAAAGAGGTTATAAAACAGGCTTGTCTTGATGTCGTTCGTGAAAACAAACTTGAGTCCTGTTACATCCGCCCCATCGGATTTTATGGCTCTGAGAAAATGGGCGTGTCGCCGAAAGGAGCGACCGTACACATCTCGATTGCCGCATGGCCGTGGGGAGCCTACCTCGGCAGTGAAGGCATTGAGAAGGGTATTCGCGTTAAAACATCCAGCTACTCAAGACACCATGTTAACGTCACGATGTGCCGTGCAAAGTACTCGGGAACCTATGCCAACTCAATACTGGCCAATCAAGAAGCTATTGATGACGGATATGACGAGGCGTTACTCCTAGACGTGGATGGTTTTGTTGCGGAAGGCGCAGGAGAAAACCTATTTATCGTAAAAAATAATAAGATTTATGAGCCTGAGCTAACGTCAGCACTGATGGGCATAACCCGAGATACAGTGATAACTCTAGCGAATGCGGCCGGAATCAGCGTTGAATCAAGACGACTTACACGAGACGATGTGTACACTGCTGACGAAGCATTTTTTACAGGAACGGCAGCTGAGGTCACCCCAATACGAGAATTGGATAGACGAACCATCGGAGAAGGCACGCGCGGACCCGTTACAGAACTCATTCAAAAAAAATTCTTTGATATCGTGAATGGCAAATCACCCGCATACGATAAGTGGTTGACTTATGCCTGACAATAAAACTGTAACGACCTTATCGAACCAAGCTGAAATTGTAGGCATAGCGGAATCCGATCTTCCTCTAGCCTGCCCTTCTCAACCGAACCAAACTTGGAACCTTCACCCGAGGGTATTTTTACACTTTCACGGTGACAAACAAACTCAATGCCCATACTGTGGTACGCGGTACCAAATCATCTGATTTCTCAAAAAACCAGTCTGCCTGGCGAACCGCGTCTACAGGCATAAATTTAAGAGAGCACAAATATCGCTCCGTCACGACAAACCAGTGACTCACTTCAAAAACGTTAATCGCATCTTGATTATTGCGCCATCGTGGCTTGGCGACGCAGTTATGTCGCACTCCCTCATCCGTCACCTGTCTCGAGAATATCAAGCAGCCTCGATCGATGTCTTCGCATCCAAGGCCCTGCAGCCTATATACAAGCAGATGCTCGAAACTAACGAGATTATTAATAACCCGTTTGGCCACGGACAACTAAGGCTACGCGACCGTTGGCGCACCGCCCAAACCATAAAATCAAATCGGTACGATGTGGTTTACATCTTACCGAATAGCATTAAAAGTGCCCTGGTTCCTTTTCTCTCAGACATACCTCATCGCGTCGGATATACAGGCGAATCAAGGTTCGGGTTACTCAACCACCGACGAACGCTCAATAAGATTCAACACCCGCTTCTCGTCGATCAATATTTACAACTGGCAGGAGAGACACAATCGGATGGTTTAGCTCTCCGCGAGAACCCCAAACTCAGAGTGAACAAAGAAGATTTTGAACGGACACTCAGGAAATTTAATATTAACGCTGAGATTCCTTACGTTTGTTTGTGCCCAGGAGCGGAATATGGTCCAGCCAAACGCTGGCCTAAAGAACACTTCGCCGCATTAGCTCAAAAGCTTCGTACTCACCATTTATCTTCGGTCACCTTAGGTAGTAATCCCGACGTCGACATTGGAGCAGCTATCCATCAGTTGAGTCACGAATCAACTGAAAATTTAACAGGAATGACTACCTTGGAAGAAGCGGTGCATTTGGTTTCTGGCGCCAAATGCGTCATCACTAATGATTCTGGATTAATGCACATCGCCGCGGCGCTTAATACACCCTTAGTCGCGTTATTTGGATCCAGCTCTCCAACCTACACGCCGCCACTGTCAGATAACGCCAAGATCCTCACACTATCCTTAGGATGCTCTCCTTGCTTTCAAAGAACATGCCCGCTTGGCCACACCAAATGTCTCACGGAGATCACGACAGATAGCGTACTGACGGAAGTGTTGGCGGTAGTCGGTAAAAACATAAATCAATGACTACAGACGTCAACGAATTACATAGTTACCATCCGCCCGATTGGTTACCCGGCAGTCATCCCCAAACCATATTTCCATTTTTATTTAGATCCCCAGAATCAATCATTTACCAAAGGCAAAAAATTGAAACACCAGATGGGGATTTTCTGCATATAGATTGGGTTAATAAAGCCGCCAGGAGCCCCCTGGTCGTTTTGCTACACGGACTTGAAGGAAGTTCAAATAGTCATTACTCAAAAGCGCTAATGGCAAAAATTAAACACCTAGGTTGGGCTGGGTGCATCGTACACTTTAGAGGCTGCAGCGGCAGCCCAAATCGATTACCTCGAGCTTACCATTCGGGAGATAGTAACGAGCTTGAATGGATCATCCACGAGCTGAAAAAAATGTGCTTTGGGCCTCTGTTCGTTGCTGGGTATTCTTTAGGAGGCAATGTACTTTTAAATTGGTTAGGGAGGCCTGGTTATCAAAATGTCGCGGCGATCAATGCGGCAGTTGCCATATCAGTACCTTACGACTTAGTTGTTGCGGGAAATCGACTGAGCCAAGGTGTTAACAGAATTTATGGTGGGCATTTCTTACGAACACTGAAACGAAAAGCATTACGTAAAATTGAAACTCATAGGCTAGATATCTCACCAGAATCAATCAAAGCATGCAAAACACTCAAAGAATTTGACAATCGCTTCACAGCACCCATCCATGGATTTAATGGTGTCGATGATTATTGGTCCCGAGCAAGCAGTAAACCTTTTTTATTATCCATCAACAATCCCACTCTGATTATCCACGCAGAAAATGACCCGTTCTTATCTGGAATTGAGCTAAAAACACTCACCAAAAACAATAATCACATTACGTTGAACTTAACAAAATACGGTGGGCACGTAGGGTACATTAGCGGCACATTTCCAGGGCATATAGAATGGTTGCCCGAAAGAATTACGAAATACTTTATGGATTTTTTATGAATATAGAGTCATCAATTTTTAAGGCTTACGACATACGTGGTGTCGTTGGAACTTCATTAACAATCGAGGGCGTGAGATTAATTGGTAAAGCGATTGGGAGTCAGGTTCAAAATGGAAAAGCAATATGTGTCGGTCGAGATGGTCGGCTTAGCGGGCCTTCCATTGTTTCTGCCCTCATCGACGGCTTAATCTCTGCGGGCGCCGATGTGATCGATATCGGCCAGGTCACGACACCAGCCTTATACTTTGCCACCCACGAACTTGAGGCAGGGAATGGCGTTATGGTGACTGGCAGTCATAATCCTCCAGAGTATAACGGGCTTAAGATCGTCTTAGACGGACATGCCATTTATGGGGATCAGATTCTCAATCTACTCAAACGAATACAAGAGAAGAATTTCGTGGTTGGTAATGGTCAGGTATCGAGTGCCGATATAAGTGAGCGATATACGACCCGTATCCACAGTGACATTCGGTTATCTCGACCAATGAAAATATCGATCGACTGCGGCAATGGTGTTGCTGGAATGTATGCTGCTAAAATATTCAAATCGATTGGCTGTGATGTGCGCGAGCTATTCTGCGATGTGGATGGCACCTTTCCGAATCACCACCCGGATCCTTCTAAACCCGAAAACTTAGGAGATTTAATCAAAGACGTCGCTGAAGGAGAATCGGAGCTGGGCTTAGCGTTCGACGGCGATGCAGACCGACTGGGCGTTGTGACAAAACAAGGGGAAATCATTTACCCAGATCGACTGATGATGATGTTTGCTGATGATTTGCTCACTCGACATAAAAACGCGGAGGTCATCTACGATGTTAAGTGCTCGAGAGACTTGGGTCGCCGGATCAAGGAACGCGGCGGACGCCCTAAAATGTGGAAAACAGGTCACTCTCTTATCAAAGCTGAAATGAAAGCGTGCAACATACTCTTGGGGGGTGAGATGAGTGGTCACTTCTTTTTTAAAGAGAGATGGTATGGCTTTGATGATGGGATTTATGCAGGCGCACGATTATTGGAGTACCTCAGCAAAAAATCGTCATTAGCTCAAACATTTGACGATTTGCCTAACGCTTTTTCAACTCCAGAACTCCAAATTCAGTGCTCAGAAGGAGAAAACTTCTCAATCACTGAGCAGCTGAAGACCTCGGATTGCTTCTCAAACGCTGAAGATAAATTAACGATGGATGGAATACGCGTTGAATACAAAGATGGATTCGGACTAGCCAGAGCATCCAACACAACACCCACAATCGTATTGCGCTTCGAGGCAGATACCATACCCGCACTCAAAAGAATTATGGGGGAATTTAAGCAGGCACTTGCTATCTTAGCCCCCCATCTTGCATTCCCTCTATCTCCTGACGAGTAGTCATCAACGGGTTATGCTGATCGCTCAGCTACCCAATTTAAGACAGAATCTATTGCTGCATTCAAACCTTCTGGATTTGTACCCCCAGCCTGCGCAAGATCAGGCCGGCCTCCACCTTTACCGCCAACTTGCTTGGCAACGTAATTAACCAGCTCGCCCGCTTTAAACTTACCCGTTAAATCATCAGTCACTCCAGCAATTAAAGTAATCTTTTCACCACTAACTGATGCTAACAAGATTACGCCAGACTTCAATTTTGCCTTTAACTGGTCAATGGTCTGGCGTAACAAGGCAGCATCCGAGTCCTGTAGCACTGTCGCCAATACAGTAACCCCATTAACTGTCTGAGCCTTGGCAACCATGTCCTCGCCTTGTCCTGAAGCGACTTTCGATTTGACGCGAACAAGCTCTTTCTCAAGATTTCGAACATTATCTAAAATTTGTAACAATCGATCATTAGCTTCGTCTGGTGCAACCTTCAATAACGTTGAAATCTCATCAAATTGGCTGTCTCTTCGATGAATGTAATCAAGGGCACCTTGTGCAGTCGTCGCCTCTATACGCCGAACACCAGAAGCAACGCCTCCCTGAGCAGTTATCTTGAACAATCCGATGTCGCCCGTCTGTTTGACATGAGTGCCACCACATAATTCTGTTGAAAAATTGGCCATCTCTATCACTCTGACCTCATCACCATATTTTTCCCCAAATAAAGCGACAGCCCCTGTCTCGATCGCTTGGTCATATCCCATTACTCGAGCCTGAACGTTAGCGTTACCGCGAATGCTATTGTTTACCGAATTCTCTACCTGCTCTAGCTCCACCGATGTAAGCGGTTTAGGGTGGGAAAAATCAAATCTTGTTCTTGTTTCATCCACCAAAGAACCTTTTTGTTGCACATGATTACCTAGAACCTGACGTAACGCCGCATGAAGGAGGTGAGTGGCCGAGTGATTAAACATCGTTGCAGCACGAACAGCACCATCAACCTCAGTAGCAACCGAATCACCTACTTTCAACTCACCATTTACCACCTCACCATGGTGTCCGAAGACCTCTGCTTGAATCTTTTGAGTATCGCCGACGCGAAACGTCGAATACGGCGGAACCTCGGTCGCAATAGTCCCGCGATCACCTACCTGGCCGCCCGATTCGGCATAAAAACTAGTCTTATCAAGAACTACAATGCCGCTGTCCCCCTTGACCAAACGGTCCACAAAAACACCGTCTTTGTAGAGTGCGACCACCTCTGAATTTGTTACCAACGAGTCATACCCATTAAATTGAGTATTTAGGCCTTTGTATTTGAGTCCTTGAACAGTTTGGAATTTGGAGGCAGCCCTTGCCCTTTGACGCTGCTGCTCCATTGCCACTTCAAATCCTGAAAGATCAATCTGGATACTACGCTCACGAGCAATATCCGCAGTTAAATCCACTGGAAAGCCGAAGGTATCGTACAAACGGAATACGGTTTCACCATCCAAGACCTTATCTTCCCTTAGTAAAGCAGCTTCTAAAACCGTCATCCCCTTTTCAAGAGTTTCTGCGAAACGACGTTCCTCTTCAAAAAGAACCTCGGAGACCCGTTCTTGGGTAGCCAAAAGTTCTGGATAAGCCTTGCCCATAACCGTAACAAGGTCGGCAACTAGATTATAAAAAAACGGGGTTGAACGACCTAATTTGTATCCGTGCCGAATAGCTCTTCGAATGATTCTCCTCAAAACATAACCACGGCCTTCGTTACTTGGAATTACGCCGTCCACGATGAGAAAAGCACAAGAGCGAATATGATCGGCTATTACCCTTAGAGACGCGTCACCAGAATCTTTACAGTTTGTCTCACGAACAACCGCATTGATTAAAACTTGAAACAGATCAATATCATAATTGGAATGAACCTTTTGAAGAACAGCCGCCATGCGCTCCAACCCCATACCTGTGTCAACAGACGGTTTAGGTAAAGGATTCATAGCTCCAGACTCATCCCGGTTAAACTGCATGAAAACTAAGTTCCAAATTTCAATGAAACGGTCCCCATCCTCATCCGCGGAACCTGGTGGGCCACCCTCAACGTGCGCGCCGTGATCCCAAAATATCTCTGAACAAGGTCCACAAGGCCCGGTATCTCCCATTTGCCAAAAATTATCACTTTGATATTTTTGACCTCCAGGTTTATCACCAATACGTACAATACGTTCGGCAGGAATCTTAATATCTTTAGCCCAAATGTCGTAGGCCTCCTCGTCCGTCTCGTAAACCGTGACCCACATACGACTAGGATCCAAACTAAACTCATCAGTCAATAAACCCCAAGCGAGTCGTATCGCATCTGATTTGAAGTATTCCCCAAAACTAAAGTTCCCGAGCATCTCAAAAAACGTGTGATGGCGCGCGGTATAACCTACGTTTTCCAAGTCATTATGTTTACCTCCGGCTCGCACACATCGCTGGGAGGTCGTAGCCAGAGAGTAGGAACGTTTTTCATGACCAAGGAATACATCCTTAAACTGGACCATGCCTGCGTTAGTAAACAATAACGTTGGGTCATTTCCAGGAACAAGTGGGCTGCTCGAAACAATCGCATGACCACTTCGCTCGAAGTATTTCAGAAATCTTTCTCTAACTTCATCACTTTTCATTTGCGTGTCTCATTACATTAAATAACACTTTTATCAATCCCCAAAAACATCTCGATCGAACGTGCAGTCTGGATCTGACAAGACCTTCTTTATCGCACTTTGATCAAAACCTCGATTCAATAAAAATCGGGCTTGCTTCGCCCATTCGGCAGGAGACTCTGGCTTCAAACTGAATTTTTTTGACCAAACCAATCGAGTAGCAGCCAGGTCCCCGTTAAGCACCTCTTCTCGATATTCTAGGATGGTACTTTTATCGACACCTCTCGCCTCCAGGTCCCGAAAAATTTTTCTCATACCAAACCGTTCACGCTTAGTGCGAATAAAAGCTTCAACATAACGACGGTCGTCTAGCCAACCTTTATGCTCAAAGTCATCCAGCAACTGGATGACATCTTGCTGATTTCCACCCTTCAGAAGAAGCTTATTACCCAGTTCAAAACGTGTATATTCGCGCCGCCCCAATAAACGCATCGCCGTTAGTGTGAGTGACGCTTCCAAAGGAATTCCCCCGAACTCTACTCTTCAGATACTTCAGAGCCTTTTGGAGCTTTTGGAGCTTTTGGAGCTTTTGGCGCGGTGGCAAGACGAACGCCAACAATCTCACGCACTTTGTTTTCAATTTCGAGAGAGATTTGCGGATTTTGCTTTAAAAATTCTCGGACATTATCCTTACCTTGTCCGATACGGTCGCCATTGTAGCTGTACCAAGCGCCCGCTTTATCCACAATATTGTGCTTGACTCCTAGATCAATGACTTCACCTTCTCGAGAAATTCCTTGGCCGTAAAGAATATCAAATTCCGCCTGTCTAAAGGGAGGTGCAACTTTATTCTTTACTACCTTGGCACGAGTCTCATTACCGATCACTTCGTCAGATTTCTTAATCGCACCAATACGTCTAATATCAATTCGAACCGAAGAGTAAAACTTAAGGGCATTTCCTCCTGTCGTGGTCTCAGGATTCCCAAACATGACACCAATCTTCATACGTATCTGGTTAATAAAAATAACTAAGGTATGAGATTTCTTAATATTAGCGGTTAGTTTTCGAAGTGCCTGAGACATCAATCTAGCCTGTAGGCCCATTTGTGGTTCACCCATTTCACCCTCGATCTCCGCGCGAGGCGTTAACGCTGCAACCGAATCAATAACTACCACGTCAACAGAAGCTGACCGAACCAACATATCGGCTATTTCCAATGCCTGCTCACCGTTATCGGGTTGGGAAATCAACAACTCATCAATGTTGACACCTAACTTTGTCGCGTACTCAGGATCTAGCGCATGCTCCGCATCAATAAAAGCTGCAGACCCACCAATTTTTTGCATCTGTGCAATCACAGAAAGCGTCAATGTGGTCTTACCAGATGACTCTGGACCGTAAACCTCAACAACCCGACCTCTAGGTAATCCACCGATACCAAGAGCAATATCAAGACCGAGAGATCCCGTGGAAACCACCTTCAAATCCTGATCAATTTCCTGCTCTCCAAGCCGCATAATGGAGCCTTTGCCAAACTGCTTCTCAATCTGAGAAAGTGCCGCCTCTAGCGCTTTTTGCCTATTTTCATTCATTTGTATTTGAGCTCCAGATGTCTAAGATTAATCGTGATTCATTAGATTATCGCACAGCCTCGAAAAGTCCGAAGCCCCTTATTAAAACCCATCTATTCCGATGCGCTATACCTCAGGAAGGTCTAATCCTGAGCTAAAAAATGCTCCATCAAGCTAAGACTCTCTATCACCGATTGCTGACGCACAGAGTTGCGATCTCCTTCAAACAAGAATTTTCTCGTCATCAAACCTTTAATCTCATGCCCGACACCGATCCAAACTGTGCCCACAGGTTTATCTTCGGTGCCTCCGTCAGGACCTGCTACACCACTTGTCGCAATGGAACAATTGGCTCCGGTACGAGTCAAAACGCCGATTAACATTTTCTCAACGACAACGTCAGACACCGCACCATACTGATCGATCAAGTTAGGATCCACCCCCAATTGTTGCACTTTTGATTGATTAGAATACGTGACGAAGCCAGCATCGAACCAAGATGAACTACCTGGCACCATCGTAACTGCTTGTGCGATCCACCCTCCCGTGCATGACTCTGCAGTCCCAACAATCAAACCATTTTCTTTGAGCATCAAACCCAAACGTTGACTGAGTTGATAAATATCAGATGTAAGGTAAGCGCTCATCACTGAATCAGTTAACCCCCATCGCAGTTAAGGCCACCATGATAACTGACAATACACAGAGGGTGTATACCGCAGCGACCAAGTCATCCAACATCACGCCCAAGCCTCCTTTTACGCGTTGATCTATAAGACGTATTCCGAAAGGCTTCACGATATCAAAAATACGAAAGACAATAAAACCAAGTACATGAAAGATTATATTTTGCGGAATAAGCACTAATATCATTCCGTAGGCTACGATTTCATCGATCACAATTGCAGAATGATCCGAATGACCTAAAATAGTTTCTGAAACTGTGCAAACCTTAATGCCTACCAAGAACATAACAATCCAAAACAATAACAGCAGCTCTAACGACAAGCTAGCACTTAACAAGTAGTGCATTGGCAAAGCGAGTAACGTCCCCCAAGTTCCTGGGCCTGGACGAATCAAACCAACACCAAAGCCACAGGCCACAAATAAATATGGATGTTTAAAAACCCTATTAGCTATAGAAACGCTATTTTCTGGTTGCAAAATGATCAAAACCTTTTTGAAAGTCTTTTTTGAGGCCACCATTCCCGTCACAAACTTCAACACCAGCCCCTTGGGTCACACGACCGATCTTAGTGAGCGGCAAACCGAGCTCCGCAGCGATGCTATTTATGCGAAGCATATACTCTGCCTTGGCCGTAAATAAGAGTTCATAATCATCACCACCACCGAGAATACTACTCTCAATATCTTGATCAAACCGTCGATTTTTTATTGACTCATGTACGGGAATTTCTTCATAATCAATGATGATTTTCACGCCAGATTGGTTCGCGATATGCCCAGCATCAGCGACTAACCCATCGGAAACATCGATCGCAGAATTTGCAATCCCGATTAACTTTTGACCAAGCTCTATCCGAGGTTGCGGCTCATGCAAACGTCGCAAAAAGTCTTGCTCTTCTTCGACAGGAAATTTAAGCACACCCTGTTTAATCAAAAGACCAATGGACCCAAGTCCAATCAAACCGGAAACCCAAACATCATCATCAAGGCAAGCATGATCCCTTCGTAGAGCAGTGTCTGACTTCACAAATCCAATTGCTGTTAGCGTAATCGACAGTATTTCCCCTCGAGTGGTGTCCCCGCCAACAAGAGCCACGGAGTGAGATCTGAGTAATGCCTTGATGCCGTTAGAAAATTGCTCAATCCAGATTTCATCGGAAACAGGCAACGTAAGGGACAAAAGCACATATTTGGGAATCGCTCCCATCGCAGCGAGATCCGACAAATTTACCGCGACAGATTTATAGCCTATAGAAAATGGATCGTCCGTAGATGAAAAATGAGTGCCGCTTACCAGCGTATCCGTAGTAAGTACTAAATCCCGACCATCGCCAATGTCTATTAAGGCGCCATCATCGCCCACACCAAGCCGCACACCAGCTGCATCATGATGAAAATACTTGCGGATAATTTCAAATTCGGAAGCCAAACTATTGACCGCTGTCCTAAATTAACGCGTTGAGGTTCTTGTCTTGCAACTCATATATAGACAGCTTCTTAATAACATCCTCAGACATACCACCCCCTACCTAAGTGTTTTCAGAAAAATTTAAGATTGAGCTGCACGACCGCCCTTGAGGTATCGATCCAGAACGCCGTTAATATATTTATGTCCGTCAGTCCCACCAAACTGCTTGGCCAACTCAATACACTCGTTGATAACGACCTTGAAAGGCACCTCAGAAGACTCAACCAGCTCAACCATAGCAATGAGCAGAATCGCTTTTTCTATCGGTGAAATTTGTGATATTGGGCGATCAAGACAAGGTCCAATATCTTGGTAATGCTGCAACGAATCCTTAATCGCAGATTCTAAGAGGCTACGCGTGTAATTGACGTCCGCCTTCGGATATTCTTCCTCAGTTATTAAAACCTCGATGATCTTCTCGACCGCCACTTCATTTACCTGCCAGTGATACAAGCCTTTCACAGCTAATACCCGAGCGAATCGCCGACTACCTTTCATAAATTAGATCCAGTAGCCGCACCATACCAATGGCCACATCAGCACATTCTTTTGATTTTTGCTCCATACGCTCAGTTATCTGATTCATGTTTTCACACGTAAGAATCCCATTGGCAATCGGAATGCCCGTGTCCAACTGAACCGTCATAATCCCCCTCGCAGATTCGTTTGAAACCACCTCAAAATGATATGTCTCTCCTCGAATTACCGACCCGAGAGCGATTAACGCATCGAAGTTGCCCGTTTTTGCCATAGCATCCAAAACGATGGGGATTTCCAGCGCACCGGAAACCTCAGCATATGCAATATCGTCAGGACTCACGCCCAAGTTCACTAGCTGTTCGCCGCAGGCCGAGCGCATCGCTTCCGCAACATCCTTATTGAACTGTCCGATGACGATGCCAACCTTTAACCCATCACCATTAACGTCCTCAAGGGATTGTGTCTCAAATTTTTGCAACTCTCTTGCTCCTTATTATTTCCTGGAACCACCAGGAGTCAATATTTACCAAATACCTTAATCGGATGGTTTTTCCTGATAGCCAACAGTCTCTAGATCAAAGCCAGTCATACTGGGCATTCGCCTTGGTGTAGCCATCAACCTCATACGAGCAACACCAAGATCTTTTAAAATTTGAGCGCCAATCCCATAGTTACGAAGGTCCATTTTTTGGGGCAACTCCTGGGCTGGTTGCAAATGTCGCAACAACGAATCTCCATCCTCAGTGCGGTGGATGAGTATCAATACACCTTTACCCGCTCGATTGATAGTGGCCAAAGCGTCATCAAAGTGCCATGAGTGTATGCGGCTATTCTTATCAAGAAGATCAGCTATGGACAAAGGCTCATGCACCCGAACCAAGACCACCTCAGAAGATTCAAATGTTCCCTTAACAAGTGCCAGATGTACTTCTTTTGAAATACGATCACGATAAGCAACCAATTGAAAAGGTCCCGCAACCGTATCAATAGATCGCTCCAATACACGCTCCACCAGCGATTCATGCTGGCCTCGATAAGCAATTAAATCGGCAATCGTACCGATTTTAAGATTGTGGTGACAACTAAATGTTACAAGATCAGGCAGTCGAGCCATTTCTCCATTTTCTTTTAATATCTCGCAAATCACAGCCGATGGTTGCAATCCTGCCATGAAAGCCAAATCGCAGCCAGCCTCAGTATGCCCGGCTCTCACAAGGACCCCCCCCTTCTCCGCCTTCAAAGGAAAAATATGCCCTGGCTGTACGATATCCATCGGAGATGCATCAGGAGAAGAGGCCACCTTAATTGTCCGTGCCCTATCCGCGGCAGAAATTCCAGTCGTGACACCCTCTGCTGCTTCAATAGAAGCAGTAAAATTTGTGGCCATACGGGAACCGTTGGAGCCCACCATAGGCATTAAATTTAACTTCCGACACTTTTCCTCAGTTAGGGTCAAACAAATAAGTCCCCTGCCAAATGTGGCCATAAAATTTACGGCTTCAGCAGTCACATGCTCCGCGGCCATGACAAGGTCTCCCTCGTTTTCTCGATCTTCCTCATCGACGAGAATAACCATCTTGCCGTTTTTTAAATCATCAATGATGTCGGGTATTGAGCTAATGTCAGATGTCATATTGAGTCAGAATTAGTTAAGAGCTTCTCCGCGTAACGCGCCAACATATCAACCTCTAAATTGACATAAGTACCGGGCTTAATAAGTTTTAAATTGGTCATGTTGATCGTGTGAGGCACAAGATTAATCAGAACTTTATCTTTTTTATCTTCATTCACGGTCAAACTCACACCATTTACTGTTATGGATCCTTTTTTGACTAGATACCTGTTTAATGCCGACGGAACTGTAACAGTTATCTCCCAATTCCCATCTTTTTCATCAACAGCCTCAATCTTTCCAGTCCCATCAACGTGTCCACTTACTAAGTGCCCACCAATCAATGAGTTTAGTGTCATGGCACGCTCTAAATTAACGACAGCACCCACTACAAAACCGGTAACCAGTTTTAGCGTCTCTGGCGACACATCGAACTCAAGCGAGTTTCCACTTAAGCCAACGACGGTCAAACACACGCCGTTAACCGCGATACTGTCACCAATAGCAACGCCATCCATCTTAAAAAGGTCGCTAGACACCACCAAACTTGCGGCCGCCCCAACGGTTTCGCAACGCTTCACAACACCTGTGCACTCAACAATTCCTGTAAACATAATTAAAATCTAACCGTAACTCTAAAATCCTTACCTAACTTTTTAATATCAATGATCTCTCTCTCTGCGACGTCATCCATCTTTTCTAGCTCATCAAGAAAGAGCATTCCTCTGCCTTGGGCACCCAAAAACTTCGGTGCATAGTAAATGATCAT
>ERZ890510.1713-NODE-1713-length-13769-cov-25.824996_pt1 | contig 13769 bp, 11 predicted proteins | sample MGYA00521265_ERZ890510 | MGnify/ENA primary metagenome ERZ890510 (study PRJEB32303, sample SAMEA104408624) | aquatic metagenome | biome: Brackish water; feature: Chemocline; material: water | place: Baltic Sea | collected 2014-10-26T21:54:00 | depth 110 m ...
TGATTGAAGAAGTAGTTGCGGAAGTCTCTGAACCTGTAGTTGAAGAAGCACTCGCGACGCCTACTCTTTCAGTAGAAATAGAGCAAGAAATGGACCGATTAAATGCTGAAATTACTCGCCTTCGACGTTCGATGGCAGGTGCTGCTGAAGTTATCGAAGACTTGGAAAATCCACCAATGCCTCCTGCCGTCTTGGAAGATATTGTTGTCCCTGCCTACCTTGTTGGTGATTTTGCTCGCTTAGCACGTCAATTGGATAGAGAATTGTTGATTAGAGCTAATATGGGTACTATCGCAATGTTGCATCCAGACAAGCCTGGAGTGATGATCTCTACCAAACATATGACTTTGTTACCGCGTCTTGATGAAAGAGGCTTATGTGCAGCAGAACTTGGTTCTGGGGCACCACGCGGCGCTCCTGAAGAGTGGCGTATTTTGGAAGTATTACTCGCTTCAGTGAGTTTGCTTACAGGCGGCCCTGCTGCTGTTGTACATTCCTTTGGAGCATATACTACCGCCTCATCCTGTGAGAAGGATTTGATCGTAGTTCAACCAATTGATGAAGTTGGCAAGAAACAGATTGGTAAGATTATCATTGTTGACCCTGATGACGACAACCCTGAAAACTTCCTACGACAAGTCGCTGAAGCCTTGAATCAAGGTGGAATGCGCTGTGTTGTTATTCGTGGTAATGGTGCTTATGCAGTTGGTGCAGACTTGGACCAAGCTTGGGCAAATGCTGCAATGCTTGAACATAGTATGCGAATTGTAATGTTGGCTAGACAAGCAAATCTTAAGATTTGATTCAGTTTGAATCCTTGGCTGCCCTACAGACTGCAACAAAGTTATCAAACATCTCTTTACCGAATTCAGAATCGTTAACCTCTGGGTGGAATTGTAATCCGAAGCGGTCACCTTTTTCGTTTTCCATACCTTGAATTTTACATGATGGGCTGGCAGCAGTGATGAAGAATCCTTTTGGTAATTGGTGGACTTCGTCATTGTGAGATTCCCAAACGGTTTGACTTTGATTTGTGCCGGCGAATATTTTTCCACCACCATTTTGCAGTTCTATTTGCATTGCCCCGAATTCGGGTGCTGGGGATTCGCGAGCATCGCCTCCATAGAAACGGGCCATGAATTGATGTCCTGCACATATTCCAAGTATTGGGATGTCCATTTCCAGATATGCAGCACAATTTCCTAACTCACCGGTTAGTCCTACTCTAGCAGCCCCTCCAGAAAGAATTATTCCATCGACTTTACGCAGATTTTCAAGTGGAGTTGTATTTTCAATGATTTTGGTATCTACTTTCAAGTAGCGCAACATTCGCCATTCACGGTGTGTCCATTGCCCGCCATTATCAACTACATCAATGACAAGTGGCGCTTGGCTCATATTGTGTCGGTGTGGAAAGACGGCCATCAATATGCCGCCTATTGAGTGATGGCTGAAATAGACGATTTCAAAAGGGACCGCCGCTAGGACAAACTATGGGAAGGGTGTTGGCTCTTACATTCGTTGCGCTTTTGATGTTGGCTTCAGTGCCAACCGTAGCGGCCTGCGAAACTGAAGCTGCGCGTATTGCTAATGGCCAATTACCTTCACCGACAGGTATTTCTCCAAATAAAGACGATTCAATACGCGAAACAGTGCGTATTTCTGAAATCGGACAAACAGTTGCTAGGACTCAGTTGTGGATGGTAGTGATGGGAGCCAATTTGAGCGAACGTCAAATCGCAGATGAAATTGACCGAGCCATGAACGAAAATGGTTCTAATCCTGATTGGCCTTCGTTTGAAACAATAGTTGCTTCAGGCGCAAATGGCGCTATTCCTCATGGTGATGCTGAACACGCCGGAGCTGGCCCTAAACAGGTTATGGTGGGTGATATTGTCGTTGTTGATTTAGGTGCGAGAGTTAATGATTGGGTTAGCGATATTACCAGAACTTATGCGGTTGGTGGAACGGAAAATGCAACCATAATCAAAGCATATATGGCAGTTTATGATGCACAAAATTTAACTTTCCCGTTAATTGAAGCAGGTACACCTGCTTGGTCGTTAGATGATATTGCTCGAACACATATTGAAAACGAAGGTTTTGGAGAATATTTCATTCATTCACTTGGACATGGCTTTGGAGTCTGCGTTCATGAGCCTCCTTTGCTCTCCGGTGGAACAGATGACCCGTTATTCGGATTATCATACAACCAGCAACCACTGGCAGTTTACGATGCAATCACTATCGAACCGGGGATTTACATCGACGGTTGGTTCGGTATCAGAATTGAAGATGATTTCTTGGTAAATCAAGAAGACCATGAATTTTTGAGTGAAATTATTCCTAGGGATTTAGATTGGTTTATGATCTATGAAGATGCATACAATGCTTCTGAATTCCCTGGTATTGAAGATAATACTGCTAACTTGCCTGATGATTCTTCTCTTCTGCCCGCTCCCGTTGGCATCATCGAAATAATTTGCTTATTTGCACTTGCAGCATGGAGAAAATTGATGGGCGAAGATACTATTGAAATCGTATGATTTCATCTTTTAGAAGTAAACTACTTCCTATTTGAATGTAGATTTTAATTATGATGGTGCACCATCGATGTTCCACAAACGCGGCACCAAACCTTTGTTCCGTCTTTTCTTGGAATTACTCCTGTGATGTCAATTGTGACTCCACACTTGCATTGAATCGTGTTCCCCATATTACAGCCCAAGCATAACTGCTTGATGAATTAAACGCTCAGATAGGCCTTGACAACCACACTTCAAAACAAGCAAAACATTTGCTCGATGAGAATCCCTTAATCTCCTCTATGGTAACTGATTCAATTATTGCTGATGTTTTCTCAATCGCCTCTATAATCAATTGTTTTTGCGATTCAAATTCGTCTTTATCGATGATAGCCCAACCTCGTAATATCGTTGTATCTCCCTTTTTCAACAGTGGAATTAATTCTGGTAAATGACTTATGCTATCATGGGGCAGATTAACCAATAATAAATCACAACTTTCTACCAATTCATTATCCATCGCCCATTTGGTGGCATCAGCGCAACGAATTGTTGCTGGAGAAAAACTACTGCTAGAGGATTTTGTAACCAAATGTTCAATGTTCATTTGCAGTAGTTCTACCGCCTGTGGATTTAGGTCTCCTACATGATAGCCAGAAACTAATCCATCTTCAGCCAATAACGCACCCATGCTAGGGCCGACTCCTGCGTATGGGTCGCAAACTACAATTCCTCGGCCAAGCCTCTGTGATAGATTTTTAGCACTCGTCACAGTATTAATTCTTTGAGTTGATAGGCGAATTGAAAAATATACTTTGCTGGGATCAACCCATAATGAATAACCATTTTCTTTAATTCTAGTCAGCGTTGATTCATTACCATCTCTACTCTGAACAACTCTTAGTTTTCTGATTCTGAAGTCCCCTTGAACTCCTTCATCAGCACAAATAACCCGGATATTAGGTGACTGATGTAACATAGCTTCTGCTATATTCGATTCGAATTGTTGCAATTCTGGTTCAATTTTTACAATTTGTAAATCACCTTGAACTTCGAATGCTGCCGGCCACTCACTTTCCATTTTTTTGAAAATCTCTTCATCCAGTCTTTGAGTCCAATGTGATGGCCCTTTTACTCTGCCATCAACCATCACTTCCGGCATTCCCTGCCATACTGAATCTCCTGCAATGGGCGCATTATCCAAAAGTGGAATGCCCTTTCTACCCCCTTCTAATGGGTGAACTCCTGCCTCGCTAAACAACCAGCCATTGGACTTACAAAAGTCCAACCAAGTCTGGGTTTGCGCGCTCGGCACACTCAAATGACGCATGATGCTCGCTACATCCAAGCGAAGGGAGGGTTTGAGGATGACGGCAAAAAATAGTAATTCTCTCAACTTACCAGATTGTGGTCTTGTGTTAATTGGCATGGGACCTGGGAACTTTTCATCGATGACTATTGAAGCGAAACAGGCCGCACAGGCATGTGATTCGCTCCGCTATGAAGCCTATACCGCCCTATGGCCACAAGATCAATTGGATTTATTGGAAGCGGAATGTGGTCAAATTACTAAGGTGATGCGTCCTGAAATTGAATCTCCTGAACTATTATTGGAGTTGGCCAAGAGTTCTTTAGTTGGATTACTGGTTGTTGGCGACCCACTACAGGCAACAACGCATGTGGATTTGCAGTTACAAGCGGCTGAAGCGGGGATTGAATGTATTACATTCCACGGAATTTCTATTACAACCATAGTAACCGGTGCAATTGGTTTATCCAATTATAAATTCGGCAGACAGACTACTCTAACCTATCCATATGGCGGCTGGGTTGCCACTTCTCCATTAGAGGTATTAGCACAAAATAATCATTTGAATTTACATACTCTAGCTCTACTCGATTTAGACCCAACCGGTGCAGGAACTGGTGACCAGCGCCCTATGCAACCTAGCGATGCTAGTTCTGCTCTAATGATGATGTTTACAAAATTACAACAATCTGTTGATGAGATGCAAGGTGATAGTGCCTTAGAAACAATGAGAATTGAGGCCTGTAAACAATACTTGCAAACTCCGATAGAGCAACGAATTGTTGTCTTGTGTAGTGACATGGGTTGTTCAAATGAACAGATTATAACTACTACAGTCGGTCAATTAACGCAACTCGAAGGTGGGGGGCTGAATTGTTTAGTATTTCCCTCATCTTTGAGTGATGTTGAAGAAGCGGCGTTACTTCGTTGGAAAAAGGAGTGATGTTTTTTGATGTAAGATGAAATTATTCTTCTCAGCTCTTTTTTACTATTTTTGATGCTTTTTGCAGGCGTTGGGCTTGCATCGATGAGAGTCAAAGAAGATACAACAGATGACTATCTTGTTGCAGGAAGAGGGATGCACCCCGCTTTGGCTGCATTATCTGCCGTCAGCACTTGGAACTCAGGATACATGTTTATTGGTTTTATTGGATTCATTTTCGTTCAAGGCTATTCAGCGGTTTGGATTGCACTTGTTTCTACAGTGGGTCAACTCGTTGCATGGGTTTGGTTGTACAAGTATATCCAGAAGGAAGGCCATGAACGTGGTATTCGCTCACTGACCTCGCTTGTTTCCAACAAAACTGGCTCTCCAGAGGCAAAACTAGCAGCAGTATTGTCAGTGTTCTTGCTCTCAATATATGCTGCAGCGCAGTTAACCGCTGGAGGATTGGCACTGAATTCGATGTTGGGTTGGTCTCAAATTATCGGAATACTGATCGGTTTTGTTTTGGTTGTAGCGTATTGCTACGCCGGTGGTATTCGTGCTTCGATTTGGACTGATGCTGCACAATCATGCGTAATGATTGTCGGTTCAACGATTTTGTGTTATGTTGCATTAGGAGAAGTCGGTGGATTTTCTGGCCTTCATTCAACTTTGAAGAGTTTTGATCCAAACATGGTCAACATCTATCCTAGCAGTTTGAAATTTGGTGCCACTCTTTGGATTGCTGCCTTCTTCCTAGGCGGACTTGGTGTGGCTGGTCAGCCACAAGTGGTTTCCCGAGTAATGACTTTGGAAGATGACAAAGCAAGAAAGGAAGCGGCTGTTTGGTTCTTCGTATGGCAAACACCATTCATCATACTGATGTTCATAATTGGACTTGCCTGTAGAGCTATTTTCCTAGACATGGATGCTTCAGATGCTGAAACTGGGCTACCAGTATTGGCAATGGAAGTGCTCAATCCATTCCTAGCAGGAGTGGTTCTAGCATCCATATTTGCTGCGACTATGTCGACTGCAGATAGCCAGGTATTGGCCTGCACTGCAGCCATTACAGATGATATAAAACCGGAATGGAGTCAGAATCATTCGGCTACAAAGAAGGTTACTTTGGCTGTAGCTGTATTCGCTACCGTTCTTTCATTGATTGGACAACAAGTTCCAGGCTTCGGAGATTCTGTCTTTGCCTTGGTTGTATTAGCAGTTTACGGATTGGGTGGAATATTTGTCCCATTACTATTGATAAGAATGATGGGTTATGAGCCGGATACAAACCACTCCATCGCGATGATGACTGCGGCAATGAGTGGTGTAATTATTTGGACTGTTCTTGGTTATGGGGCCGATGTTTTCCCATCTGTTCCTGGAATGGGTGCTGCCTTTGCTACCCATTTCTTTTTGTGTAACTTCCGCGAACAATCATCAAAAAATCCATTTGGACGCTACTCTATTCCTGCTCAGAAAACATTGACTGTTGCGGCTGTTGTAGTTTTCTGCCTTACCGCCACAGTAGAGGCTTCATACTACGTCTTTGCACCAGATAAGTCTGAATCACAAGGGATGGTTGGATCATACAATGTAACTGCAAATTTCGAAACCATTGTGCTTGATAACGGTGGAGAATACATTGTTGATGGTGAGACGTTCGTACTCAATTTATCGACAGATTCTCTCAGCGGTGCCGATGCAATGAACATCGTTGGGGCAAAGATTGTGATGACCTATTCAGAAGATGAAAGTAGTGCAGGACCTCTTTGTGCTTTGCCGGGTGCATCGGATACAGAATCTGATACCATTACTGGAATGCTCATGCACAGTGGATTCAACGCTTCCGCAGACGGTCAAAATCAAGACGGTGCTCCAGCCTCTCATGAAACATTTGTTGAATGGTATGATGCTTCGATGATTGGCAATGTGTCCAATGTTACAAAAGCCGACATCATGGCTGGACTCGATTCAAACGGTGCTGGACTTGGCGATTATTCGATTGAAATTTCAGTTGATGTAAGTATGGGTGGTGGAACTGGATGCACTCATACCGATAACGGAGAAAACGTTGATTATTCCATTGAACTGATAGTATTAGACTACACCATCACAGAAGTTAAAGAATGAAAGTTTGGCCTTGCACTCCTACTTGCCATCCATTGCTGACAACTTCCTCATAGGCTTGACTACTCTCATCATATAGAGGATTTGTATGGTTTAAATGAATGAAAATAATCTCGGGGTCGTCAACTTTTCTTTCACCCAATAATTGCAATGTTTGCTTAACTGGAGGGTGAGCAACATCTTGCTGAGAGCGCCCTCCCAACTCATCTTCAGACCAAAAAGTGCCGTCTAGTAATGCGATGTCGACTTGCAAATGTCTAAGCCAACTGCGAATATCTGGCTGATGGTGACAATCAAGGGTTTGTTGCCATGAGTCGTGGTCTGGCAAAAATAGTAATCTCTTATTAGCACCACAAATCAAAAACGCATGCATATCAGAAAGTTCATCGCGATGAGGTATTACTATTGGAATAATGGAAAGATCTTCATGCTTGGTAATTTGTTCACCATTTTGGAATATCTTGTCCTGAAAGACTCCTTGCTTCAGCATCAGAGCCCACTGAGGTGTTTCTTCCATCAGGTGAAACATCTCATCTGAAACATGTAGGTCGAGATCTCTACTGTCCATGGTTTCTTTACCAAATAATCCCAAGCCATCAACATGGCCAAAGTGTGCATGAGTTAGCCAGACTGAATCGAGTGATGGGGCGCCCCAAATACGAAATTGTTCACTCAGATAACGGGTTGCCTCAATCAAATGGCCAGCGCCAGAATCATCAATAATCCCTAAAGAAACAGGGAACATGGTGTCTTCTGCAGTCAAACCAGCACAGCATGGTTGAATGCAACCCGCTTGTGGCCGAGCACCGTCTTGTGCAATACCGAGTAAGGTTACTTCGACCACCAACAATCCCCTCTTGATTAGGGCAAGAAGCGACCGCTTCTTGATTGCTCCCTTTCGGGACCCGCCGCGAAGGGCTCAAACGAGAGAGGGTTTTGGCCAAGGGTGAGGGGAATGTATGGCTGGACCTTCTAACGTTGAATTTCCTGGCCAAAAAAAGCAAACCATTCGCATGCGTGGCACAAAACAAGCCAACAAAGAAACCTCTGAAAAGATGGCTCGGCAACTAAAAAATTTGCTTGAAGCACCTTATGCTCATTTACCGGAATTAACATGGGCTGGAAAGAACTCGTGGTTCGCTTCTGACCCAGTGACGAAAACTATGAAAGCGCTTGACAGAATCATCTCTAAGAAGAACGACGTTGCTTGGTTATCAAAACGCATGATGTCAAGAAGTGGCGACCCTGTTGCTAAGGCATTTGCTGGTTCTCTGCACGCTGCTCATGATGATGAAATAAAAATGGTTGGAAAGTTCGGTTCTGCTTCTTTCGGTTCTGCATCATTCATTCGCCGAGGAGATGGCAAACAAGGTTACCTTGCCGGTATTCAAAATTTTAATCATCTAACTCTGCGAATGTTACCATGGGAAAATCACGCAAAAAAGGGAATGTATTTCTTTACCTGGAAGGGCGGCTTTGTATGTACTGGTAAGAATCCAAATCCACCACCAGAATGGCTGGCTGATGTTCTTGCTCGCTCGCGATTTAATTTCATTGAGAATGAAATAGATGGAAAGGTTGTTTGGGTTACTGCAGACTTAGACCCTGCAACAGTAGTAGAAGGTGGAAACACGTCAGAAGGTTATGTTCGTATGACTTTCCACCATGGGCCAATACTAGCTATCAGCCTAACCGCACTTGAAAATCCAAGCAAGAAGGATTCTTCTTTTATTCACCACCTTGCTCTTTCAATGCTACCACCTTTCCTACCATCTATTCTAACAATTGATGCTAAATGGACTCCGGAAGGGTGGCCTCTGGACAAGGTTTTGCCGGTTGCTGCTGATGAAGGCATTGACAAAATAATCGATGCTTGGCAGGGCCTTTCTATGAATGAAGGGTTGATTGCAATGGCTATCCGAAGAACCGTTTTGGATAGTGTAGATACTGGTTTGGTTGTCGGCGATTCCTGGGTTGCAGGAGATTCATTACAATCTATCGAAGAATCTCTTTCAGATGTTGCTGGTTCTGAGGATGAAAGAAATCTAACCGCTCACGTACTATTTGCTTCGCTTAGCGATGGTCCTGATGGGGATGAGGGTTTACGAATTGATTCACGCGGCGGCATTTCTCCTCGAAACGCGGCTGCACTTGAGATAATCAACGGTGCATCATGTGGTGATATCCTCAAAAATATGTGGGAAAAATGGGGCCTTGAAGGATTGGCTAGCCTTGGAATTGAAGGAGAAGAGGCTGAAGAGATTTGGCAAGCGCAAGTCAACAAACCGAAACCGTTTGGTACATTCCTCAAAGGTTTAGATTCTGCAAGAAAGGCGGCTCAAAATGTTGCTAAATTCCCGACAAGACGCGGTTCTATTGAAGGGCCTGTTGGAATGATTCACGACCTATTGCTAACCGGATTATTAGAAGGTCCTGGAAAGGCCGAAAGAGAAGCTACTGGACGTCATGGCGATATTGATTCAGCCGCTGCTGCATGGACTTGGTTACTAACTGTTGATCGTTCACGTGGACAAGAATGGCATTTCGAATCAAATGCCCGTGATAAGGCAGGCGCATGGCTTAGTGCTAGCAAAGATATGCACAAGTGTGGAGTTGAATTGCTAAAGTGTGATGAGAGTCAATTGGAGTCTCAAAGAGAGCAGTGGCAACAAGCGCTACAGCAGTTAAAGAAAGTAACCGGTAGTGCTTAAAATAAGTTAAGCCGGATTTTGTTGGCTTTGTAGAAGAAGAAAAAGAAGAAGAAAACCATCTTGTTACCAAAATGGCGCACGGGGACATGTCCGCAGACATGCCCCCGCACTTCATCGGGAAGTAGTGTTTAAACTACTAGCGAGCGTTGTTGACTAAGTTCACTCAGCGTCTGCATCTTCAGCATCGGCATCTGCAATAATTTCATCAATCTTCATACCCACTAGGGCACCAATACCAATTACTATTCCATCGATTAACCATGGAATTGTGACTGCTAAGGCATCCTCAGTTCCATTCATGAGCATGGAGGCCATGTCATTAGCGGACTCGAAGTTTACGATACCAGCCAAAGCCATTACTGCAATAGGCATAGCCCAATCATAGTCGACCTTTGCATGAATCTGTCCGAGGATAGCTCCTGCAGCAATAAGTCCTACAACACTCCATAGAGCAAATGCGTATGCATCTTGCCCATCTGGGTAAGCAGAAGCGTATGTCACAAAGTCCGGTTCTAATTGCACCATCATAATGGTGGCAAGAATTGCACCAACTATTTGTGTGATCAAGCGAATAATGGTGCCTGTCCACATATCTTGGTCGGTTAGGTCTTCAGAAGTTATCGCTTTCATCCAAGTGATTGGAGGCAATATATCTGCGCCAGAGAAAACCATCCAAGCAATTCCCAGTGCTAGCATACCGCCAAACGATGCCATGCCAAGACCAACTTCTTCGGCGCCTGTTTCGCCCACTACGGTTATTCCTATTATCAACCAAGTGACTGCAAAAGCGCCACCGAGTTCAGTCATTATATCATTCATTTTCATTTCCATATTATTATCCCCCTCTGTTGAGAGCATTTGCAAATTCAATTGAACCACTTATAATACTACTGTAAGAAAAACGCCCTATAATGGCATTTATTGTAATTTGGTGGACTAGGCGGTGTAGTAAAAAACACCTAATGTAGAATAGTTTTACTGCGCTTTTAGACCCTTTACAGCGTTTTAAGTATAAAATACGGATATTTGTATTTGTAAATACTAAAAATAAATTACTGGATTGTGGAAAACCGGTAAATGTTATTTTTTATCATATATTACTAAATCCGCGTTCAATATCAGCCCATAGGTCGTCAATACTTTCTATTCCAATGCTCATTCTAACAAAGCCAGGAACGAGTCCTGCTGCATGCCTTATATCTTCTGGAATCATCATGTGGCTTGAATTAAATGGGCATTCAATCAATGATTCAACGCCACCAAGACTTGTCGCTTCGTATATCATTGAGAGTCCTCTCATGAACTTCAATGCTGCATCATCTCCGCCCTTTACTACAAAGGCAACCATTCCACTACCTTTCGGCATTACTCTTTGAGCAATCTCATAATCTGGATGTGATGCTAATGATGTATGATAAACAAGTTCTATCATCGGATGTGATTCTAAACGTGAAGCAATTGTTGCTGCGTTTTCACAAATACGTGGCATCCGAACATCCAGAGTTCGCATACCTCTTTCAAGCAGATAGCAGTTATGTGGATCTGGACATGCTCCAAAGTGGACCTTTCGCTGGAATATTTGAGTAATTAATTCCTTAGAACCAACCACAGCGCCTCCAATAATATCAGAATGGCCGCCAAGATATTTTGTGGTTGAATGGATTACCAAGTCAGCACCCATTGCAAGCGGATTACAAGCCCATGGTGAGGCAAAGGTGTTATCGACAATACACAATAAATTATGTCGTTTTGCCACTTCGACCATCGCCGGAATATCACAAACTTTCAGAACTGGATTTGTTAGTGTTTCGATGTAGAGTATTTTTGTATTTTCTTGGATTGCTGCCTCATAGGATGCTGGGTCTCGCATATCCGCCATCGTAGTAGAAATACCGAATCTTGGAAGTTCCTCGGTCAATAAGCCATATGTGCCGCCATATACATCGGTGCTTGCAACAATGTGATCTCCATTACTCAATAATGAAACAAGTGTTGTTGATATTGCACCCATTCCAGAAGAAAAGGTTTCTGCATCTTCTCCACCTTCCATCGCACATAGCTTCTGTGCAACTGCATCAGAATTGACTGATGATAATCTAGCATAGAGAAGGGTGTGTTGTGCACCTGCAGCCCACCCAGCATATCTGTCATCAGTTAATTTGTAGGTTGAAGATTGAAAAATTGGAGTGTTTACCGCATCTCCAATGTGGTTTGTTCCGCTGTGCACAGCCTTGCTGCCAAATCCAGTAAGATTGGTTTCGTCGGTCATTTTACTCCCAATTTCATTGAAGTGCTCATAGGACATCAACGATACGGTGATAATTTATCTTATTAGTCGGCTTTTATAGAAAATAATAGCCCATATACCGTCAAAGTGTCGGAAGTGTTGAAATGCTCCGACGCATCGGCGATTTAATGGTAATAGAATTAGATGACAAAGATGAGGCGATTTTGCATAGCCTGGAATCCGATTCTCGCAAGGGTACACAAGCGATTGCTGATTCCTTGGCGATGCCAAGAGTTACCGTTCACGATAGGATTCGACGGCTAAAAGAAAAGGGTGTTATCAAGCGATTTACAATCCAGCGTGAACCTCGTGCAGTAGGATTAGATTTGCGCGCTTTTCTTTTCGTAAGATGTGAAAGTGGGCAGGTCGATAGAAGAGATGTAGCTGAACAACTAGTTACTTTGCCGTTTTGTATTCGCGTTAGTATCATAACCGGTGATTGGGATTTATTGGTTGAAGTGGTCGCTTCATCGATGGATACCTTGGGGGATGCTATTCTAGACCGGGTTAGCAAGATTGTTGGGGTTTCTGGAACTCAAACAATGATATCGTTTTACGAGTTTGAAGGTAGTGCATCCTCATTCCGCTGATCATCTACTCGCATCTCAACCATTAGATTGCCCAGTAATAACGCGCCACCACCGATTAGAATCCACCAAGTCCAATCGACCAAACCAAGCCCGAGGCCATAGGCGGTTGCCCAAACTGGCTCAAAGGCATAAATGATTGCTGCTTGTACTGGGTGAAGATATCTTTGAAAAAAATTGACCATTAAAATGCAGAAAAATGAACCGCCTATGCCAAGGCACAATAATGGAATTATCACGCCATCTGCAATCAATATCGACCAGAATTCTGGATTGCTAATATCAGCGAAATATAGTGCTAATAAAAGGGAGCCGAAAACCACTACTAGGAAAGAGGTTGAAGTGATTGAAACCGGGTCTAATGCTTGGGTTACCTTCTGCGTGTAGACTATGTGTAGGGCAAAAAATAAGGCTGAAATTACTGTTAATATTTCCCCCCAACCCCATGTGAGATGGGGAGGCCCTTCGATGAATCCAGCGCCAAAGGTTGCTAACAAAACTGCAAATAATAGAATTCTCGATGGTTTTGTTTTTGTCATAAATATAGTTAAAACCGCGGTCATTACCACATATAGAGATGTTAGAAAGGCTGATGTGGAGGGATTGATTTCATCCAATCCAACCATCTGGGTGATGAATCCAATCATCATCAAACCACCCAATAATAATCCACCCTTCCACATCGTTTTATCAGCTACAGCAGTTCTTGCCTTGGGGAAGAAAATTAGCATACAAATGGCCGCTATTGCAAACCTTGCAAAGACCATCAATGAGACTACTGCGGCACCACCAAATTCCTCATATTGTGGTTGAATTGAGTTGAGTAATTGTTTCATCCAAATGAATGTCGCACCCCATACCAAGGTGACGACGAATAATCCGGCTGCGGCTTTTCGGCGCAGTGAAGGTGGCGTTTGTGCGGCGGTAAAGGCAATAGATTGTGCTACTTTGTTGGCTCTGAGTTCATCATCTGAATCATTGGCCATGCTTTGCGGAAGTGGGTATATGGCATGAGGGTGGTGGTCGTTTATCGTCCACCCCTCATAGTTGACAACGAATAGGCTCAAGGGGTGATGGTGCTGTGAGATTATTATGCCCGAAGGCAAAGAGCCGACTCCACGCATCTGGGAGCAACCAATCGATAGTGGGCCGGCACCTGAAGACAATGCTAGTTTTGATGCGATTATCGTAGGCGGGGGCCCTGGTGGTTCTTCGGCTGCTGGCTATCTTGCCAAGGGTGGAAAGAAAGTTCTATTCATCGAAAAGAGTGTTTGGCCACGCGATAAAATATGTGG
>ERZ890510.1715-NODE-1715-length-13769-cov-4.989500_pt1 | contig 13769 bp, 18 predicted proteins | sample MGYA00521265_ERZ890510 | MGnify/ENA primary metagenome ERZ890510 (study PRJEB32303, sample SAMEA104408624) | aquatic metagenome | biome: Brackish water; feature: Chemocline; material: water | place: Baltic Sea | collected 2014-10-26T21:54:00 | depth 110 m ...
GTTGGTCCGAAAGGAGGCGCCCGACTGGGTCAGGTCGGTCCAGGGAGAGACGAGCATGGCTCCCGCCGGTTGCACGCCCTGCGCGTCCCGGATGCGCAACAGCAAGGCCAGCGCCAGTCCTCCCCCAGCCGATGTGCCACCTACAACAACCCGGCCGGGTGCTAGACCACCCCCGCCGGGATCGGTCAGCCAGCACCAGACGGCATACATGTCGTCCACCGCTGCCGGAAACACCCCTTCGTCGGGTGGACGCCGGTAATTCACGGACAGGCAGCGACTGTTCGTCATCATGCACAAGTGTGAGCAGATGGCCGCGTCGACGCGCGACGATCCGCGATAGTAGCCACCGCCATGCGCGTGCAGATACACACATCCGTCGGCCGCTGCCGGTGGCACATGAATCCATTCGCACGCAACACCGTCACAGGACGTCGACTGGAATGTCGTGCCCGCCGCCAGAGGCCACCCGGCTGCTGCCGCCTCGATTTCGTCGCGCAACACCGAAACCGGCTTGATGCCATATTCGAGATCGGGCATCGGTCAGCTGAAAAGACGCCAGACCTGAGCTACGACGAAGCACATAACAAACCCCATCACCACCGGCAGCAGCGTCGCCACGGTCGTCCATTTGGCGCTCTTCGTCTCGCGATAGATCGTGTAGATCGTCGTCGAACAGGGATTATGGACGAGGCTGAAGAGCATCAGATTGATCGCCGTCAACAGGGTCCAACCACCGGCGCGCAGCACCTCGGCATTGGCTTCGAGCGAATCAGGCTCGAACATCACCCCGGCCCCATCTCCGGCGCCTGCGAGTCGTGCGGTCAGCACCGTCAGCATCAGGATCGTCGGGATGACGATCTCGTTGGCAGGGATGGCGATCACATAGGCCAGCAGGATCACACCATTGAGACCGACGAAGGCGCCGAAGGGTCCGGTGAAGTTGATGAAATGTTCTGCCAGAGACAGGTCCGCCACCTGGATGTTGGACGCCAGCCAGATCACGGCACCGGCAGGAATGGCGAAGACTACTGCCCGCCACAGCACGATCAACGTGCGATCGATCACGGAGGTGTAGATCGTGCGCAGAATCTGGGGTGGTCGGTACGGAGGCAACTCCAGGCTGAAGGCAGAGGCCTCACCCTTGAGCACCGTACGCGACAGAGCCCACGAAACCACAAAGGTCAGCACGATCCCCAGCACCGCCACACTCACCACGGCGGCGGCCGAGACCAGGCCCGCCAGGTGTGCCGGCGCGAGGCCACCGATGAAGATGGTCGCCACCAGGATCTGTGTCGGCCAGCGCCCGTTGCACAGGGCGAAGTTGTTGGTGATGATCGCAATGAGGCGCTCCCGCGGACTGTCGATGACACGCGTGGAGACGATGGCAGCGGCGTTGCAGCCAAAACCCATGGCCATCGTCAACGCCTGTTTCCCGTGGGCCCCGGCGCGACGGAACAGGCCGTCCAGGTTGAAGGCAACCCGGGGCAGGTAACCGAAGTCTTCCAGCAGCGTGAACAGCGGGAAGAAGATCGCCATCGGCGGCAACATGACGCTGATCACCCAGGCCATGGCCAGGTAGATTCCGTCAATCAGCAACCCGCTCAGCCACCAGGGCAGGCCAATGGTAGTGGCGCCGCTGTGGAGCAGCGGTCGGACCGTGTCGACCAGCAGTGTCGCCAGCATCGCCGAGGGGTAGTTGGCTCCCTCGATCGTCAGCCAGAACACGACGGTCAGCATCAGCAGCATCAGTGGAAAGCCGAGCCAGCGGCTGGTGACGAGCCGGTCGATGGTGCGGTCCATGTCGAAACGTCCGCGTTCACCCTTGCGAGTCACCGCACGATCGGCAATGCGGGCGGCATCCGTGTAGAGGGACTCGACAAGTTCGTCATGGAAGTCGTGGCCTGCTTTCCAGCGCAGGGCCCCGACCCGCTCCAGGATCTTCTCCGACGGCGTGTGCTCCTGCATCACTGTCCCACCTCCTGCGCCACCGAACTGGTGGCGAATGCGGATCGTGTCGACAGATGACGCCCCAGATCGGCGATCTCGCCGGAGCGCACCGCCTCCGCGATGCGCGGGTCACCTTCGAGAAGGCGCAGAGCCACCCAGCGGGCGTTCGGCAGTCCGGGAAAGGCGGCGGAGACCTCGTCGGTGAGCCCACCGAGGGCAGCCTTCAACCCGGGTGGAGAGGAGATCCTGTGCGGTTTGCAGACGACGCGGCCGAAAGCGACGTCGGCGACGGCCTGCAACAGTTCTGGAATCCCCTCGTTTCGACGAGCTATCGTCGGGACCACAGGGACCCCGAGATCCCGCGCCAGACGGCGTTCGTCCACCGCCATGCCGCGCCGCTGGACCTCGTCCATCAGGTTGAGACAGACAATGGCTCGGTCCGTGATCTCAAGGACCTGCAGCACCAGGTTCAGGTTGCGTTCGAGAACCGTAGCGTCAACGACGACGATCGTCACATCCGGGCTGCCAAAGAGGATGAAGTCACGCGCCACCTCTTCGTCATCACTGGTCGACAGCAGCGAGTAGGTGCCGGGCAGGTCCACGAGCTTGTAGCGGTCCCCGCCGTAGGCGAATCCTCCCTCGGCACGGACGACGGTCTTACCCGGCCAGTTGCCCGTGTGCTGACGCAATCCGGTGAGGTGATTGAACACGGTTGTCTTGCCGGTATTCGGGTTGCCTGCCAGAGCCACCACGAAGTCCCAGTTGGCCATGTTGACGCCAAGACGGATCAGGTTGGCGGCGTGGTGGGCAGGGCAGGCTTCACAGGCACTGCCCGCGGCTGCCTTGGGCGGAATTGTCTCTTCTGTGGTCATATCTGCTGCTCCGCTGATACGTTGGGTTGCGCCGCCGTGGCCCGCTCATCGAGACCACGTTCAATCTGGATGTGACGCGCCTGGTGTCGGCGCAGAGCGATGGTCGCTCCACGGATCTGGTAGGCCTTGGGGTCGCCTGTGGGACTGCGCATCTCCATGGAAACCGCGGTGCCGGGAACCAACCCGATGTCCATCAGCCGCCGCCGCTCCAGACCACGACAGGCAGGCGAGATACGCACGACCTTGGCGCTCTCGTCGAGTTCGAGGTCATCGAGACTGTCATACGGCCCGGGCATCTCCTCATCGACGGGATAGACGAACAGGTTGCCCGCCATGACCGGAGGCAGACTATGGTGTTGACCGTCGGCGACGAGCCGCACCTCTTCTTCGTTCAGCCGCGTCAGTTGTACGAGCACACCTGGATGGAGACCGGCCTCGATCAGGCGCTGATAGACTTCGACCGGCTCGTCCTCCACGTGCTCGATACGACCCAGTTCCCATTCATTCAGCGCCGTCAGCGGCAGACTGCTTTGTGGTGGCACTTCGCCCTTAGCCGTCGGGATCGGATCCCCATGCGGATCGTAGGCGGGGTGTCCCATTTCCTCTGAAAGCATCTCCGCCTCCTCCGCCGACAGGTGATGCTCCTGCCATTCCGCCTCCTCGTGCCAGCGGACCCGGCTGACTCCGGTCCGCTCTGCCAGGTGCCGCTCCCACAGACGATGGACACGTATGATCCGCAGCGCCTCTTCCCGCCCGGTTGGAGTCAGTGCCACGCCTTCCTCCAGCGTCGAGGAAGCCATGCGCATAGCCTCAAGTTGAATCAGCACTTGTGCAGCCCTGCTGCGCGGCACCTCCAGAACTCCGGCAAGGCTCTCCACGCTCGCCGTCCGCCGCCGATATTCGCAGTCGTACAGGTGTTTGAGTCCGTCCTCGAGCAGGACCCGCCCACTCAACCGAACCAGCCGCCTCCAGCGCCACAGATAGCCGCGGCGGGGCCACAGAAGCAGTGCGAGGACGAGAAGGGGGACGAGATACGAAATGAAGAGAGACAGCATGGGGTTCACGCCCGTTGAATGGTCTTGCGGAGCGAAAATTTCAGTTTCAATGGAAATGAATTTAGCCTATGCTAAACATTTAGTCAACCACTTGCTAATTTTCCATCGGCTGCCGTAGTTTGAACCGGATACCATTAAGCGGATGCGTGGGAGGCGTTGCATGCTCAGCGAGGCAGTACAGGACTACCTGAAGGCGATCTACAAGCTCAGTCGGGCCCCGGAGACAGGGCGGATGGTGTCGACGACTCTGATCGCCGAGCGCATGGGGGTATCGGCAGCATCGGCGACGAACATGATCAAGCGCCTCGCCGAGATGAACATCCTCGAGCATCGCCCATATCAGGGCGTGGAACTGACACCGTCAGGCATCCACATGGCCCTGGAAATCGTGCGCCATCACCGGTTGCTGGAACTCTATCTGCGTCAGGCGTTGGGATATGATTGGGACGCCGTAGATGCTGAGGCGGATCGGTTGGAACACGCCATCTCAGAAGATTTCGAGGACCGGATCGATGAGGCCCTGGGATTTCCCACCGTCGGGGCTCATGGAGAACCGATTCCAACGAAAGAGGGCAACATCGCCGAGACGGACTATGCCCGCCTCTCAGAACTAACTGCGGGGCAGCGGGCGTGTATCCGTCAGGTCAGTGATCGCGACCCGGAGTTGCTACGCTATCTGGACCAGCATGGTCTTGTTCTGGGCACCGAGATCCGTATTGCCGAGAAGGCGCCTTTCAGCGGCCCCATGCGACTGGACGTCGGCGCCAGTGGCGAGCAGCACATCGGTCTCGAGGTAGCCGAGGCAATCTACGTCGATGTGCTGGAATGACGGTCACCCGCGTGTTCAGGCGTGCGTGTTCAGGCGTGAGGTGTGTGACCGTTTGATTTGACCCGCGTCTTGCGTTCCATGCGTTCCTCGAGGATGGGGAGAAGATCCTCCAGGTACTCAGCCAGGTTCTGCAATCTGGCGTTCTCACTTCGCATAACCAGCAACTGCTGCCGACGCTCGCCTTCCAGCCCTAGGCGTTGGGCGATGGCCCAGGCGTCACCCTCCTGCAGTTGTTTTGCGGCATCGGCCGTATCCCGGCCATCGATGATCTGCGTGCCGGCTTCCTTGGCTGCCAGATCCACGAGCGTGCCGAACCGCGACTTGACCAGCCCTTGCAGGGCCGGATCCGCCTCGTCCGCCTCGTCATCAGCGAAATACTCTACCTCGGCAAGCAGATAGGGCCCATCCTCGATCAGCTGCGTGGTGCGGTAGCGCGAGCCTGCCCGGCAGACGATATCGAAGGAACCGTCAGCGCCGGGGTCTTCACGGCGCACGACGACGAGAGTACAACCGACGCCGGCGATATCCCCATCGTTGTCATAGCTGATGCCGAAAGGGGTGTTGCGCCCACCGGCATCGGTGCAGTCATCAATCATCTTCTTGTAGCGGTCTTCGAAGATGTGCAACGGCACGAGATGGCCAGGAAAAACAACGATCGACAACGGGAAGATGGGGATGGTCTGTCTCTGCATTGCCTGCCATCGGGAGATCGGGTACGTTTCTTGTACGAGCCATGGAAGACTACTTCACACCAGCTTCAGATGAGCATATTGCCCGCCAGAAGGACAAAGCTCGGGACCTGCGCGGCAGCCAGTGGTGGAAAAACCGTCGCGGCGAAGGCCTCTGCCACTACTGCGGTGCGTCTGTGCCCCCGCGCCTGCTGACCATGGACCACGTCGTGCCCCTGGCTCGTGGGGGATATACCGAGAAGGGTAACGTTGTCCCCTGCTGCAAGGACTGCAATTCCGCCAAACGAAACCTGTTGCCGATCGAGTGGGAAGAGCAACGGGCCCGTCTGCGGGTCAAGTAGTCATCGCGGTGGCACAGGTAGCGATTGTTGTTAATCTGCCGCCGCAGACTTTACCTCTTGCGGCACCGCCGAACGTACGGCCGAATTGATTTCCTGCTCCGCATAACTGCGCACGGCTGCCGGTGCTTCAAACGCAAAGTGTGCGAGCACGGCCAGCACGCCACAGGCCAGAGTCACCAGCGCATAGAGTCGCAGGTTGGACTTGCGCGAACGTCGGTGTCCGTGATGATGTCTACGCCGCTGCATGAGAGCCTTTCTAGTGGTACGCCAGCAGGGGCTGAATCGCCGCCTTCACCTCTGCTGCAACATTCTCCGGGACGCGGGGGTTGAAAGGACCACCTTCGCCACCGGCAATGTCGTCAAAGCCGCTCAGATGCATCGCTTCCACAACGGCGGAGTAATTGTAGGCCCGATTGTTGCGGAATCGGATTTCCTCCAGCGGCGTGACGAGTTCTTCTATGACCCGTGCCGCGGCCCAGTCCCTTCGGCGGTGCGCGTTGTTGATCTCATCTGAGGCGCGGACAAAAACCACGTTGATTCCCGACGTGTGTCCCTTGGTTCCCGCTTCCGCCGGTCCCGTACAACGATCACCAATCCCCCAGACCACCGCTCCGGCTCCCTCATGGACGCCGCTGACAATCGCCGGGACGTCCTCTGGTGAGGTGCCGATCTTGACGCCGATAAAGTGGGCTGAGTCATTGAGCAGGCGCACCGCGATGGGCGCCTGGTTCTGCTGCCGCAGGTAGTAGATAAAGCGCGCCCCGTGCTCTGTGCCAAGACGTTCCGCCAGAGCCATGTAATCGCGATACATGCCCTCAGGGTCGGCCACACCACTCAGCGGCATGAGCAGAAAAGCTTCGGGGGCTGCCGCCAGGCGACATTGTGCTGCAATCAGGCGTTCGGCATCGGCAATCGGGTTGGGGGCAACACTGGAAATGAAAATGCCACGGCCAGAGATTTGCGCCGCTGTCGCCTCCATCAGTTCCAGTTGATCATCGGTACTGATGTGATGAACAAGACTCGTACCGGCGATCGATATGACTCGAGCGCGTCCCCCGTCGAGATGATTGTTGTTCAGCAGGTAATCGATATTCTTGCTGTGGCCCGAGTAGTCGATAACCCCTCCCTGGAAGGGCACGGCAGGAATGGACACAACCGTGTCGAGGGCCTCCATCAGGGCTTCATTGCTCAGTGTCATGCGCTCTCCGCTCGTGGTATCACAAATGATTGTTCGAAGGGTAAGGGCAGCCGCTGGCGGCTGTCAACGTTCGACGGTAAAGGGGGACATATCCCGCCCCGGGCTGCCGTCAATGATCCAGCGCGCCACGACCTTGCCCGTCAGGGGGCCCATGAGCACGCCATTCTTGTAGTGACCAGTGGCCACATAGAGCGGGCCCGAGCCTTCCAGTGCAGCAATGACGGGGCGCCCGCGGCGGGGTTTGGGCCGCAGGCCCGCGCTCATCTGGACCAGTGAGGGTGGCCGCATGAAGACCCGACGGCCCCAGGCCATCAACTCGCTGGCCGCCGCAGCGGTTGTCGACAAGTCGAAACCAACCTCCTCAACTGTGGCCCCTATGAGCATCTGCGTACCGTCGTTGACCGCCTGCCCGTTTCCCCAGCGGACGACGTGCCGCGTCTGCACACCGACAAAGCGGCCGCTCTGCCCCCGTACCGGGCGCACATGAACATCAGGAACCAACTCGCCCACCCATGGGCCGGTTGTGACCACGGCTGCATCGTAGCGCTCGACTCGTTCTCCCGTCGAGTCAGCCACTGTGCAGTCGACGCCCGCATCGTCGCGTGTCAGCGACGTCACGACGCTGGCGGTGCGTCGGCTCGCGCCAAGAGCGCTCGCCGCCGCCAGCAGGGCGGCAGCAAGCCGCACAGGATCAACACGAGCATCCTGCGGGAACAGGGCTCCACCTAGGGCCGTCGGTGACAGTTCCGGCTCTGAAGCACGCAACAGGGCCGGATCCAGCCAGTGTGCTTCGGCGCCGCGATCCTGGTTGAACGTGATCAGTTGGCGCAGGCGGGAGGCGTCATCGTCGTCAAAGGCCAGGTCGAGGCCGCCCAGTGGCTGCCAGCCGACGTCGATACCCGTCTCAGTGTATAAGCGGGCCGCGAGCGACTCGTGCAAGGCATGGGCATCACGGTAGAAGCAGGAGAGTGCATCGTTGCCGCCGTGGGCGTGAGCCAGCACCCCAAGGGCGGCGCGCGACGTCGGCGAAGGATCCGCGTCACGATCAACGAGGGTTACAGTGGCTCCCTTGTGCGCCAGGTAATACGCCGTGGAGCAGCCAATGATCCCGGCACCAATCACGATAACACGCGGCGCCTGAGAGGCCATGGCGACGGAGCTTCGCTAGTGTCGTACCAATGGTGGCAGATGCGTTACCGGGCAACCACTGGCACCGTGCACGGTGTAGCCCAGATCGCTCAGGATACAACCGATCTCCGCCTCGAGACGACGGAGATACTCCCCTTCTTCGGCGCTGAGCACGCTCCGTGGGGGGCCCACATCGAAGCCGCGCACAGCAACCCCCGTTTTGAAGCCCTCGGGAAAGTTGACGCCTAGCAGCATGTGGTTGATCAGAGGCAGAATGCGATACTGCAACTCACGCGCCCGGTCGAGGTCTTCCGCCTGGGAGCACTCGTAGAGTTCGACGATGATCTCGGGGATGATCCCGGACGTGGCGATGGTGCCGCCATTGGCCCCCATGATGATCGACGGCAGCAGGATCTCTTCGCAGCCGTTGAGCACCACGTAGTCGGGCCGCTGTCGGCGCAGACGTTGCATCGTATTGATGATACGCGGCAGATCACGGCTGGAGTCCTTCGTGCCGAAGATCCGGTCAAAGGCCAGCAGGTCCTCCATGATATCGAGGCTGAGTTCCTGGGTGAACTGCGGAATATTGTAGAGCAGGATATCCAGCGGCGAGTTCCGGGCGATCTCGGCGAAGTACTCGAAGAGGCTCGCCTCTGAGATTTTGTAGTAGAAGGGCGGTACCAGAGAGATGGCGTCGGCACCGATCCCGGCGTAGAACTCGGCCATCGCCAGGACGTCGCGGACGTTTGCCTCGCTGGCGCCGGCAAGGATGGGCACGCGATGGTTGTTGACATCGGTGATCAGGCGAACCACATCCCGTCGTTCCTCGGCGGAGAGCCGGACAAATTCGCCCGTCGAGCCATTGGGATACAGACCATGTATGCCGGCATCGATCAGCCAGGAGATATAACGCTCCATCTCCTTGTAGTTGATACCACCGGAGGCATTGTAGATGACAATATTCGGCGTGAAAATGCCGCTGAAACGGCGGCTGCGCTCGGTACTGCCTGGTGCTGCCGGTACTCCGGGTATGGCCCTTCTTACAGGAGTTGTCGCGGTGGCAGAACCACCCTTGGCTGCCACACCACGACCTCCGCCGGCGACAACCTCGACGCCGCGAGCACGGAGAAAATCGTGGGCCGAAGGTGTGATCTTGGCCCGCGGGCAGATGTCGACCTGTCGGTCGCCGTCGCCGAGACGGCTGGCCAACAGTTGTGCTGTCACTACGGGATCGTCAATTCTGACCATAATCACTCAATCACCGGGAGAAGGAGCATCCTCACGCGTGTGGGAGCCGCGCTTCCATGTTGTCGTAGGGAAAGGGTATGGCGTAGGCCGCCACGAGTTCGCCGTACTGACCCGCCGTGCGACGCGCCACATCCAGGGCCGTCTCTACAGCCCCCGTCTCGCCACGCACGACACAGGCCGTCAGGAAATAGCCAACCTTGTAACGCCCTTCATAGACCACGTCGGCGTTCTTCAGCATTTCATCGAGAGCTTTGACAAGGCCAATGGTTGTCCGAGTTTCGACGAGCCCCATGGATTCAGTCGAGTGGCCCCTTGTCGGCGTCGGAGAAAGCGGCCATCACCGCTTCATCGGCGCGTGGAATCACGAGTTGCCCATTCAGTTCGGCCGCCGCTGCCGCACGGGCGGCACCGCACCGGATGGCTGTTGTGACGTCGTCGAGTCGCCCCTCCACCACAGTGGCAACGCGACCACCACTGCCGATTGTCAGACGTACGAAATTGACATCCGCCTCTTTGACCATGGCATCACTGGCAGCAACAGAACCGACGTACCCCGTCGTTTCGACGATGCCCAGTGCCCCGCACGTGCGCCGTTCTCCCCTGGCTTTGGGCGGAAACAGTGCGCCCACCGCAGTCTCGGGCTGACTCAATACGAGCGCTCGGTGAAACTCTCCGGCGCGGCGGGCGGCCTGTTCGCCGGCGGCAATGGCAGCTTCGACATCACCGACACTGCCGGTGACAAAGGCATGCACCAGAGCCCCGCCAATGGAGGTCCAGCCAGCCAACTCGACATCCCCCGCCTTGACCATGGCATCGGTGCCAGCGACGAGGGGCACGACACCTTTGGTTTCAAGGATGCCCAGTGCCTCGTACGCCTGCGTGTCAGCCAGAGCTGCGCCAACGTGCGGCATCGATGCCAGAGCTTCCGCCTCTACCCGTGACACAACGGCGGCGGTAATGACCTCTCCGTGCCGTGACGCCGTGTCACGCCCTATGTCGATGGCGGTCTGCACATCCGCCGTGGTGCCTTCGATGACCACCGTGAGCCACCCGGAGCCAATCATGTGACGCCCGACGAGCTCTACGGAGGCTGCCTTGAACATGACATCCACTGCAGCTGCGAGAGCCACCATGCCGCGTACTTCAAGAATGCCGAGGGCTGTTGCCATGTCAGGCGGCTCCGCTGCCGGCGCGCTGCTGGGCAAAGGCCTGCAGCACCTCGGGCATGGGCTGACTGATCACGGCCGCCGCCAGAAACCACTCGCTGCCGCGCAACGCTTGCCGCGCCGTGTCGACGGCCTGTTCGACGTCGTCCACGGTTCCTGTCAGCAGTGTGCAGACGACGCGGTTGTGGACCGTGAGAACGTTGGCGATGCGTACGTCTGCTGCCTTTACCATGGCGTCATTCGTCGCTACATGGGACCCGTAGCCGCGCGTCTCGACCAGCCCCAGCGCTTGTGCAGGCTCGGATGCCTGGGTGCCGGTGGCTGCCAGTGAAAAGCCGATGAATGCCGCCGTCTCCGGCTGTGGCTGGTGCAGCGCTGCAGACACGACATGCTCGACGACAACGCGCGCAGCGTCAGCCCCGACGCGAACTGCGGTCTCCACGTCACCCACGGAGCCCGCCAGAAACAATGTGGTGAATCCGCCGATGGACTCCCATCCTCTGAGTGTGACTCCCGCGGCTTTGATCGCGGCATCGGCGCCGACAATGATGCCCGCCACACCTTCCACCTCGATCATGCCAATGGCGTCTGCCACGTCAGCTGTTCTCCAGGCGTCGCATGATCTCATTCGTCAAGGTCTGCACGAGAGCCTCGGTTGCATCATCTGTATCAGCCGCCTTGTTGCACCCCCCGCACCCACAATTCTTTGTCCCTGCCTGCTGCACGGCACATGCGGAACAGCAGGATGGCTCGACGAAACCTGAGCCAAATTCTTCCGTGCGGCAGCCATAGGGCTTGTCGGGATGGTCGCAACGACCTCGTGACAGCACACCCGTATCGGACCCCGGCGGGAGCACTTCGTGGATCCCCGCTATGGCAGGTGCGAGTGGCGCCGACGGCTGCGCCGCAGACGCAGCGCCGGTGCCACGTGCCAGGCGTACGCGGTTCGAGCGGAGAAAATCCCAGCCTGAGGGTGTGACGACCGCCCCGGGCGCCACGCGGACCTCCGCCTGGCCCGAATGCAGCGCCAGCAACACCCGTTCGGTGATCACTGTCTCAGAGATGTCGAGTACCTGCGTCAAGTCGATCCCTTACAGGCCGATGCTGCTCTTGAGTTTGTCGATCGGTCGCGGAATGACATGTACGCTGCGCAGTTCGCCTACCCGCTGAGCCGCCTCGGCACCAGCATCCACCGCCGCCTTCACCGCAGCCACATCCCCCTCGATCATGACATTCACCAGTCCGGCGCCGACCCGCTTCTGCCCGGCAAATGTCACATCCGCCGTCTTCAGCATCGCGTCCAGCGCCTCAACCGCAGCGGCCAACCCCCGCGTTTCAATCATACCCAAAGCACTCATGTGTTTGTTCTCAACCCAGGAAGAGAGAAAGAATCTGTTCGGCAGGGCGCGCAATCACATGGCGGGTGATGACCTCACCAACACGCTCTGCGCCCTCGGAGCCGGCAGCAACGGCAGACTGCACGCTGCCTACATCACCTGCGACCAGCACGGTGATGAAGCCACCACCAATCTCAAAGACTTTGACGACTTCCACATCTGCCGCCTTCTCCATTGCGTCCGCTGCTTCGATCACACCTGCAGCACCGCGGGCCTCGACCATACCCAGAGCGCGCACGCCGCTGATCGTTCCCCCTGCCGATGACGGGATCATGACGCCCAGGCCGTTGTGCGGGCGGGCAATCACGTGCACGGCACGCACCTCTACAACCTTCGCCGCCGCTTGCGCGCCAGCATCCATCGCCGCCTTTACGGCGGCCACATCCCCGCGACAGAAAATTGTCGCCATGCCCGAGCCGACTCGATCCCAACCCGAAAGCTCCACTTTGGCGGCTTTCACCATTGCATCTCCACCGGCAATGATTCCCGTCAGGCCCGTAGTCTCCAGTATCCCCAGCGCGTCTGCCATGCTCAGTTTTTCCTCTTCAAATCCGTCATCGGGTTCGTTCCAGGGTAACTTTCCGGGCGTTGATCAGGTCGACCGCGTTGCCTTCATCGGTATCCACATGTACTTCGAGTTTGACGTCGGCGCCGATACGCACCGTCACATCATCGAGAACGCCCGACTGCGCGCTGTCGACTACAAGGCGCATGCCTTCGCCTTCGGTGACCCCGTAGTATCCGGCCTCACCCTGATTCATATGAACATGGCGTGCGGCGCGAATCACACCTTCCGACATCTCAATACCACCGTGAGGCCCTACCAGATAACAACCGGCAGAACCCGCGATATTGCCACTGACGCGTACGGGCGCATCGATCCCGAGAAAGCGGGCGTCGGAAAAGGCCAACTCCACCTGGCAGGCGTCGCGCAACGGACCCAGCACCCTGAGGTTGGAGATCATCTGTTTGCGCGGTCCAAAGATCGTCACGGTCTCTTCGGCGGCGTAGGCGCCCGGTTGATAGAGCGGCTTGAGAACTGTCAGACTCCGCCGGGGGCCAAAGAGCAAATCCAGAGCCTGCTGACTCAGGTGTGCGTGACGAGCGGATATGTTGGCGATCAGGCGTGGTGCGTCCGTCGCCACACCCACCCCATTTACGGCCCCTGGTCCGGTGCCGGCCGCTTGCGGCTGGTGCCGTTTCAGCGCCTGACGAACCAGAGCCTCCACCTGCTCCCTGCTAACAGCGTTTGTCATCGGTCGTTCAACCTAGACCGCCTCGGCAACCAGATTCAGGTCGAGGCGCGCGCCATCGGCGCTGAGCGAATCGAGAATTGCGATGATGGCGGCGTCCGTTGGCACGCTGCCGAGTTCCGGCGCCGTACGCGCCGAGGATCCCATCACAACCAGCACGATGGAGCCGGTATCAGCTCCTACGGCGTCGACACAGACGAGCTTCCGTCCGGTCTCGTGCAGGCCATCCGGGCGCACCGTGACAATTTCGACGAGTAACAGCTTGCGGCCCGTCAGGTTGTCGACTTTTGCCGTCGACACAACATGGCCTCTTACCTGGGCAAGGAGCATGGACCGGGCCTCATGTGATGCGGAAGTAATCCACCAGCGAGCAGCGCCGGCGGCGGGTGAAGGTGCGGGCCGTGGTCAGCCCCTCCCCGGTGGGACCGGCGATGGAGAAGGTCGAGTAGCCCTCACCGTTGACGCCGAGACCGGAATAGGACGGTCCATTCTTGACGAACACCGTCGTGTCCGCGGCGCGCGCCATGTTGTGCATGTTCTCCACGTTCTTGGAATGAATCATCGCGGTGTGGCGGAAGCCATGTTCGGACTCAATCGCCAGTCGGATCCCCTCATCAACGTCACGAACACGGATGATGGGCAGGAA
>ERZ890510.1716-NODE-1716-length-13765-cov-8.451714_pt1 | contig 13765 bp, 11 predicted proteins | sample MGYA00521265_ERZ890510 | MGnify/ENA primary metagenome ERZ890510 (study PRJEB32303, sample SAMEA104408624) | aquatic metagenome | biome: Brackish water; feature: Chemocline; material: water | place: Baltic Sea | collected 2014-10-26T21:54:00 | depth 110 m ...
TTATTGGGGAAATAATTGGTACAACTAATTTAAAAAGTACCAATAACTTTACAAAAATAGCAACTAGTATTTATGTAATAGCTGGTTATGGTGTAGCTTTTTATTTCATGATGCTTGCAATGAAAACTATACCAATTGCGACAACTTATTCAATTTGATCAGGGATTGGTATTGCAGGAGTCGTAGTTATCGGAGCATTAAAATATAAGGAAATTCCAGATATTCCTGCATTATTAGGGATGAGCTTGATAATACTAGGTATAATTGTACTGGTATTTTATAGTAAAATAGGAACTAACTGATATATTTACTACTTAAATAAATTAAAAATGTATTGCTTTAGCATATGTTGCTAATGCAGCTTCTTTAACAGCTTCATTTATTGTTGGATGCCCATGACATATCCTTGCAACATCTTCAGAAGAAGCACCAAAACCCATCGCTACTGAAAGTTCATGAATAACTGTTCCAGCTTCATGACCAATAATATGGGCACCTAGAATTTTATCTGTGGATTTATCAGATAGTATTTTTACCATTCCGTCAGTATGACCTATTGCTTTGGCTCTACTGTTAGCAGAAAGAGGAAATACTCCTTTATTATATTCAATTTTTTGATCTTTAAGATTTTCTTCTGTCTGACCAATAACAGCGACTTCTGGAGACGTATAAATAATTCCTGGTACAAGGTTATAATCAACATGACCTGCTTCACCATTGATTATTTCAACTGCAGCAACACCATCTTCTTCAGCTTTATGGGCCAACATTGGACCCTTTATTACATCTCCAATAGCGTAAATATCTGGAATTGAAGTTTCAAAATTATGGTTAGTATTTATAAATCCTTGTTTATCAACTTCCAAACCTAATTCCTTTAGTCCTAATCCACTAGTATTGGGCTTACGTCCAATTGCTACTAGAACAACATCAGCTTCTACTTTTTCTATATTAGATGTAGTTACATCTTTAATTGTTAATGTAACTTTTGAATCTGAACTTTGGGCCGATTCAACCGAATGGCCTAATTTAAATTTAATACCTTGTTTTTGCATAATTTTCATAAACTTATCAGCAATCTCATTATCCATGCCAGGCAGTATTCTTGGAAGATACTCTATAACTTCAACTTCTGCTCCAAGTCTTCTCCAGACAGTTCCCATTTCTAAACCAATAACTCCACCACCTATAACAATCATTTTCTTAGGAACTTTTCTAAGTTCCAAGGCACCGGTTGAAGTAACAATTAATTTTTCATCTACCTTTACACTAGGAAGCACTGAGGGTTCAGATCCTGTTGCAATTATAATTTTATTTGTATTTATTATTTCTAATTTTCCATTATTGCTAACTTCTATTTGTTTTGCAGAAAGAATTCTAGCTGTTCCTATAAATTTAGTAATTTTGTTTTTACCAAATAAAAAACTAATACCTTTTGTAAGATCTGAAACAATATCGGATTTTCTTTTTAACATTTTTGTAAGATCTAAGCTTACCTCTTTACAATTAATACCCCATTCATTCATACCATTTGATTTTATAGTATTTTCATATTGCTCTGAAGCATGAAGCATTGCCTTCGATGGGATACATCCAACATTTAAACATGTTCCACCTAAAGTTTCACGCTTTTCTATCGTAGCTACTTTCATCCCCTTTTGAGAAGCAACAATAGAAGCTACATATCCACCTGGACCAGCTCCAATAACAACAAGATCATATTTTTTATCTAACATATCTAACCTTTAAATTAACGAATTAGGCACCAACAACTAATCGTCTTGGATCTTCTATTATTTCTTTAATCCTCACTAAAAAGGATACAGCTTCTCTTCCATCTATTATTCTATGATCATATGATAAAGCTAAATACATCATTGGCCTTATCTCAATATTATTTCCTATTGCTACTGGTCTTTTTTGAATTTTATGCATTCCCAAAATACCAGATTGAGGTGGATTTAAAATTGGTGAAGACATTAATGAACCATAAACGCCACCATTTGAAATAGTAAAAGTGCCTCCTGCCATATCTGAAATAGAAATATCGCCATCTTTTGCTTTTTTCCCAAACTCAGCAATTGCCATTTCAGTTTGACCAAATGACATTAAGTCCGCACTTTTTAATACAGGTACAACTAGTCCTTGAGAAGTGCCTACAGCCACTCCAATGTTATAATAATTTTTATAAATTATTTCATTACCTTCTATTTCGGCATTTACTGCAGGATATTCTTTAAGAGCATCTATTGCTGCTTTTACAAAAAAGCTCATATATCCTAGCCTAACTCCATTTTTCTTTTCAAAACTGTCTTGGTAACTACTTCTCATTTCCATTAAAGCTGTCATGTCTACTTCATTATAAGTAGTTAACATAGCAGCAGTATTTTGAGCTTCTTTCAACCTTCGTGCAATAACTTGACGAAGTCTAGACATTGGAACACGTTCTTCTAAATTCTTATTATCTCTATTTGAAGAAGAAACTGGGTCTGATTTTACTTCTTGTTTTGAAGTATTTTCTACTTTTGGTGTTTGATTAGTTTTTTTAACTTGAGATGTTTCTACAACTATTTTAGACAGTTTTTCTGACTTTTCTCCGGCAATAATTGTTGCCAACAAAGCTCCAACTTCAACCGTATCTCCTTCAGAAACCACAAGGCTGTCAAGTGTTCCAGAAATTGCCGCAGACACCTCTAATGTAACTTTATCTGTTTCCAATTCTACTATTGGCTCATCCATTTCAACAAATTCACCTTGCTTTTTTATCCACTTTGAAACAGTTGCTTCTACAACCGACTCTCCTAGTATTGGAACCAAAACATCCATTATTGTATCCTTTCGTTTTGAAATATTTTTTTCTATAATTGAACTGTTTGTTTTTATATTACTATTGGTTTTTATTAAGTTTAAATATAGAAGAACGTCACCTTTAGTAACTCTTCCACCTTTACCTGTACCTTCTATATTAAAAACATCTAAATTATTTTCAGTTATTATTTTAAACGCTGACGGCATAGCCAAAAGGCTAATATTATTAGTTGGCTTAACTGCCATAAATGGTTTACCTATTCTGCAGCTTGTTTACTTGTATTTTTATCTTTTGTTTCCAAAGCTAAATCAATTAACTGAGCTTGTTCTCTATTATGTCTTGATAATGAACCTGTAGCAGGAGACGCCGCTTCCAGACGACCTGCGTAACTTGGTCTAGAAAATTTTGCTTTATATGATAAAAGTACATCTTCAATTTTTCTATCAACAAAAAACCAGGCTCCCATATTTTTTGGTTCTTCTTGACACCAAACAATTTCAGCATTTGGTGTTTTTCCTAATTCTTCTTTTAAAGTTCTAGCAGGAAAGGGGTATATTTGTTCTAATCTGAGCAGTTTCACATTTTTAAGTTTTCTTCTGTCTCTTTCTTCTAACAAGTTATAGAAAACTTTTCCTGATGAAATCACTACCTTTTTAATATCTTTGTTTTTTAAATCTAAATTTGGATCTTTAATAACTCTATGAAATGTAGTTTGCTCTGCCATATCAGATAATTTAGACACACACATTTTATTTCTTAGTAAGCTTTTGGGCGTCATTATTATTAATGGCTTTCTAAAATCTCTCTTAAGCTGTCTTCTCAAGGCATGAAAATAATTTGCGGGCGTACTACAATTTAAGACTTGCATATTATCTTCACCACATAATTGTAAATATCTTTCTAATCTTGCTGAAGAATGCTCTGGACCCTGACCTTCATAGCCATGTGGTAAAAGCATAACTAAGCCTGACATCCTTAACCATTTAGCTTCACCGCTTGATATAAATTGATCAACAATTACCTGTGCTCCATTTGCAAAATCACCAAATTGAGCTTCCCACATTACTAATGCTGTTGGCTCTGTTAAAGAATAACCATATTCAAAACCAAGAACAGATGCTTCAGACAATGGGGAATCAATAACCTCAAAAGCAGCCTGATTATCTTTTATATGGTTCAGTGGGACATATCTCTTTTCATTTAATTGATCAATAAATACTGAATGACGCTGTGAAAAGGTTCCTCTACAGCTATCTTGACCAGAGAGTCTTACTGGATGACCTTCTAATAATAAAGATCCAAAAGCTAAATGCTCTGCAGTAGACCAATCTATTCCTTCACCAGTTTCAATAGCATTTCTTCTACCATCAACTATTCTAATAAGTTTTTTATTGGCTTGAAAACCTTCAGGTATAGTGGTTATAGTTTTACCAATTAATTTCAAATTTTCTATTGAAAGAGACGTTTCACCTCTTCTATCGTCTCCATGAGCTGCTCTTAAACTTGACCATTGTCCTTCAAGCCAATCTGCTTTATTTGGTTTATAATGTGAACCAGCTTCAAATTCTTTTTCTAGAAAACTATTATGGTTGTTTACTTCATTTTTAGCTTCTTGTTCAGATAAAATTCCTTCACTAATTAACTTAGTTGCATATATTTTACTTATACTTGGGTGATTTCCAATTTTTGTATACATAACAGGTTGAGTAAATGCAGGTTCATCTCCTTCATTATGACCAAACCGTCTATAAGAAATAACATCTAAAACTACATCACATGCAAATTTTTGTCTAAATTCAATTGCTATACGTGAAGCGTGAACAACAGCTTCTGGATCATCCCCGTTAACATGTAAAATTGGCGCCATAACCATTTTAGCAACATCTGTACAATAAGGACTAGAGCGAGAATAGTTTGGACTAGTAGTAAATCCAATTTGATTATTAACAACAATATGAATTGTGCCTCCAGTTCTATAACCTCTGAGACCAGAAAAATCAAAGGTCTCTGCTACAATTCCTTGACCGGCAAAAGCAGCATCCCCATGCAAAACAATCCCTAAAACGGAAAGTCTATCATTTGTATCATTATGTTGATTTTGTTTAGCTCTAACCCTACCTATTACTACTGGCGCAACAACTTCTAAATGTGATGGATTTGCTTGCAAAGATAAATGAACATTTATTCCATCAAAATCTCTATCAGCTGAAGCACCCATATGATACTTAACGTCTCCAGATCCACCAGCTTCTTCTGGATTTGCTTGATTACCTAAAAATTCGGATATAATTGCTCTAAAAGGTTTATTTAAAATATTATATAATAGATTAAGCCTACCACGATGTGACATAGCAATCACAACTTCTTTCATACCTAACTGGCTACCACGTTTTAAAATTTGTTCTATAGCTGGAACAACAGACTCGGATCCGTCTAATCCAAATCTTTTAGTACCGGCATATTTTTTATGAAGAAATTGTTCAAAAGTTTCTGCTCCAACTAATCTTTCATAAATTGCTTTCTTACCTCTATTAGTAAATTGAGTTGTATTTCTTATTGATTCTATTCTTTCTTGTACCCAAGCCTTTTGAGCAGGATCTTGAACATGCATAAATTCAATTCCTATAGAGCCACAATAAGTTTCTTTGAGTATATCCATAATTTGTTTTAAAGAAGCTGTTTCCATGCCTAAAACATTATCAATAAATATTGGTCTATCCCAATCACCTTCTTTAAAACCATATGTTTCAGGGTTTAATTCTGGATGAATATCCCTTTTTTGAAGACCTAGAGGGTCTAAATTAGCAAGCAAATGACCATTTATTCTATATGCTCTTATGAGCATTATTGCTCTGATTGAATCAGTCGTTGCAGCCCTTAAATCAGTAGCAGATAAATCTTTTTTATCAGATATACCTCTTGCTACTGCCTTTACGCTTTCAATACTATCACTTGCTCCAATTACCTTACTATTTTTTCTAGACCAACTTGGACCATCATCAATAAATATTTCATCGCCATTATTTTCAAACCATAACGCCCATTCTTTAGGGACTGAATTAAAATCATTTTTCCATTCTTTATGCATATCACTTATAAAAGTTGCATTACCACCTGAAAGAAAGCTTTGATCAGGATTTTGGTCATTCATTGGCTCATCTCCTTTTTAAGCTATGATAAAAATATAATTCATAATATTGATTTCATAGTTAAATATTAAAATAGAAATATACTTACAAAAACCTTAGCAAGTTAATCAAGTTATTTCCACTCTTCAATTGCTTTTAAAACCGCTTTACCTAACCTTGCTGGAGAATCTGACATAACAAAACCTGAATTTTTCATAACTTTAACTTTAGTTTCAGCATCACCGCTTCCTCCACTAACAATTGCTCCAGCATGGCCCATTGTTCTTCCAGGAGGAGCTGTTTTTCCTGCAATGAAGCCAGCAACTGGTTTTTTGATTTTATGATTTTTTAGAAAAATTGCAGCATCCTCTTCTGCACTTCCTCCTATTTCACCTATCATTAATATGGCTTCTGTTTGCTCATCATTTAAGAACATTTCTAAACAATCAATAAAATTTGTTCCATTAATAGGATCTCCACCTATACCAATGCAAGTGGATTGACCTAATCCTGCTGCTGTTGTTTGGGCAACAGCTTCATAAGTTAATGTGCCCGAACGAGAGACGATACCTATTTTACCAGGCTTATGAATATGACCAGGCATTATACCAATTTTACATTGCCCTGGAGTTATTACGCCAGGACAGTTTGGTCCTATCAACCTTGAATTAGAATTTTTTAAAAATTGTTTAACCTTAATCATATCTTGAACAGGGATACCTTCAGTTATACATATGATTAAAGGTATTTTTGCAGAGATAGCTTCTAAAATAGAATCAGCAGCAAATGCAGGTGGAACATAAATTACCGTTGCATCAGGATTAACTTCTTTAACTGATTCTTCAACGGTATTAAACACAGGAAGACCAAGATGAATTGTTCCGCCCTTTCCTGGAGTGACTCCTCCAACCATTTTTGTTCCATAAGCAATCGCTTGCTCAGAATGAAAGGTTCCTTGACCGCCTGTAAAACCTTGACATATTACCTTAGTATTATTGTTAATAAGCACTGACATTTAATTAATCTCCTTTACAGCATTTACAATTTTTACTGCTGCATCATCTAAATCATCCGCTGGTATTATTTTAAGACCAGATTCAGATAGTATTTTTTTTCCTTCTTCAACGTTAGTACCTGCTAGTCTAACAACCAAGGGTTTAGTTAAGGACAACTCCTTTGCTGCAGCAACAACACCAGCGGCAATTATATCGCATCTCATTATACCACCAAAAATATTTACTAGAATTCCTTCTACAGCTTGATCAGATAGAATTATTTTAAATGCCTCAGTTACTTTTTCTTTAGTGGCACTTCCTCCTACATCTAAAAAATTTGCCGGCGCTGCCCCTTTTAACTTAATAATATCCATTGTCGCCATTGCTAATCCTGCGCCATTAACTAAACATCCAATAGTTCCATCTAATTTAATATAAGCTAAGTCATATTTACTAGCTATTATTTCTGCAGGATCCTCTTCTGTTTCATCCCGTAATTCCATGATATTAGGATGTCTGAATAGAGCATTATTATCAAATGACATTTTAGCATCTAAAGCTATTAGATCATTGTCAGATGTAACAACTAGAGGGTTTATTTCTAATAAGCTTCCGTCTAGATCCGTGAAAAGTTTATATAATTGTTTAAAAAACATTCCTGCTTGCTTAAAGCTAGAACCCTTTAAGTTTAAAGTGTTAGCAATTAATCTAGAATGAAAAGGCTGAAAACCGATAGTTGGATCAATTGAAAATGATAATATTTTCTCAGGTGTTTCTTCAGCAACTTTTTCTATATCCATACCACCTTCTGTAGAAGCAATTACAGAAATTTTACTACTAACTCTATCTATAACCATAGAAAAATAGTACTCAGACTCAATCTTACAACCGTCTTCTATATAAAGCCTTTGGACTAACTTACCTTCTTTACTTGTTTGATGAGTAACTAATGTCTTTCCTAGAATTGATTGAGCAGCAACTTTCACTTCATCTAAGCTCTTTACTACTTTAACGCCTCCAGCCTTACCTCTTCCACCTGCATGAATTTGAGCCTTTACAACATAAACTGGACCTGGCAATTCTTTAGCTGCCAAAACAGCGTCATCAACTGAGAAAACTGCTTTTCCTTCTGGGGTTGGTATATTATATAACTTTAAAAGCTCTTTAGCTTGATGCTCATGAATATCCAAAATTTAAACCTTTCTAAAATCTAATTATTTTTCAAACTTTGAAGCAAGTTCATTTAATTGCTTTACTGCTGATACTGAATGATCAAACATTATTTTTTCATCAGATGTAAATTCAATTTCAACAATACGCTCAACACCTTCTTTGCCGATAATAACTGGTACCCCAACGTAAATCCCATTAAGGCCGTAATATCCATCAACAAAAGCTGCACAAGGAACTAGTTTTTTCTTATCTTTTAAAAATGATTCTGCCATTTCAATCGCTGCGGAAGCAGGTGCATAAAACGCCGAACCTGTTTTAAGTAACCCAACAATTTCTGCACCACCGTCACGGGTTCTTTGAACTATTTGATCTATTTTTTCTTGAGTGCTCCATCCCATTTTTATTAGATCAGGAACAGGAATGCCTGCAACTGCAGAATATCTGGATAAAGGAACCATTGTATCGCCATGGCCTCCTAAAACAAATGCTGTAACGTCACTCACGGATACTTTAAATTCTGCTGCTAAAAAGTGTCTGAAACGAGCGGAATCTAGAACTCCTGCCATGCCAACAACCATATTTGTTGATAAACCAGATGCTCTTTGCAAGACCCCAACCATTGCATCTAGAGGATTAGTAATGCAAATTATAAATGCATTTGGACAATTTTCCTTTATGCCTTTACCAACCTGTTTCATTACTTTTGTATTAATTTCTACTAAGTCATCTCGACTCATGCCTGGCTTTCTTGCAACTCCAGCTGTAACTATTACAACATTACTTCCTGAAAGGGCAGAATAATCATTTGATCCTTTTATATTACAATCAAATCCTTCAACGGGCCCTGATTGAGCCAAATCAAGGGCTTTACCTTGAGGTATACCCTCTGCAATATCAAATAACGTTACATCTCCCAGTTCTTTAATTGCTGCTAGATGAGCCAGTGTTCCACCAATATTACCTGATCCAATTAAAGCTATTTTATTACGCATAACTATCATTATCCTATTTTATTCGAATTTTATCTTTTAAACGTTTGAATAATCTATAATATTATAGATTGTTTCTTCTTATTATTAATTGATAATGTTTTAACTGCTTTTTGTTTTGCTATCAAGGCAAGAATCATTATTAAGTTTTGTTTTACACTTGAGACATTTCTACAATTCGAGAAATAGTTCTATCAAATTCAAACTTCCAATCTCTTCCTTGATAAATTTTTCTAAAATCAACCTCAGCAGTAGCTATCAAAAAACAATTTTTGTCATATAATGCGTCTATTAACCATATAAATCTTCTAGCCTGATTTCTTAACTCATCATTCAGAATAGGTATATTATCAATAATAATTCCTTTATATCTAATGGCAATCTCAATGTAATCTGAGGCAGCTAATGGCTTATTACATAAATCATCAAAATCTATTCTTGCTATTCCTGCTGCTACTTGAGGTATAAAAACTTTCCTACCCGCTATTAAAATAGTTTCAGATTCTATTTTAAACCCAATACTTAAATCTAAAAATATATTATCTGCTTTTTCTTTGTTTGATTTATTTAAAGGGCTTAACCATACTTTTTTACCACTTAGAGACCTTTCTCTCCAATCTTCACCATTAGGTATTTTAATTATATTAGTTTTAAGTTTAAGTTTATCAATAAACGGCAATATTCTTTCTCTATGCAACCCATTCTTATAAAGCCCATCTGGATGTTGATTGGATGTTGTTACTAAAATTATTCCTTCATCAAACATAATTTGAAATAATCGTGATAAAATCATAGCATCTGCAATATCCTTTATCTCCATCTCATCAAAGCATAAAAGCTTTGCTGATGAAGCTAGATCTTTTGCAACTAAAAGAACAGAATCCTTGTTTCTCTCCTTTTTACTTTTTTCTAAAATTCTTTGATGAACTTCTTTCATAAAATCATGAAAATGAAGCCTTCTTTTTTCTTTCACTGGAGCATGACGAAAAAATAAATCCATAATCATGGATTTTCCTCTTCCAACTCCACCATATAAATAAATACCTTTACAATCTGAATTAACATTAGATTTTGTAAAAAATTTAAATATAAAATTTTTTTTATTCTGAGAGATTTCTTCTAAAAGGTTATTAAAATACTCTGACACATGCAATTGGCCATTATCCAATTTAATAGATGATTTTATGGCAATAGCTTCTAAAGAGCTATTTAATTCCCTTTTTAAACTATCAGGCATTAATTTAAGCTATTTTCTGAATTAAAAAAACTATTGTCTTTCAAGTTGTAATTTTTTAATTTCGCCAATGGCTTTCGCTGGATTCAACCCTTTAGGACAAGTTTGAGTACAGTTCATAATAGTGTGACATCTATAAAGTTTAAAAGGATCCTCAAGAGCATCTAATCTTTCTCCAGTATTTTCATCTCTACTATCTACTATCCAACGATAGGCTTGTAATAAAACAGCTGGTCCAAGGTATTTATCTCCGTTCCACCAATAAGATGGGCATGCAGTGGTACATGAAAAACATAAAACACACTCCCATAATCCATCAATTTTTTCTCTCTCTTCTGGACTTTGCCTTCTTTCTTTACCATCTGATGCTGGTGTATCAGACTGAAGCCATGGCTTTATTGATGTTAATTGAGCATAAGCTTTTGATAAATCTGGAACTAAATCTTTAATAACATCCATATGAGGAAGTGGGTAGATATTAATATCACCCTTTATATCATCCATTGATTTTAGGCATGCCAATGTATTTGTTCCATCAACATTCATAGAACATGAGCCACAAATACCTTCTCTACAAGATCGTCTAAAAGTTAAACTAGAATCAACTTCATCCTTAATTTTAATTAAAGCATCTAAAACCATTGGACCACAATTATCAAGATCAAGTGTATAACTATCTATTCTTGGGTTTTCATCATCATCTGGAGACCATCTATAAACATTTACTTTTCTTGTGTTTTTTGAATCGCTCTCTAAAGGGTAATCAATACCTTTTACAATTTTTGAATTTTTAGGCAAAGCAAAATCAGCCACTTAAATCTCCTATGAATTAATATACACGTGCAGCAGGGGGTATTGATTGCACTTCATTAGTTAATGTATTTTGATGAACATCTCTATAATCTACTTTTGTTTTATTTTTATCATTTAACCACATTATAGTATGTTTCATCCAGTTTTTATCGTCTCTATCAGGAAAATCTTCGTGAGAGTGAGCGCCTCTAGATTCTTTTCTTTGTTCAGCAGATTTTATTGTAACAATAGCTTGTTGCATTAAATTTTCTAATTCTAAAGCTTCCACTAAATCTGTATTAAAAATTAATGATCTGTCTTTAATTGTAATGGAATTCATATTTTTAGTTATAGTTTCTATTTTTTTTACGCCTTCATCCATTGAACTTGAAGATCTAAACACTGCAGCATGTTTCTGCATAATATTTTGCATTGAACTTCTTATTTCTCCAACTGATGTATCGCCTGCTGAATGTCGCATTTTGTCTAATCGAGCCACTATTTTATCAGTTACACTTGGCGACAATGGTGAATGAGAACTTCCTTTTTCAACTGTTTTTAAAGCTCTTTGAGCTGCGGCTCTTCCAAACACAACAATATCTAACAATGAATTTGTACCTAATCTATTCGCTCCATGAACAGAAACACACGCAGCTTCTCCGATTGCCATTAAACCAGAAACTACTGAGTTCTGATCTTTACCATTTCTAGTTACCACTTCACCATGATAATTTGTAGGAATACCTCCCATATTGTAATGAACTGTTGGCAATACTGGAATTGGTTCTTTAGTGACATCCACTCCACAGAAAATTTTTGCTGTCTCACTTATTCCTGGTAATCTCATATGTAAAGTAGCAGGATCAATATGCTCAAGATGCATAAAAATATGATCTTTATTCGGCCCCACGCCTCTTCCTTCATTAATTTCAATAGTCATTGAACGTGAAACTACATCTCTACTAGCCAAATCTTTAGCTGTAGGAGCATATCTTTCCATAAACCTTTCACCTTCAGAATTTGTTAAATAACCACCTTCTCCACGTGAACCTTCAGTTATTAAAACACCTGCACCGTATACTCCAGTTGGGTGAAATTGAACAAATTCCATATCTTGTAGAGGTAATCCAGCTCTTAATGCCATAGCATTTCCATCTCCTGTACAAGTATGAGCTGAGGTACAAGAAAAATAAACTCTTCCATATCCACCAGTTGCTAAAACAGTTTGATGACCACGGAATCTGTGAAGCTTTCCATCTTCCATACAAAGAGCTATAACACCTTTACAAGCCCCATTTTCATCCATAAGAAGATCTAAAGCTATGTACTCAACAAAAAACTCAGCTTGGTGTTTAAGGCACTGTTGATATAGAGTATGAAGTATAGCATGGCCAGTTCTGTCTGCAGCTGCGCAAGCCCTTCTAGCCATATTCTTTCCGTAATCTAATGTATGACCTCCAAAAGGTCTTTGATAAACTTTACCTTCTTCCGTTCTAGAAAAAGGAACTCCAAAATTTTCTAACTCTGTAACTGCTGGAATAGCATTTTTACACATATATTCAATTGCATCTTGATCACCAAGCCAATCAGAACCTTTAACTGTGTCATACATATGAAATTGCCAACTATCATTCTCACCCATATTATTCAAAGCAGCCCCAATACCACCTTGCGCTGCAACTGTATGACTTCTGGTAGGAAAAACTTTAGTTATACAAGCTGTTTTTAATCCTCCTGCAACCATTCCAAGAGTAGCTCTTAAACCTGCCCCCCCTGCACCAACTACTACAACGTCATGTTCGTGATCGATAATTTCGTAATCTGACATTAATCTCTCTTTCTTAATCTATAAAAAAATTTTTAAAACACATAAGATTGATAAAACACCAAGAAGAATTGATGATAATTTAACAAATATTATGCTTATTATTTTTAATCCTTCTGAGTGAACATAATCTTCAATGACTACCTGCAAACCAAGAGAAGCATGAAAAAATATTGTACCAAGAAGTAATATTAAACCCGTTGCATTAAAAGGGTTTTGTATCCATAAAATAGCTTCATTGTATCCGCTAATAATAGTTAACATTAAAGAAGGGATAAACCATAAAATAAGAGGGATCATTCCAACAGCAGATAATCTCTGTATTTTCCAATGACCTACTCCGTGCTTAGCAGAGCCCAAGCCTTGTACTTTAGCTAAATCACTTTTCATTGTATTACTCATATCATCAAATTCTCAAAAAATAAATAAAAGACCATGTTGCCATAGTCATTAAAAAAGCGCTAACAACAACTAATGAGCCAGATAAATAAACACTTTTTAATTCAAAACCAAAGCCAGCGTCCCAAAATAAATGCCTTATACCATTTGATAAATGATAATATAAAGCAAAAGTAAAACCAAAAAAAATTAGATGACTGAACCAATGATTAGTAATATTTATAAAATGAGAATAGCTCTCTAAACCTGATGCAAGCGCTACTACCCAAGCAACTAAAATTATGCTTCCTATAGATAAGCTAACTCCTGTAATTCTATGCATAATAGAAAGTACAGAGGTTATTTGTGGTTTATATATTTGTAAATGAGGAGATAAAGGTCTTGGTCTATTCATAATCTATCTTTTTTATATAATTATTAT
>ERZ890510.1722-NODE-1722-length-13707-cov-12.746850_pt1 | contig 13707 bp, 13 predicted proteins | sample MGYA00521265_ERZ890510 | MGnify/ENA primary metagenome ERZ890510 (study PRJEB32303, sample SAMEA104408624) | aquatic metagenome | biome: Brackish water; feature: Chemocline; material: water | place: Baltic Sea | collected 2014-10-26T21:54:00 | depth 110 m ...
ACTAACCAAGAGGCAATAATTCTCTTAATGGATCTAAAGTCTAAATGCTCTGCTCCTTTTGCAAGGCCAACCCCGATAACCCCGCCGACTAAGGTGTGAGTCGTGGAGATTGGAAATCCAAGATAGGTAGCTGCCACAACAGTCGATGCTGTAGCCATTTCAGCTGAAAATCCAAGGCTGGGGGTTAAGGCCGTAATTTTCGAACCGACCGTCTTGATAACTCTAGAGCCAAGGGTTGCAAGACCAAATACAATGCCTATACCTCCAACCAATAAGACCCAAGGGCTAATAGCTGCTTTGGAGCCAATAACCCCAGTATCAACCACGCTAACGATTGCGGCCAATGGGCCAATCGCATTCGCCACATCATTTGATCCATGGGCAAAAGCCATGGCGCTAGCTGAAACAATCATCAGCAAACCAAATGCAAATTCAATTCCACCGTCTTGCATAATTCTCTCTTGATTTCTTCTTAAGAAAAATGCTGTGGCAAGACCAACCACAGAACTAAATACAAAGATAAATAAATACATCTCATTATCTGACCATTCAACACCAACATGTTTTAGCCCTTTTCGCGCTGTGACAAGCGAAATCACAACGGCAACAAGGAAACTATAAAAAGGAATGAAAGTAATGGCAGCTTTTTCAGGGTTAGACCGATCAAGAATTAATTTTTTTGCAGACATGTAGAGGCCAAAAGCCAGGGTCGCAGAGAACAAAGGTGATGTAACCCAGCTCATAGCAATATTGCCAACCTTGCCCCAGGAGACAGCATCAACCCCTTTCGTTATAAGAACAAAACCTATGATGGCGCCAACAATGGAATGGGTGGTAGACACTGGCCAGCCTCGCAAACTTGCAATGTATAACCAAGTGCCGCCGGCAAGAAGCGCGGCCATCATACCAATAATAAAAATATTAATATCGTTGGCATAGAGGTTGGGGTCAACAATGCCTTTGCGAATGGTGGAGGTAACTTCTCCACCTGCCAAGAAAGCTCCAAGGAACTCAAAAATGGCCGCTATAATTATTGCTTGTTTTATAGTAATGGCTTTACTGCCAACGGATGTGCCCATCGAATTTGCCACATCATTAGCACCTATTCCAAAGGCCATAAAAAAGCCAATAAAGCTTGCAATTAAAAGTATGAAAAAAGGATCGAGAAATAAAGCTTCCATATGCACACTAAAATAGTAGTTATTTAATGTCTATTTAATCTTATTAATGTAAATATAGAGAAACATCACTGCAACAATTATGTGAAGTAATTGATTGAAAAAGTAGATAATTAGATAGTTCTATCTACCTAAGATTAGTTACGTTTTTTGGTGGAAAGCAGCAACCCTAAGTTATCTTATGCGAAATAAATAATGGCAGCTAGGAAGAAACATAGGGAGAAAAAACCAAAGATTAGCATGTCATATGCTTCTGTTTTTTTGGGTATCAAACCCTGGCTTAGTAATAATTGTTTTATGCTCATTTAATAATTCTTATAATATAGTTTCTATTATGACACTTATTTGTCACACGAAAGACACAATATACTAAACTATAAAAAAAAGCTATATCTAATTGTTATTTTTAGAACAAATGTCGATAATAAGAGAATGATCCTACCAGCTAAACAGCAGCGAAGCTTAGATAGAATTAATAAAATTCTTGATACAGCGGAATTAATATTAGAGCATGAGCCCCTGTCCGCTCTGAGTATTGCAAAAATCTCAGTAGAAGCCGGGCTAAAGCGCACATCAACTTATAAATTCTTTGAAACAACTGATGATATTAAGCTGACTCTGATTCAAAGATATGTTGAGACATGTAACGAGGTTCTGAGCGTTGATCTGCAAACACACGTAGGAGCTGATTATTCTCGATGTCTAAAAAATTGTGTTAACAGCATTATTGGATTCTTTAACGCAAGACCTGGGGCCCAGAAATTGATTTTAGAGAACACTGTCAGTCCGGCTGTCACAAGCTCTGACTTACACAAAATTGCTGCAACTATTTTAAAGCATGTGGAAGGCTCAATAGGGCTGCCTAACATGTTTAATAAGACGGGGGTTTTCCTTGTCATTACTCAGGTTATATTCTCTATTCTGTCTCTCAATGCCAAGGAAAATAATGAGTTGACTGAAGTGGGGTTAAACGAAGCTGTGCGCGCGAGCAACGCTTATCTTTTAAGCTGTCTAGCAACGCCCGCCTAAGGTTTGCCTGCAAAAATGACCTTTAGCATCCTCTCTTCGATCTCTAAATTTAATGATGAAGCGGCTCTGAAAACAGTCTCTTGAATTAACCATTGACCCTGAGCCTTTTGATAGAGATCTCGATAACTGCCTTGCAAAGTTGTAATCGTCTCATTGCTCAAATTTATTAAATGGTAGGTAAGAGACCAGTCTCCAGACGCCCTCTCAGAATCTAAAATTTTAATGATGGGGTTGTGCGCATGATGGGACTCAAGCATGAAGTCATGGCATGCAACCTCCTTAAACACCTGTGCTAAATCCTCTGGGTTAGTAAAAATACCAACCGGCCCGTAATCTATCAAGCAAGAAGATGAAACAAAGCTTGAGATAATAACGGGGACATCCTTAGAGTCACAAGCGTTAAGGTAGGAATGTTTTAAGTTTTGTATCGCAAGCGTATCTTCTAGCACCTGCACCCTGCTCTCTAAATTATCTGTCATAAGCCCATAATATCCTTTTAAGCAAAATCTATAAGAAATTGTCATAAATTAAACTGCTTAGCAACTATAATATCAATCAAACCAATGACTTACTAAGTAATGTAAGTTAATTATTAAGACCTATGCTTATATCATTTGATCAAAAAGAATATCAAAAACTTAACGAGAAATCTTATCAGCTTGAAAAGCGTAGATTGCAAATTGAGCTCCTGAAGCTCCAAGAAGATGTCATCAAGAATGCACGTAGAATCTGCATAGTATTTGAGGGGCGAGACACGGCTGGAAAAAGCTCAGCATTTAAGTTCTTCTCTGAATACCTCATTCCTAAAAATTTTAAATATGTCAATCTTGGCATTCCTACCAAATGGGAATCCACGCACTGGTTTCAAAGATGGTCAAAAATACTTCCCAAAAAAGGTGAGATCGCATTTTTAGATAGATCTTGGTACACCCGTGCCTTAACCGAGCCCGTGATGGGGTATTGTAATGAAAAACAATACAGGGATTTTATGGGCAAAGTGATTCCTTGGGAGGAAGCATTGCAAAAAGAAGGCATAGAAATTATTAAATTCTACTTTTCGCTATCTCAAGATCAGCAGCAAAGGCGCATGAAGGCCAGAAAGCAATCTGAACTCAAGTATTGGAAACTCTCACCAAATGATGAGCGCATAGTTACTAAGTGGGATGCTTTTACCCTTTACAAGGATCAAATGTTTGGGCTCACATCCCCAGAGTTCTCCCCCTGGATCAAAATTAATGCAAACAATAAAATGATTGCAAGACTGACCGCCCTTAGATTTTTGCTCAACCAGACCTCGTATGAAAATAAAAAATTACTCAAGCCTTTGACCTGGTCACGAAAAATTAATAACTACAAGGTGCTGTTAGAAGGCGTTGAGTTTAATAATTTAAATTATGATCAATACATGATTTTGACAAAGTACATGGATGATGAGTATGAGTAAATGAAGATTGCATCGATTGACATAGGGACCAATGCTATTAAATCTAAGATTTTTAGCACCACCCCTGCGTCCATTAAATTCGTTCAGGGCATGAGGTCTCCTATCAGACTAGGGAGTGAGGTTTTTGAGGAAGGACAGCTCAGCAAGATCAAGCTGAATCAAGTAATAGAAACCATTCAAGGCTACGAGGAAATATTTAAGAGTAACGATATTACGCACTATGAAATCATCGCGACCTCTGCATTCAGAGACACGACAAATTCTGAAGAGGCGAGAAGATATATTGAGACCGCTATTCATCACCCATTGCGCATCATATCTGGTTTAGAGGAAGCAAAGCTCATCGGCTTTCACCCTCAAGCCAGCGCTGGCAAAACTAAATTATTTGTTGATTTGGGTGGAGGCAGTACAGAGTTTTACTTCAGGCAGGAAGAAGAAATTGAGATACGCTCATTTCAACTTGGTGCTGTGAGAAACATGCTTAAAAAAGATGAAATCGAAGAGTGGAAAAGATTAGAGGCCTGGCTGCTCTCAATCAAACCTGTGAGAAAATTAACTGGTATCGGAGGCAATATTAAATCATTTCTTGAATCCCAAAATGCTACAAGCCTTAAAACAAAGGATTTCAATGAACGGGCAGGACAGCTTAGCCAACTCACAACTAAGAAAAAAATTTTAACCTATCAATTCTCGCCTGATCGAGCTGACGTCATTGATGACGCATTAAAAATTTTTAAATTTATTGCTGAAACACTTGGGATTGAAGTTATTACCTCAACAAAATGGGGTGTTTCTGACTCTATTGCAGTTAAGCTATTCCATCAAATCTACTCTGGAAAGATAGAAATTCTTTAGCTCTTTGCTAATTATTGGTTAAGTAGACTCTAACCTGTTGCAGGCTATCTTGAAAGGTGACTTCTAACTGACTAATAGTTATTGACGGATGAAGTCCAAGTGACTCCAGAAACAGAGAATAGTGCAGGGCTGATTGAGCTTTAAATACAAAGAACACCCTGTCGCCCTCCTCGCCAAGTTGAAAATCTTGCAGTAAAAAGCGTTGCGATTCTGACAGGATAAAATCACTGGCTGCTGGAAATTGAGCAAAGACCTCTTGAGCTAGCCAGTATTGATGATAATTATTTGCTTGATCATGCACATACATAAAATTGTCTTGTGCGACAGCAAGACTTCTCTTATTCAGAGAAATTTTTGATGAGATATTTAACAGATAGCTAGTCATAAGAATAATTACAATGGATGCAAGGACTATGGTGATCAATTTTTTTTCTCGCTCCTGAAGTGAAGCCCATAATTGTAAGAACTTAGTCTGATTCATAATTTATTAGTAAAGTTCCGGAGAGGCCGTTAGAATTTTCAAGCAAACCCTTTGAGTCTATGCTGGCAGATCCGATCTTAATTGCTTCTTGCATTAAAGCTAATTTATAAGAAGGTAGGTTTTGGACTGTCACGCTCACCGAGCGTTGCATTAAATCTATGTCAATCTTTTCAATTGATTCGTCGACTAGTCTCTCAATGTAAGAAAGCGCTTCTAGATTTTGTATGGGGTTTGCATTCTGCAAAGGAACTTCCCTGGTTAAATCGTCAATTTGCGCCTTGGGGTTTACCAGTCTTGTAAAATTAGGATTTAATTGGCGAAATATTTCCATGGTGTTTGACTGATAAGAGGTGATGGACGAAAGCAGAGCAGCATTAATCATGAGGGGTGCGATCAAGATAATGAGGACTGACGCTGCAATCAAGGAAGTCTCAATTGAACTAAGTTTAAACTTTAATTTTAAAAACCTTAAAGATATTTTTCGTTGAAAGAGGTTCCATGCACTCAAGCTTTGATGCTGCAGCAATGTGCGATGTAGATCCGTGAGATTCTGTTGCTTTATTTTTTTATGCTCAGGAAAATAATTCTTAGCAGATGCAGTATCTGCAACCAAAAGAAACTCATTGGTATTGAAGCTATTAGAATCTATGGTTCCTAAATAGTCCGAAAGAATGTCTAAGTTGCCTCCAAAACCTGAATGGTTATCAAAGGCAGCAATAAAAGAGTTATCTCTCATGAAGAGTGTGTCTCCTTGGCCTTGAATTAAATAATGTTCTGGGATCATGGTGATTTCAGCATCAAGCCCATCAAGGCTTTTGGCCATAGATTCAAAGATAGTAGATTCAATCCATGAAGCTAGTTGCAAATCAGGGTTATAAAAAAATGCTAGGCTTGATACATCACTGATGAGCTGCTCTTCAATCTGAATCAGTGCATTGGCTTTTAAAATCTCGCCCTTATGACCTGCTTGGTTTTCATATTTCATGAATCCAAATAACTGCGAAGGAATCATCATCAAAATATTAGTACTGTCAGCAAGCCTGCTAGATATTTCATTCAATGCAAACGATTTAATCTTAGGCTTCATGCCCTCTTGATACGAATAGACTTCTATAGAGTTAAGATGTAAATCCTTGAAATGTATAAAAGAAGTGATCATATAAAATTAAAAATTAAATGTTCTGCTGGCGATGGTAATAGTGCGTGAGAGGTCTAATATAACAAGGGATTCAAGCTTAGCGGAAAAATTTTCATTGCTTATTACTCCCTCCAGCCTAAAGGTCCCTGGGTTTAAGCTAAGTACCTGGGCAGGATAAATCGCTGACTGAGAAAAATAGCTCGCAAAGACGCTAACATCATCGTAGCCATTTTGAGGCAGATTAAGGATTTGACTCTCGGTGAACTCTAGATTTTCCTCGCTAAAAAATGATGCAACAAGTAAAGCATCCTCGCTGATCAATGTATTAATGTTTAAGAGCTGTTTAGTGGAGCCTGGAATGACGCAAAGGTCTCTGGTCATCTCTTCAAAATTTAATGCCTGCATAATTGGAAAATTTTGAATCTCTGATAAATCTACTAGCAATCGCTTTGGGGTGAATTGTTTGGATTGACTTGCAGGGCCGATATAAAAATAATTTTCAGCTCCAAAGTTTAAAGGCTGGTTATCTTGATCGACCCAGTCAATGAGCTGGTCAATAAAAGACTGAATGTCTGGCTCATTGATTGATTTTAATTCTAAGTATCTGGCCAGCCAATCTCGCTGAGCTGGTTGGACCTTGTATGTATTGCCGGACTTATCAAACAGGCTGTTTAAATTAAAACAATTAGACGCATCGGAAACCACTATCTCTAATAGCATTAGATCATTTTGGTAATAGAATTTATTTTTCAAGATTGGAGCACTCAGCGTGAGCTTTGATTGGTTGAGTTTTATTGCTTTTTGAATACTCTTAATGGCTTGTTTCTCAGAATTAATCAGCATGTGATAGCTTTGATTTTTGAAGTCTAAATAAGCCTCTCTTTTTAATGAAACATAAAAATTTTTACTAATCTGCATGCTAATCACAGACATCACCATCACTATTAGCAGTGTTGTAATAAGAATAACGCCTGGCTTAGTCATAAATATTCTCAAGACTCGAGCTAATAATCCAAGTGTACGTTTCTCCATTTTCCTTATCTAAAATTACCTTGATCAGAGTGGGAATTTTTCGTTGCGTTATGACATCAACTGGCCAAAAATTGAACCAGGCGTTGCCATCAGAAAATTGTAAGGTCATGTTCTTCACTTTATCGAACAACATAGTTTCAGAAAATTCATCTTGGTCTGCCGGGGCAGGAGTATAAAATTGCTTCCTTGTGAACGTGTTATCTCGAAGCTGATATTCAACGAGCACTAAGGAATTGGAAAATGTTTTTCCAGATCTTATCTTGGTAATAAATGTAAAGCTATCAGCATTAAGGCTGCTGCGAAATGTTTCTAATTGAGCCTCTCCTCTTGAGTCAAGCAAGGGAATATTTACAGCATTGGTTACATCGTCCCTCAAAGCATCCGCCAATAAATTAAATTGAAAAGTTTGAGAGGATTTAGTAAATACCATCTCTTTTGATGCGATCGATGATTGCAGGAAAGAGGATGTAATTACAGCAATAATACTTAAGATTACTAGAGAAATTAAAACTTCTATCAGGGTAAATCCATTTTTTAACTGTCTATTTTTTTTCAATGAAGGTCCTGAGTTCATAGATATTTGTCTCTGGTGAGAGACCAATTCTGATGGATATTTGAAAAAATTCAGCGGACGTTGTTTCTATTTGCTCCGACCAAAAGAAAGATTTCCCACCAAACTCTTCGCGCCCATTTCTTTGCCTGGCGCCCATTAATGGCTCGAGCGTTTGAACTAAAGCCAATCTATTGTTGGCGATCTGCCTTGCGTATGCCCTGTTTTCTAAATTCAGAGCTGATAATGTGGTTGAACTGAGAAACTGAAAAACAGCAGTGACGGTAAGACCAAGTATTAAGAGTGCAACTCCCACCTCTAACAAGCTAAATCCTTTTCTGACCATCATCATTTTTGAGTCAGAATCTCAACAGAAGAGTACTGATCAATCTTGAGGATCAAATCATTGCCCGCCTCATCAAATGAAATTTCTCCACCAGAGGATTGACCGGATGGATAAAAAACTAAGAATGGATCCTCCCTGCTATCGCTGATAGAGAATATTTTCCCGCGATTATCCTGAAATTGGGTGCTTGATTTAATGCTAGGTAAACCGCCTGATTCTAGCGTCTGAACCTGCCATTCACTGCCTGAAAAAGAGGCAATATATTGAGTCTGATTACCGATAAACCAAGCAATATTTTTTTTAGTCAATGCACTTTCCTCTGACAGGTATTCTACAAATAGGTGATATGCCTGCGGTTGATCGGCCTGATATTTTATTAAAAAATTACTATTAGTCAGAACAATGGTTGAAATAAGGCCGATAAGCATCAGAGCCACTAGGAGCTCTAATAAAGTAAATCCTTTAGAATGATTTAATCTTCTAATAGCCAATTACCAATATCAGCATTGTCGCCAACGCCGCCCTCTAGGCCGTCTGCGCCCAAGCTATAAATATCATATGTTTTAGTTTTCTGCCCAGGGAAAAGGTATAAATATTCTTGACCCCAGGGATCTAGGGGAATGGAATTAATATACCCATTTTGGGGATAAAGATAGGGTCTTTTGAGCCCTGCGTGAGGCTCCACCAATGCTTCAATTCCCTGCTCTGTGGTTGGATATCGCATCTCGTTGAACTTATAGAGCTCTAGAGCCTTCCCTACCTGGGAAATATCAGCTCTGACCTTCTCAAGATTGGCGCGCTGCAAAAAAGGCGAAACATTGATAGCAACAATGGTTGCAAGAATGCCCAAGATAACTATGACAGCCATTAATTCGATTAACGTAAAGCCTGGTTTATTTTTACTCATCATGGTTATCCTAAAGCTATAGAGTTCATTTGCATTATAGGTATTAAAATTGCCAAAACAATTAGCAAGATAATGCCTCCCATAAAAATAATAACCAGAGGTTCCAAGAGGGATAAGACAGTGGATCTTTTACTTTCTATTTCCCCTTTCATGTATTGGGTTACTTTTTCAAACATAAAAATGAGATTGCCTGATTTATATCCACTCGAGAGCAATTGAATAAATAATGAGGGAAAGATATTAGACTCTTTTAAGGAGAGGATGAAATCTTTGCCTTCCACTAAATCTGCTCGGGCATTGCTGATGGTCTGCGCAATATATTTATTAGCAATCACCACTTGTGCTTGCTGCATTGCAATATCTAAATTTAGACCTGCTTTCAACATTAAATGCATAATTCTTGCAAAGCGTTCAACCTCTGCATTCAAAAGAAAGCTTCCGACCACAGGGATCCTTAAAAAATTTCTATGAAAGCGTACAGCAGTTTGTTTATTTTTGGACATGCGTTTATAAAGATAATAGCCGCCAGCTATCAAGAGACCCTGGCCTACAAGAGCAACCAAGGCGTAATCAGAAAGAACCATGAGAGATCTTGTGAGCAGAGGCAGGGTTGCACCAGCTCTAACAAATTGATCAACGACTTGAGGCATGACAAATGTTAGCAATGCAAACACGACTCCAATGGAGAAAGTAAGAAGAATGACGGGGTATGTCATGGCAGAGACTACTTGCTGCCTAACCAGCGCAGCCTCTTCGAGATAATCTGCAAGATTGCTAAATGCAAGATGAAGATTTCCCGCTGTATCACCTGCAGCAATCAATGATCGATAAGTATCATTGAAGATATGCTCGTGTGAAGACATAGCCTCGCCAATCCTGGAGCCTTGCAACAATTCATCTCGAACTGAATGCAAGGCAATTGAGAGAGATTTATCTTCTACCTCGGCTGCAATAGATTTTAACGTTTCGTCTAATGCTATGCCCGAATCCAGCAAAGTGGCTATGGTCCTAGTCGCAAATAATAAATCTTTTTGACTGACCCTGGGTTTTCTGTAAAACCGATTATGAGAGAGATCAAGGGACAAAGGCGTTAAATTTCCAGCTTTAATCTGCTGTCTTGCAGACCTCTCTGAGGCAGAGCTTAAAATGCCGTAAACCTTTTTACCGCTTAAGTTAACAGCAGAGTATTTAAAGGTTGGCATCTTGATGGCTTTGAACTTTCAGCAATTCTTCATAAGAGGTAACCCCTTCCAATAATAACTTGGTTGATGAGGCGTCTATGGAGAGAGTATTTTTAAAGGCGCATTGAGCCAAAGCATTTTCTGATGCTTCATCATGTATTAAAGCTTTCAAATCTTCCGTGATGCTAATACATTCTGCCAGCGCTACCCTTCCCTTAAACCCTGAATGACTGCAGCTATCACACCCATTGGCCTTATAGATCGGGCTAGCAGGATCCAGTGAAAATTTTTGTTGGATAGATTCGGGGGGCGTAATTGCAGTCTTGCATTCAGCGCAAAGTCTTCTCACCAATCTCTGAGATATAACCAACCTGATGCTGGAAGCAAGTAGATAAGATTCAATGCCCATATCTCTCAGCCGAGCAATAGCTCCAATTGCACTATTGGTATGAACGGTCGATAAAACTAAATGCCCAGTTAAACTGGCTTGAATCGCAATTTTTGCCGTTTCAAGATCCCGTATTTCTCCAAGCATTACTATATCTGGGTCTTGGCGTAAGATTGATCTGAGGCCCGAGGCAAAATCATAGCCAGCTTTGACATTGACTTGGGTTTGCCCAATTCCAGGGAGCGTATATTCAATAGGATCTTCGACAGTCAAAATATTCTGAGAGGTATCGCTAATATGACGCAGGCCTGAATATAAAGTGGTTGTTTTCCCAGAGCCAGTTGGGCCTGTTACAAGAATAATACCCTCAGAGAAGGTAAGCGCAGCTTTATAAGTGTCTAAGATTGAGTTTGGCAAGCCTAAATCAGTGATATTTATCTGTGCAGCTTTCTTATCTAATAATCTCAGAACAACTCGCTCTCCATAGGATGAAGGCAAAGTTGATACCCGAACATCTATCTTGTTAGCACCGAGTGACAAAGAGACTCTGCCATCCTGTGGCTTTCTTCGTTCTGCAATATCTAAACGAGCAATGATCTTAAGGCGTGAAATAATTGGTGCTGAAAGCCTAGAATCATGCGTTAAAACCTCCCGCAAAATACCATCAACACGATATCGAACAATAAAGTTGTCCTCATAAGGTTCAAAGTGAATGTCCGAAGCTCTTACCTTAATCGCTTGGCTTAGCACGCCGTTGATTAACTTGATGATGGGCGCATCATTAGCTCCGCTCAATAAGTCTTCGGTCGGCGCCAAGGTATTGGCAAAGGATTGGAGGTCAAAATTCTCAGAAAAGTCTGCATTCAAATTAGACTCATCGCCAGATGCAGAATAATGCTGGGTCAAAATAAGATCAAATTCATTGGGAGAGCGAACTTCCATCTGAAAGTCTGCTTTTAAGAACCTGGACAGCTCCTGATAAAGACCTGAGGTTAATTTCTTCTCAGAAACAACGATAAGCTTAGAGTCTTGAGAATAAGCAAGGACCCTGTGGACTCGAGCAAAGTCATAGGGAAGAGAAATATTTTCTATGTCGCTTTTAGTTGGCAGACCCATCAAGTTAGTCAGTTAGATCTATGATTGGAGTTTTAGCAGAGGATCGTAAGAAAGCTTCAGCATTAATGTAGTTATATTTTTCACCTGACAAAGTTGATACATCGGCTGAATCAATGAGGATGGTTGGTCGCAAAAATACCATTAAATTTCTCTGCACTCTAGATTCTGCTGATGAGCTAAATAACCTTCCAAGAATAGGAATAGAGCCTAAAATAGGTACTCTAGAAATACTTTCTTGGAGATCATCTTCATTCAAACCTCCTAATACAATCATTTGATTGTTGTCCACCAAGACTGTTGTTTCAATGCTTCTCTTGTTGGTGATTAGGTCAGCAGTTCCTGTTAAAGGTCCCACAATTCCAGAGACCTCTTGCTTTATTTCCAGGATCACTGAATTACCTTCATTGATTTGCGGGGTGATGGAAAGCTTAATCCCAACTTCCTGTCTAGAGGTTGTTCTAAACGGATTGGCATTGCTTGAACCCAAGCTCTCGCCTGTGGTAATTGGAATTTCTTGACCAATGACCAGGTGAGCTGGCTCATTATCCATGGCAATGATTGTATGGGTGGATAAAATATCTGAATTTTTATCATCTGCAACAGCGCTAATAATGCCTGCAAAGCTATCGCCGCCACTCAGATCGCCAAAGCCACTGATTAATCCCGAGGAGTTTAAAAGAGAGGATGTTGCAAGATTACTTAAGGTGGCGTTATTGCCTTGCTCTATTGCGGATCCTGCGATAGAAAGTAAATCTGGGTTAGCGCCATTTTGAAAGCGTGTGATCCCTATAGGTATATTGCCATCTTTCGCACCAGCAAAAATTGTTTCAACCCCAAGATTCCTTGCTGCAGTTTCAGAGAGCTCAACAATAATGGCTTCAACCAGGACTTGCGCCCTTCTAATATCTAGTTTTGAGACTAGATTCCTAATCAAATCTAAGTTCGTTTCTTCTGACGATATAATAAGAGAGTTTGTTTCACGATGATGGGTCACCACCGGCTTATCTGCATTTTCTCCAGAAAATCTTACAGAGACAGTGTTAATAATTGTCGCGACCTCCTCTGCTTTAGCATACTTAAGATATATCACTGCTATTGATCCACCTGTTAGGGCATCCTGATCTAGCGCCTTAAGTGTTTCTATAATGTTTTTGGTCACAACCTGGTCGGCAGAAAGTATGACTGAATTTGATGGGGTAAATGGAACGGCAATAAAATTATTGATCGTGGGATTATTTTGAGCTTTCAGACGATCAAGAATGCGAACAGCTTCCACCGATGAAAGATTATTAAGTTTAATAATATTAATTGCAGCGCTATCATTTTGATCTAGGGTGAAGAGTAATTTTTCTATTCTCTGAATATTAGATTTTGTATCCACTAACAAAATTGAGTTAATTGATGGAATACTTGATAAATGCGATTGCCTGCCTGTAATTGCCTTGATTTGAGGGAGTATTTCTCCTGCAGAGCGATTTTGCAGGGTGAATATTTTGGTTTCAATTGATGCGCCATTGGTAGAACTATTAAAGTCTCTTGTAGCTTCATTTTCTGGAACAATTCTTACAATACCGCCGTCAGAAATAGCGGAAAAACCATGCACCTGGATTGTGCGTAAATATACATCCCATACCTGCTCAGATGAAAGGATAGCATCAGAAAAGATAGAAATTCTTCCTTTGACCCTAGGGTCTAAAATCAAAGTTTTTTTTGAAAATTTAGAAATATCTTGTGTGACCTTTGCAATATCAACGTCTTGATAGTTTAGTAAGAATGTTTCTTGGCTAAAGATATCAAATGAAGCAATTAGAGCAATAACGGATAGAAGAACTTTATTGTATGGACTCATCTTTTAATTTTCTTTTTGTAATTGTGTGCTCAATGAATAATTTTTACCATTTTGAGAGAATACCGCAACCTCAGAATCTACACTAATTAGTTTATACCTATTTTCTAAAAGCTCTCCTTGCTGCACCACATAGGTTTGATTATTTTTTTCTACAATCACGGAGGCCCGATTTTGACCTGCTCGATAACCAACAACCTTGTAGTCAAAAGAACT
>ERZ890510.1725-NODE-1725-length-13702-cov-8.332601_pt1 | contig 13702 bp, 12 predicted proteins | sample MGYA00521265_ERZ890510 | MGnify/ENA primary metagenome ERZ890510 (study PRJEB32303, sample SAMEA104408624) | aquatic metagenome | biome: Brackish water; feature: Chemocline; material: water | place: Baltic Sea | collected 2014-10-26T21:54:00 | depth 110 m ...
AACAAAATAATTAAAATATTTTTTTTCATAATTTGTAATTTGTAGTTTCTTTAGTTATTTCTACGCTATGTACCATACTTTCATAAAATCCTGCTTTTGTGATTTTAATAAACTTTGCTTTTTTTGTAATTTCTTTTATCGTTTTAGCACCAATGTAACCCATTGAAGATCTAAGACCACCTTGTAACTGATATAAGATTTCTTTCACAAGGCCTTTGCAAAGCACTCTTGCTTCCACGCCTTCTGGGATAAATTTTGATTTATCTTTGTGGTTTTTTTGAAAATATCTATTCGAAGACCCGGCGGACATGGCACCAATTGAACCCATTCCTCTGTAAGATTTATAAAACTTACTTTTAAATTTAAATTTTTTTCCAGGACTTTCGTTGGTTCCTGCAAAAATTGATCCCATCATTATAGCATCTGCTCCTGCTGCTAAAGCTTTTATAATATCCCCTGAAAATTTTATCCCTCCGTCAGAAATAATTTTAATTTTTTTTTTTTTCATACTTTTTTTAACTTCCATTACTGCCGTAATTTGCGGCACTCCAATACCTGCTATCATTCTAGTAGTACAAATAGAGCCAGGACCAATTCCAACTTTTAAAATATCCGCTCCTTCGTTGTATAGTTTTAAAGCTGCTTCCCCTGAGGCAATATTTCCAACACAAATAGGAATTCTGGTTCTTATTTTTTTTATTTTGCTAAGAATTTTTATAACTTTTTCACTGTGACCATGAGCGGTGTCTATAACTATTAAATCTACTCCAGCATCTAAAATAGATTTAGTTCTTAGTAAATCTTCATTAGCAGTTCCTACGGCAGCACCTACTATAAGGTTTTTGTTTTTTACTTTTTTAATTTCCTTACATTGGTCATTAGTTGTTAGGTTTCGATGTATAATACCCAAACCACCTTTTTGAGCAATAGCTATCGCCATATTTGACTCTGTTACCGTGTCCATTGCGGAAGATAAAAAAGGAATTTTTAATTTTAAATTATTTCCTAAATCTATATTTAAATTTGTTTCTAAGGGAAGGACAGACGAATATCTTGGTACTAACAGTACGTCATCAAATGTTAAAGCTTCTTTGATTACTTCCATATACACTTATATACAATTCTAAAAATTTATAAAGTCTTTAATGAAGAACAAAATATATAAGTTTCTTTCGATTCGCTCCTGCTTGATTCTGGTTTAAAAAATTCAACATTTTTAAAATGTTTTTTTGCTAAATCCTTTACTTCTAAAAAATCTTCACCCATAAAAAGTTTACATACCATAGTCCCGTTAAGAGTTAACATTTTTATAGAAAATTTAATAACTTCAGAACAAAGGTTATTGGTTCTAATAGAATCAACTGTTTTGTTACCAGTCGTGTTTTCTGCCATATCAGAAATAATAACATCAATTTTTTTATTGAACATGTTAAGTATTTTATCCTGTATTTTTTCATCTAAAAAATCACTCTTTAAAAATATAACATTGTCTATAGTTTGCATCACTAATATATCTACGGCAATAATTTTTCCATTAGTAATTATTTTAGATGCTACTTGAGACCAACCGCCAGGGGTGGAGCCAACATCGAGTAGATTTGAATTTTTTTTTATAAAATTAAATTTTTTGTTTAATTCAATTAATTTAAATGATGCTCTTGATCTGTAGCCCAGTACTTTAGCTTTTTTGAAAAATTGATCCCTATGCTGTTTTATTACCCAAGTTCTGCTTTTTTTAGCTCTTTTTGTTTTTTTCATTACAGAACATCTTCGTGATCTTCTTCTTTGTTGGAGTTAAACTTCTTGCTTGTTTTTTTATGTAAAATAAAACTTATTGGAATTGTTAGTAGATATATTATTCCTACAATTAACAATGCTTCAAAAGTAAAAAATATAACTGAAACAAAAAGGATAGTGATTCCAAATAATAGAAAAATAGTTAATCCACTAGATATTTTTATTTTTTTTATAGAAAAAGTTGGAATTTTACTAATTAACAGCAACGCAACGATAATCACAAGATATGGGGTGATAATCTTAATATCTGCATTCAAATTAAATTCTGCTAATTCATAAATTAATGGTAGTAAAATTAACCCAGCTCCAGCTGGTGATGGAACACCTTCAAAATAATTTAGTTTCCATTCTGCTTCTTCAGAAATTTTAGTTAAATTAAACCTTGCTAATCGCAGAACACAACAAACAGAAAAAATTAATGTTATTGCCCAACCAATTTTTCCATAATTTTTCAATTCCCAAAAATATAATATAAAAGCAGGCGCAATTCCAAAACTGACAAAATCTGTTAACGAATCTAATTCTTTTCCAAACTCAGATGTTCCTTTTATTAATCTAGCTATTCTACCATCTAGAGCATCAAGCAAAGCTGCAAAGACTAAAAAAATTACAGCTAAACTGTAATTTTGATCTAAAGAAAATTTTATAGAACTAATTCCTAAACAAACACCAATTATCGTTAATAGATTTGGAAGAATAAATCTAGTTTTTTTTGAGGCATCAAGATTAAAAGGATTTCTTTTTTCCATTTTATTTTACTGCTATTAAACTTTCGCCGGCAACCACGTTTTGTCCTAGTTTAGCTAATAACTTTTTATTATTAAAATAGACATCAACTCTACTGCCAAATCTAATCATTCCAATACGATCACCCTGCATAACTGCTTGGTTTATAGCTACCTCACAAACTATTCTTCTAGCAATAAGACCTGCTATCTGAACAATTATTATCTCGTCACCCTCTTTTGTTTTTAATCTATAATAGTTTCTTTCATTTTCTTCGCTAGATTTATCAAGTGATGCATTTAAAAACTTTCCTGGTTTATAAAGTATTTCTTCTATGTTTGCTGATACTGGCGTTCTATTTACGTGGCAATTAAAAACATTCATAAAAATACTAACTTTAGTAAATTTTTTATTTTCTAAAGAAAGTTCTATAGGACCATTCACTTCTTCAATGTTAGAGATTAAACCATCCGCAGGACTAACAAGAAAATTATCATCTTGAATTGAAACTCGATCTGGATCTCTAAAAAAATAATAAACCCAAACAGTTAATAGTATTGTTATTAAACCGAGAATTTTAGAAACAAGTAGACAAATAAATGTTACGGCAATAGCTATAGCTAAAAAACGGTAACCTTCTTTGTGAATTTTTGGTAAAACTGAATTTAGCATTTTTTAAATTTGATAATTTATCCTAATATGTATAAATACTGATTTTAATCAATTTATATTTATATGTCTAAAATTAAAGTAAAAAATCCAATTGTTGAGTTAGATGGCGATGAAATGACTAGAATAATTTGGTCATTTATTAAAGAAAAACTTATTACTCCCTATTTGGAACTAGATATCAAATATTATGACCTTGGAGTTGAAAGTAGAGACAAAACATCGGATCAAATAACTATCGATTCAGCTAATGCCATAAACAAATATGGAGTTGGTATTAAATGCGCAACAATCACTCCAGACGAAGATAGGGTTAAAGAATTCAAATTAAAGAAAATGTGGAAGTCTCCTAATGGTACAATAAGAAACATATTAGGTGGTACTGTTTTTAGAGAACCTATTATATGTAAAAATATTCCAAAACTTGTACCCACATGGACACAACCTATTGTTATAGGAAGACATGCTTTTGGTGATCAATACAGAGCAACAGATTTTTTAGTTCCTGGAAAAGGTAAAATGGAAGTTAAATGGACTTCAGAAGATGGAAAAGAGAAAAAAGAATTTGAAGTTTTTAATTTTCCTGGGCCTGGTGTAGCTTTATCAATGTACAACTTAGACGACTCTATAAAAGATTTTGCGAGAGCCTGTATGAACTATGGCCTGCAGAGAAATTGGCCAGTTTATTTGTCAACTAAAAATACTATTTTGAAAGCTTACGATGGAAGATTTAAAGATTTATTTGAAGAAGTATTTCAAAAAGAATTTTCCTATAAATTTAAAACCGCCAACATCACTTACGAGCATAGACTTATTGACGACATGGTTGCCTGTGCAATGAAATGGAGCGGTGCATATATTTGGGCATGTAAAAATTATGATGGGGATGTTCAATCAGATACTGTTGCTCAAGGTTTTGGTTCTTTAGGATTAATGACAAGTGTTTTAATGTCTCCGGATGGGAAAATAGTTGAAGCTGAAGCTGCTCATGGAACAGTTACAAGACACTATAGACAACATCAACAAGGTAGAGAGACGTCTACTAACCCTATAGCTTCTATTTTTGCTTGGACAAGAGGTTTAGCACATAGAGGTAAATTAGATAACAATAATGATCTTGTTAAGTTTTCAGAAAAATTAGAAGAAGTGTGTATTGCAACAGTAGAAAGTGGTTCGATGACTAAAGACCTTGCTATACTTATAGATAAATCTGCAAAATATTTAACGACAAACCAATTTCTTGAAGCAATAAGTTCAAATTTAAAAAAGAAGCTTAATTAATTTTTTTACTTAAGGCTTTATAAGCATCTTCAATTTTTTCTTTAATTAAACCACCTGCTTGAGCAAAATCTTTTCTCCCACCACCACCTTTACCACCTAGAATTTCAGCAGCTTCTTTAACAAAAGATACGGCGTCATATTTTTCTGTTAATTTATTAGTAACACCGACTGCCACGCCTACTTTTCCTTCATAATTACAAAAAGCTATTACAATACCCTCTTTAATTTCTTTTTTTCCTTGATCGACTATATTTCTAAGTTCTCTGGAAGGTAGATCCATAAGAATTTGATACCTTAGTGTAAAATTACTTAATTTAGTATCTTTAATAATATTTTTATTTTTATCATTCATGATATTTTTAATCTTAATCTGTTCTAATTGTTTGCTAAGATTTTTAAGGTTTTCATTGAGACCAATGTTTTCACTATAGTTTGGATAAACATTTAAAGACTTTAATTCTTTCTTAATAAAATTAATACCATCAATTAAATTTTGTTCTTTATTAGACTTATTTTCTTTTAAAGATTTTTCATAAGACTCAAGTTGCTTATCCCTAAGTGCTTCAATTCTTCTTATTCCAGAAGCTATGGATGATTGACTTACTATTTTAAATCTCCCAATGTCTTTTGTATTTTTAACGTGTGTTCCTCCACATAGTTCTGTTGAAAAAAATGAACTATCCTCTTTACCCATTGATAAAACTCTAACTTCTTCTCCATATTTCTCTCCGAATAATGCTAGAGCACCATTTTCTACCGCTTCATTAGGTGTCATTATTCTAGTTTTAACATCGCTTGAAGTAGAAACCATATCGTTAACAAATTTTTCAATCTTGTTGATTTCACTATTCTCTATTGGCTTATTGTGACTAAAATCAAATCTTAATTTTTCTGGACTTACTAAAGATCCTTTCTGTGTAACGTGTTTACCAAGGGTTCTTCTTAAGGCCTCGTGAAGTAAGTGGGTTGCTGAATGGTATGCTTTTGCGTTATTTCTTCTTTCATTGTTAATTTCTAAATTAACACTTTCTCCAACTTTAATATTTCCAGTCTCAACTTTTCCTAAATGCACATGTAAATCTAACATCTTCTTCAAAGTATCTTTAATAATTATCCTACAGTTAGATGTGCTAATAAAACCTTGATCGCCTACTTGGCCGCCTGACTCAGCATAAAAAGGGGTTTGATTAGTTATTATTTCAACTTCATCTCCAGCTTTAGCTTCATTCACGAAACTATTGTCTTTTGAAATTTTTAAAATTACTCCTTTTGCTTTATTGTATTCGTACCCCAAAAATTCAGTTGCATTTAATTCTTCTCTAACTTTAAACCATTTTACTTCTATTGATTTGTCTCCAGAGCCTTTCCAGTTAGCTCTAGCTAATTTTTTACTCTCCTCCATTGCTTTTTCAAAACCGTTACTATCTACGGCAATATTTTTTCCCCTCAGAATGTCTGCTGTTAAATCTAAGGGAAACCCATATGTATCATAAAGTTTAAAAGCAATTTCACCTGGTAAAACTTTATTTTTAACTTTTTCTAAATTTTCATCTAGTATTTTAATTCCATGCTCTAGTAATGATGAAAATTTTTCTTCTTCATTTTTAAGAGTTTCTATAATTAAATCTTTTCCTCTTTTAAGTTCAGGGTAACTTTCAGACATTTCTTTTAACAGGATGTCAAATAATTTAAAGAAAACTGGATTTTTACTTCCTAAAGTGTGTGCATGACGCATTCCTCTTCTCATAATTCTTCTAAGCACATATCCGCGACCTTCATTCGAAGGAAGTATACCTTCAGCTATTAAAAAACTACTTGCTCTTAAATGATCTGCAATAACTCTGTGACTAGCTATTGTTTTTTCATTTATAGGAGCTTTAGTAATATCTGAGGATGCGCTTATAATTTTTTTAAAGTGATCAATGTTATAATTATCATGCGTACCTTGAAGTACAGCTGTCATTCTTTCTAAACCCATACCGGTATCAACAGATGGTTTTGGTAAATCAATTCTTTTATCTTTTGAAACTTGTTCGTGTTGCATGAAGACAAGATTCCATATTTCAATAAATCTATCTCCATCTTGGTCTGGTGTACCGGGAGGTCCACCTTTTAATTTTTCACCGTGATCATAAAAAATTTCCGAACATGGACCGCATGGACCTGTGTCTCCCATTGACCAAAAGTTATCAGATGTTGGTATTTTAATAATTTTATTTTCACTTAACCCAGCAATTTTTTTCCATAGATCAAAAGATTCATTGTCTTCAGAATATACGGTGACTAATAATTTTTCTTTTGGTAAATCAAAGTCTTTGGTTAGTAGGTTCCAAGCATGTTGAATAGCCTGTTCTTTAAAGTACTCTCCAAAAGAAAAGTTTCCTAACATTTCAAAGAAAGTGTGGTGTCTTGGTGTGTATCCTACATTTTCTAAGTCATTATGCTTACCCCCTGCTCTTACACATTTTTGAGCTGTGGTGGCTAATTTGAATGGTTTCTTTTCAAGACCAGTAAAAACATTCTTAAACTGCACCATGCCAGAATTAGTAAACATTAAAGTTGGATCGTTATTTGGAACTAAATTACTAGACTCAACAATTTGATGATTATTTTTTTTAAAATACTCTAAAAATTTTCTTCTTACGTCAGTTAATAGAATCTGGCTCATAACCTAATAAATACAGATATTTTTTAAGTTGTCTATACAAAGACTAAAGGTTAATTTTTTTACTTTTTATCTTCTTCTACTAAACAAATTTCTGATTTAGTGAGGAATCTTCGTCCTGTTCCATTGTCTAGTGAGAACATGCCCCCCATACCATTAACAGCATCAATAGTAAGGTCTGTATGTTTCCAAGTTTCATATTGATCTTCATTCATATAAAAAGGAGTTCCATCAATTTCACCTAATTTAATATCACTGTTTCCAATCATATATTCATTGGCAGGAAAGCACATTGGGGCACTTCCATCGCAGCAACCGCCTGATTGATGGAACAAAAGATCGTCTCCATGAACTTTTTTAAGATCGTTGAGTAATTTTTTGGCTGATAAAGTTGCTTCGACTTTCATGTTTATATGGCCCGCATAAGTTTACGGGCCATTATAAAATATTTTTTAAAAGAAACCTAGTTTACTCTCACTATAAGACACGTGTAGATTTTTTACTTGTCTATAATGATTTAACATCATTTTATGAGTTTCTCTTCCGATGCCAGATTGTTTATATCCACCAAACGCAGCATGAGCTGGATATGCATGGTAACAGTTTGTCCAAACTCTACCTGCTTGTATACCTCTTCCCATTCTGTAAGCGATATTACCATTTCTAGTCCAAACACCTGCGCCTAAACCATAAAGAGTGTCATTTGCAATTTTAAGTGCATCAGCCTCATCCTTAAATGTAGTTACTGAAACTACCGGTCCAAAGATTTCCTCCTGGAATACTCGCATGTTGTTTTTTCCTTCGAAAACAGTTGCTTCAATATAGTTTCCTTTTTCTAAACCACTATTCATTTTAGTAACATTTCCTCCAGCTAGAACTTTGGCTCCTTCTTTCTTACCTAAATCTAAGTAAGATTTTATTTTTTCCATTTGTTCTAGTGAGCATTGAGCTCCTAACATAGTGTCCATTTGTAAAGGATTGCCTTGTTTGATTGCTTTAACTCTTTCTAAAGCTCTTTTCATGAATTTATCATAGATAGATTCTTGAACTAAAGCCCTACTAGGACAAGTACAAACTTCTCCGTTGTTAAGGGCAAACATAGTGAAACCTTCTAAACATTTGTCAAAAAATGCATCGTCTTTATCCATGACATCTTCAAAAAATACGTTTGGAGATTTCCCTCCTAACTCTAATGTTATTGGGATTATGTTTTGTGCAGCATATTGCATTATTAAACGTCCAGTTGTTGTTTCACCTGTAAAGGCAATCTTTCTAATTCTTTTAGAAGACGCTAAAGGTTTTCCTGCTTCTAAACCATAACCACTAACAATATTTAAAACACCTGGTGGTAATAAATCACCAATTAGTTCCATTAAAAGCAAGATTGATGCTGGAGTTTGTTCAGCTGGTTTTAATACCACGCAGTTTCCTGCAGCTAATGCTGGGGCAAGTTTCCAAGTAGCCATTAAAAGTGGAAAATTCCAAGGTATAATTTGTGCAACTACACCAAGCGGTTCTGGCACATGATAAGAGTATTCATCATTGCTTATTTCACCTATAGAACCCTCTTCCGCTCTTATAACACCTGCAAAGTATCTCCAATGGTCAACAACCAAGGGCAAATCAGCAGCCATACATTCTCTTATTGGTTTACCATTATCCAAACATTCAGCAGTTGCTAATAAATTTAAATTTTTCTCGATTACGTCTGCTATTTTTAATAGAATATTTGATCTCTCACTAATAGAGGTCTTTCCCCATGTTGGAAAAGCTGCGTGCGCTGCATCTAATGCAAACTCAACGTCTTTTTCGTTCGAACGTGGCACCTGACAGATAACTTCATTTGTAATTGGCGTAGTATTATCAAAATACTTTCCAGACTTTGGTTCCACAAATTTACCACCAATAAAATTTCCATACTTAGCCTTAAATGGAAATTTTACTTTAAGATGTGATGTATCTATGGAAGATGATATTTTTAAGTTTTTTTGTTGTAAGCTCATTGTTTCTCATTTTTTATTCTTGATAATTTAACTACAAGCAAGGCCTTCAATATACAGAAATGTTTTCCGCATTGTAATTTCAGGTTGTATATTAAATTTTAAAAGGGACACGAAAGGCCATTTATGGCCTTTCGCTGAGATAACAACTTTAATTTCTTATTTTTTTTCTGTTTCAGTAGTTTCTTTTTTTTCTAACGATTTTTCGTCAGATTTTTCTACTATCTTGTCTTTAGAAATCTCTTCTTTAGGTGCTGGGTTCCCATCAAGTGCTGCTGATATAGCTGCTGCCTGATCTCTGATTACTTTTTCGATTTCTTCGGCAATCTTTGGGTTTTGTTCTAGATAAATTTTTGCATTTTCTCTACCTTGACCAATTTTTTCACCTTTGTAAGCATACCAAGCGCCAGATTTTTCTACGACACCTGCTTTTGCTCCAAGATCTACCAGCTCACCAGTTTTACTAATTCCTTTTCCATACATAAGATCAAATTCAACCACTTTAAATGGAGGAGCTACTTTATTCTTAACTATTTTAACTCTTGTAGAGTTTCCAATAATTTCATCTTTGTCTTTTATTGCTCCAATTCTTCGAATGTCCATTCTCACGGAAGAGTAGAATTTTAATGCATTTCCACCTGATGTTGTTTCAGGATTTCCAAACATGACACCAATTTTCATTCTTATTTGATTAATGAAAATAACCATTGTATTGGATTTAGAAACAGAACCAGTTATTTTTCTCAAAGCCTGGCTCATTAATCTAGATTGAAGACCTACGTGATGATCTCCCATTTCACCTTCTAATTCAGCTTTTGGAGTAAGAGCAGCAACTGAATCAATAACAATCACTGATATTGATCCTGATTTAATTAATGTGTCTGCTATCTCTAAAGCTTGTTCACCTGTGTCTGGCTGAGAAATTAATAACTCGCTAGTTTTTACTCCTAATTTTTTTGCGTAAATTGGATCTAATGCGTGTTCAGCATCGATGAAGGCGCATATTCCACCTTTTTTTTGAGCTTCAGCTAATACTTGAAGTGCTAAGGTTGTCTTTCCTGATGATTCTGGTCCGTAGACTTCTATAATTCTACCCTTTGGCAATCCTCCTATGCCAAGCGCTAAATCTAAGCTTAAAGATCCTGTTGAAACAGATTCTATGTCTAAAGCTTGTTGTTGGCCTAGTTTCATCACTGAGCCTTTTCCAAAATTTTGGTCTATTTGGCTTATAGCAGCTTCTAAAGCCTTGTTTTTTTCTTTTAATTCCTGCTCTTTTTTACTATCTGACTTAACTACTTTTAAATTGTTTTTTATCATTTTTTTCCTTTTTTTTATTCGAATCGTTTATTCAAATGTACACATTTTGTTCTTTTTTTTCAAGTGTTAAAAATTGATTATAAAAAGGCTTAAAATTTAGGATTTTTTAATCTTTTCTAAGGTTAACTCACCAAGAACAGCTAAAAGATCAAATTTAGATACTGCAAAACTACTTTCAGCTTTAGCGTTACCTATCCTTGCGTTTAAAAGTAAACTTCTTGATTGAATGACTTCTAGAGTCGTTCTTGTATTACCTGAATCATACTCTAACGTAATTCCTTCATTTGCAATCTCGGCTGCCTTAACTTGAGCTTGTGTCGATTCTAAAATACTTTGCGATGATTGATAGGCTGACCATGCATTCGCTGTATCAGTTTTTACTTCATTAATTATATCTTGTAAAATTAAATTACTTTGTTCTTTTTTAAATTTTGATTTTTTTAATGAAGAATAATTTTCTCCACCACTAAAGAGAGGCATTGTTACTGTAGCTTTAAGTGTCTCTTGGTCTATTTTATCAACAGAAGAACTGTAGTCGTCATTTTTAGATTGTGTATAGTTAACTGATGCTGAAGGAGAAAATTTAGATCTTTCAATACTTACATTTCTTTGTGCGATCTTATAATCAAGTTTAGCAAGAAGTAGTTTTGGATTATTTGTTTCTGAAAAAGCTAAAGCTGAGTTTAAACCTTGAGGAAAGTTTAGATTTAAACCGTCAATAAAATTATCTTTCAAAATATCATTTGGTGAAGGCAATCTAATAATTCTTTCAAAATTACTTTTGGCTGTTAAAAGTTCTGTGTCTGCTGAGATTAATTTAGCATTGGCTCCAGCAAGTGAGGATTCAGATTGAGCTAGGTCTGTTAAAGTAATTTCTCCTTTTTGTAACCTAGAACGATCTGTTTCAACTTGTCTTTCAAATAAATCAACATTTGCTAAATTAAATTGTTTATTTTTAATTTTATAAATCAAATCATAATAAGCAAAAGCAGATTTTAACAAAACTTGTTGTTCTTTATTTTTCAACTTAAGTGCCGCTTGTTCTGATTCAAGTTGAGATTTTTTAATTGAATTATAGCCTTGAAGTCCTTGAAAAATTTTTTGATCGACAGATATTGATTGGGTAGTTGTATTGTTATTAGTATCAGGAAGAGTTGCTCCTATCTGATTGGTTCTATTAGAAGTTTGCTGACTACTTTTAGTTTCCGAAACAGATACGTTCGGTAAAAACTCACTTCTTGAAATATTAATATTTTCCTTAATAGCTTTGTAGTTTTCTCTTTCCGCGTTTAAAGTTGGATTGTTTTTATAAGCACTTTCTAGATATTTTAAGAATTCAGAAGCAGAAGCTGTGCTTAAATTAAAAATAAGAACGATAAGAATGATAAAAAATTTCATATTAATTAAACTTAATTTTATTAAATCTATGTTGCTTGTCTAAATAAAGAACTGCATGTGCTTTGTTTGGCAAATCTTTAATCATTTGCATGGTTATTCGCTCATAATACATGATAAATTCACGCACCTGCAACGGAGACATAATTTTTTTACCCTTAGAAGTCAATTGAAGTTTTTTTTCTTGTAGTAGTCGCCATTCATAAACGCAATCAAAACTAGGCACTTTTAAAAATATTAACATGTTAATTTTGCTAAAAATTTTTTTATATGCATTTTTAAGTTCTTTATTTACTCTTAACCTCCATTTTAAATCTAAATCTTGTTTTTTTTCTAAGATGTTAATTGGTTTTAATAAATCTTTATTTTGTTGTGGTCTAGCTCCTACGCACCAACCTTCAAAAATAATTATATTGGGTTGTTGTTTTATTTTCTGCCAATATTTTTTTGGAGAACGATCGTCTTTCGATTTATCAAAGCGGGGAATGAGTACCGGGCTAAAAAAAAAATTAGTTAAATCAATAAATATTTTCTTTATTAGGCTAGTGTCATGTGTGCCTGGAACACCACGTGTGTTAAATAATCTATTCACCTTCTTTGCAAGATCAGTTCTTTCTCTTGACGTTTTGTAAAAATCATCAATCGAGAAACAAACTACAGTTAAGTTATATTTAATTTCTAAAATTAATTTTAAAACTTGAGTTATGGTGCTTTTACCAGCACCTTGTCCTCCTGTTAATCCTATAATTTTTATTTTTTTACTTTTTTTATAACCCTGATAAATTTTTTCACAAATGGGTAAATAGAATTTTTTTAATTGACCAATTTTATTATGGAAAGGTTTACTTCGTATTTCTTGGGTAGATAAAAAATGTAAATATTTTTTTTCTACAATATCTGCAGAACTGTATTTTAACATCTTATGATTTTTTTAAAGCTCGTTCTAAAAATTCTAGTCTGTCTTGACCCCAAAATAATTCGTTATTAAAAAGGTATGTCGGTGCTCCAAAAACATTTTTCTGGATGGCATCTTCAGTGTTATCCATGTAAATTTTGGAAACCTTTTCTGATTTAGCTAGTGAAGATAATTCGTTGAAATCAATTTTAAATTGTTTGCTAATTAATTCGATATTATTTTCATCTGAAATATCTTGTTCTTCAATCCACAATTTTTTTAAAAGCTCATGTCCAAAAAGTATTTTAATCCCAAGTAAGTTTGCTGCTATGGTGTATTTCGCTGGAATGTGCGGGTCTTTTGGAGGAAAAAATTTTGGTTTTATATTAATTTTAATATTTAGAAATTCACTCCATCTTTTCAATTCATCTAATCTATATTTTTGCCTTTGTGGTGATCTTTGTGGAACAGGCACACCTCCTGTTTTAGAAAATATACCTCCTACTAAATCACATGGCTTTTCAACTATCTCTGCGTTATATTTTTTTGCAGTTATTTGTAATTTTTCCGATCCAAGAAAACTAAACGGAGATGCTAGGCTATAAAAGTATTCAATTTTCATAATTATGGTTAGATTAAATCTTTTTCTGCTATTTAATCAAATGTTTTAAAAAATACTTATTGTTATATTTGTCCACAAATAATCTAGATATAAATTAGATGTTCACGTTTTGATTCACTTTTGATTCCAGTCTGGACTCGTTTTACAACTTTTTAGTGTGTAAAGTTTTCAATGTTGGCAATATCAAGTTTGCTGTTTTCAAGATCTTTTTCACTTTCTCTAAAAGAGACAATAAAAACTAATATATTGAATAGAACAGTCAGTATTTGAAAAAGTAAAAAATTAAATTTTATAAAAATTCCCAGGTAATGAAGTGAAGCTAACAAAGCAAGTGT
>ERZ890510.1726-NODE-1726-length-13699-cov-4.771035_pt1 | contig 13699 bp, 11 predicted proteins | sample MGYA00521265_ERZ890510 | MGnify/ENA primary metagenome ERZ890510 (study PRJEB32303, sample SAMEA104408624) | aquatic metagenome | biome: Brackish water; feature: Chemocline; material: water | place: Baltic Sea | collected 2014-10-26T21:54:00 | depth 110 m ...
AGACGCAGTAAGTGCGGCGCATTGCGGGTTGCCCTGCTGGTTCCAATCGAAACGTGGGCAAGTGAGCCGTCAACTCGGTAACAGGCGGCTTCGAGTCGGCGCACACCCCGACCGGCGCGCTCCATTTGTTGGCAAAGAGTTTTGAGCAGCTGACGGCACGCTTCTTCGATGTCTTCGCTCTTACCGACAGGTTCGGCAAAGGACATCCGCGCCCGGTACCTGGGCGGCGGGTGCTGAGGAGAAATCGGTTCCGATTGCCGGCCCAAGGCTTGGTCGACCCGGCGGATCAGTATTTCCCCAAAGCGAACGACAAGCGGACCGCGTGGCAGGTCAAACAGATCGCCCCCGTGACGCAATCCAAGTCGGTCGAGCCCGGCACAAATTTCCGGTGAAAACCGGAGTGCTGCAACCGGTAGGCGCCTGAGGATATCGCGCACCTTTCCGGGCTTGGTCACAAGAACTCGCTCGCCCTGAATCAATCCGTAATGGACGGCAGCCCAAGCGGTACCCGGCGTATCGGCGACCGCCGCCCGGGCCGCAAAGCCCAAGCTATTGAGCCGCGCGACAATGCCGTTCAGAAGCGCCTCTTCGCCCCCAAACAAGTGGTCGCACCCGGTGACATCAAGCCAGATACCGTAGCCATTTTCTCCTGCTTCCCCGGTGACATCCGGCGCCGTCCATGGACTGTAGTGGCCACACCAATCGGCCAGACGCGCCAGAAAGGCGAGATCAGCAGCATGATCCGCCTCGTGAATCTTAAGAGCAGGCTCCAGAGCGCGGGCATCGGTTAGCGGCATGCCGGGAAAAATTCCCGACGCCTGGGCCTGAGGGTCGGCAGCAGCGATGCGCAGCGCGCTCTGTTCCTTGATGACCGTAACTTGAGGAACGTCTTCAGGACGCTTGTCGGAGCCCCGGGAGATGTTCGCTCTGTCGATCGAAAAGTTCGGCAACCACAGTGAAATAACCCTGCGTTGCTTTTTCACCAGTGCTTGCTCCTTCATGAGTCCACTCCACCAACCAGGAACGCCGAACGCCTGCTCGGCAATGCGCGAGTTCCACCCGCCACAGTGGCCGGTGCGTCGCGTTTTTTTGAGATCGATCTGCTATTGATTTTGAAGAAATAATCCAGCGCGTCAGCGCCACGCTCGATGCCGACGTCGCCGCTGCAATGTCGCAAATGCGTTTTGTCACAACCGTATTGAGCAAGAAAGCCGTTACGCCGCCGGCCTCGGCGGCCAACTGCAAGCGGCGGCTAGCGACCAAGCTGACGTCCTCGATCTCGCCAATCACCAGTGCCGGTTGCCCGCTGCGCAGCCCTTCTTCCATGGCCCAAAGCAGGTCTTGTTTCTTTCGGGTTTCGACAAAAACAATCTGTTCGGGGTCCAACCCGAAAGGAATGAGGCCGGGCCCATACACGCTGCCTGTTTCATTGCTTGAACCACGGCACCACAGGATCGGCTTGGATGCCGCAAGACGACCGGCAAGCGCGGCCGCAAAACCCACCGCCGCCGCGGTACCGTTTATTTCGTGGAGAGCAGCCCGAGGCAGACCACCCCAGGGCAACGCCGAATCCAGCATGGCGTCACCAAAGCGAAGCGGCACCATGTCATGCTGCGCACTACGCAGTGCTTCGACCGCACCAATTTCAGTTCTTAGCGTGCCCAGTACGGCTGCCCGATCAGGGGCTGGCACCTGGCCGCTGGATGGAAAAACGAGACACTGACCCACGGGATCCTCCCAAACTCGGACCCTTATTGTTTTTAGTATGTTCTTCTTTTGTTCTATTTTACCCTTGTCTGTACTTGAGTCAAGCAGTCTGAATACAGGGTTTTTTCCTTTGAAAACCAATGCCTTGTGCTAAGTTTCCTCGCCGTGACGCTAGAATTGCCCCTCAAAATCACTGAAGACCTGTGCACGATCGCGTTGCGCGCCGGCGCGGCGATTATGACCATTGCCGAATCCCCGCTGCAGGTGGACCGCAAGCCTGACCAGTCCCCCATCACCGCCGCCGACCAGGCCGCCAACGACGTGATTGTCGCCGCGCTGCACCGGCTCACACCGACCATTCCCGTGGTCTCTGAAGAGGGCGACAAACGTCTGGACGAGCCCGATCAACCCTTTTGGCTAGTCGATCCCCTTGATGGAACCAAAGAATTCATCGCTGGAAACGGCGAATTCACCGTCAATATCGCGCTCATAGACAAACGGGTTCCGGTCCTCGGCGTCGTCTATGCCCCGGCCATCGAACGCCTGTTTTTCGCGTCAGGTCCCGGTAACGCATTCCAGCAGCGCGGCGCTGACCAGCCGATCGCCATCAACGCTCGGACCGCCAGTCCAGACGCCGTTGTCGCCCTCGCCAGCCGGTCCCACCTCGATGACCGCACACAGGCCTACCTCGCAGAGCACCGCGTCGCCGACATCCGCCAAATGGGTAGTTCCCTGAAATTTTGTTTGATCGCCGCCGGCGAAGCGGATCTCTATCCGCGATTTGGGCCGACCATGGAGTGGGATACCGCAGCCGGCCACGCGGTTCTCGCCGCCGCCGGCGGATCGGTGACAACGCTGGACGGCGGGCCTTTCATTTATGCGAAAGCCGGTCTCAGAAACCCCGACTTCATTGCCCGTGGGGCCGTCGCTTCCTAATCCCGTAGGTCAACGACCGTTCGGCCGCGCACTTGTCCCTTAAGGATTAACGTCGAACGCTCGATCAGCGCATCGAATGGGATCACCTCGGTCATCGCGTCCAACTTTTCGCGCGGTAGTTCGGCCGCCAATCGCTGCCACGCCCGCTCGCGCCGCTCGGCAGGGCAATAGACCGAATCAATGCCCAGCAAATTCACGCCGCGCAAAATGAACGGCAACACGGTCGTCGGCAGATCACTACCACCGGCAAGCCCACAAGCCGCCACTGACCCGTGCCGCACCACCTGAGCCAGCGCGGTTGCCAGCGTTTGACTGCCAACGGTATCGACCACCCCAGCCCAACGCTCTTTGTCGAGCGGCCGGCCCGCCTGCGCCAATTCCGCGCGTTCAATAATTTCCTCGGCACCGAGGCTTTTCAGATAGTCGTGTGTTTCAGCGCGGCCAGTCGAAGCCGCAACGCGGTATCCGTTTGCAACAAGAACCGCGACGGCGACACTGCCAACGCCCCCTGCAGCGCCGGTCACCAGAACCGGGCTTTGACCCTTCGTAACGCGGTGATCATCCAACGCCATCACACTGAGCATTGCGGTGAAACCCGCGGTCCCGATTGCCATGGCGCGTTTTAGGTCTAGTCCGTTCGGAATCTTGGTCAGAAAATCCGCTTTCACGCGCGCGCGTTGGCCAAATCCGCCCCACTCGGTTTCGCTCAAGCCCCACCCGGTCACCAAGACTTCGTCGCCCGGGCGGAAACGCGAGTCGGGCGATTCGAGAACCGTCCCCGATAGATCAATCCCGGGGATCATCGGCAAAGACCGCATGACCTTGCCCAGGTTTCCGTTCAGCGCCAAGCCATCCTTGTAGTTGAGCGCCGAGAACGCGACATCGATGAGCGCACCCTCGGTCGGCAGATCAGCAACGCTCATGTCGGTCATTTGGGCGACGGCTTTGCCCTCGACGTCGGACGCAAGAATGGCTCTGAATGAATCGGACATGGCGGCTCCTATTTCTTCTTATCGGCGGTTTAGCAGGGAATGGCGCGCGGGTCACGCCACCGCTGGCTCAAGCCGTCTCGAGATCGAGAAAGCGCAGGGGGCGGCCCGTCTGCGTAGCCCTAAGTTCGCCGTCGCGCTTAACGATTTGCCTTGAGAACATTGCTTAAACCACGTCGAGCAGCAGATCCGTGAGTTCGCCCGGCGCGGTGATCATTGCATCATGTCCGGTCGCCATCTCGCGGTAGCGCCAAGTCGGATCATTCTGCACCGCTAAGGCAAACTGTGAAAAGGACTTCCCCGGACGGTCGGTGCAATAAATAAACGTTCGCGGCAGAGAGGCAGCCTTGTCCTGCGGCAAGTCCGACGGCGCAAGAAGGCTGCCCATCGGATGGGGCACCAAATGTGTCTTCAACCACGCAACCTTTTCAGGATCGGTGACACCGAGGAATTCCATTGACCCAACCGGGAGAGCATCGGCGCCGATCCCGGCCTTACCCATTTGCTCAAACGATCCACCGGGGCGGGGCGGTACGAGGTCGATATGCCGTTTGCCGTGGACCGGCACAATGGCGTCCAAATACACCAAATGTCCGATGCGTTGCGCGATGCGTTCGGCGACGCCTGAAATGACGATGCCACCGTAGGAGTGGCCCACCAGCCGAACCTCCTCCAGATCCTCGAATCGAAAAACGTTCTCGATGTCGGTCACGTGGGTTGAGAGGTCGATGGGCCATTGCGCCAGATGCTCGCGCTCGCCAAGCCCGGTGAGGGTCGGCGTGAAAACAACGTGGCCAGCGCTACGCAGCCGCGCGGCAACGTCGCGCCAACACCAACCGCCGTGCCAAGCTCCATGGACCAAGACGAACGTGGTCATGGCCTAATCCACGTTTGCGTGGGTCGTTCAACCGGCATCGAGCACCTCGAAGACGTCCCCCTCGGCAGCAACGCCGCCAATGTGAATCTGATGCCACAGCGCATAGAACAGCAAGACCCAAGCGGCCTGTCCGCTTCTCTTTCCCTCGGTCTCGAACATTCTGGCGACGCGATCTGGCGCACATGCCTCCTGAACACCCGGTTGGCGTGCCACCATCGCGCCAAGGCGCGCGCCAGATCCATGAATCCAGCGCGCTACCGGCACGGTGAACCCGCGTTTCTTGGAGAATGGTTGAGCCTCGGGCAGGCGTTTTTCAAGCCACCGCCGAAAGATATATTTGCCGAAGCCGCGTTTCACTTTGAGCCGATCATCGAAGCGGAAGACCGCCTCGGCGACCACCGGGTCGAGAAACGGCGTGCGCCCTTCGAGCCCGTGCGCCATCAAGCAACGATCGACTTTGGTCAGTAGGTCGTTCGGCAACCAATCCTCGCAATCGATCGCCTGCGCGATTTGCAGCCGGGTTCGCCCGCCAACAGCGGCCAAGCTTTGCGCGGCGATTAGGCCGTCCCGCCAACCGAGACCCTCGGATCGTAGAACGTCTAGGCCATCGAAAACGCCGCGCGTCCGCATTGCCCGGCCACCGAGCCAAGTGGGTCGCAATGCGCTGCGATAGCGACCGTAACCGGCAAGAAGTTCATCACCGCCCTCGCCGGTCAGTACGACTTTGACGTCCTTCGCGGCGGCGGCCGCCAACAGAAACGTTGGTAGGATGGCATAATCTGCAGCGGGATCGTCCATCGCCCTGACGGCGAGCGGAAGGGATTGCAGAAAATCCTGGGCGGTCACCTCGACGGGCACGTGTTTGGCACCAAGGCGTCGAGCCAGAACGGCCGCCAGTTTTCGCTCATCGCTGGACTCCCCTTCGAACCCAACTGTATAGGCGACGACAGGTTCATCATTGAGTTCTGCCATCAACGAGAGCAACGCCGCACTGTCGACGCCACCCGATAAGAACATGCCATAGGGAACGTCGGCGCGTTGGTGCACCATCACCGAGTCAGCGATCGTTGAATCGAGCATGTCCAGCGCCCGCCGTTCTTCGAATATGCTGGGCGCACCGCCCGGTAGCGCCTCTTGGCGATGGCGGGCGATAACCCTGCCCTGCCGCACGATAATCGTCTCTCCTGGCAGCACGCGCTGGATACCCTCAAAAACCGTGTCGCGCCCGGTGGTAAACTGGAGCTGCAGCAGTTCGCTCCGGCGTTCTTCGTTTTGCTCTGTCTCGATCATGCCGGAAGCTCGAATGGCAGATGGCTCGGATGCAAAAACGAAGCCAATCCCTACTTCGGCGTAGTACAACGGCTTGATGCCAAACGGGTCTCTCGCAAGCGTCAATTCGCCGGTCGCAGGATCATAGAGGGCAATGGCGTACATACCGCGCAGGCGCTCGACGAACCCCGCACCGTGACGACGGTACAGCGGCAAGATCGGTTCACAGTCGGAGTTCGTCTTGAACTGCGCCTCGGTCAGTTCGACGCGCAGTTCAACATGGTTGTAAATCTCGGCATTAGCGACCAGGACGACACCGTCTGCATCTTCGAGGGGCTGTGCGCCGGTTTCGAGGTCGATGATCGCAAGGCGCCGATGGACCAGACCGACGCCGCCAGAAACGTGCGAACCCTCGCCATCGGGGCCGCGGTGAACCAGCGCCCGGCTCATAGCGTCCAAGGCCTCTTTTGACGGCGACAAACCGTCGAGCGTCTGGATTCCAGCGATACCGCACATTAGCGAAGGATCTTTTCGAAAAATGCCATGTACTGATCTACCACGACGTCCTTCGTGAAGGTGCCGAGGTAGCGATCGCGCCCACCCTCCTTCAATCTCTGAGCGAGGGCCGGTTGGGAAAGAACTTGGTTAACCCCGCCAGCAAGCCGCTCATAGTCTGAGAGCGGGACCAGCAATCCGCTAACCCCGTCTTCGATCAGCTCCTGAGGACCTTGCGCGGCCGTCGCAACGACCGGACATTCTTCGGCCCAGGCCTCGACAATGACGTTGCCTAACGGCTCGTGCCGCGACGAACAAACAAATACATCTGCCGCACGGTAATAGGGCGCCAGCGAGTCGAGCCAGCCCAGCCATGTGATCCGATCATCCACGCCTAGGTCCGCCGCGAGCCGGCGAAGTTGGCTTTCCAAGGGACCTGACCCCGCGATACAGACATGCGCGTTGGGGATCATCGGCAGGGCGCGGATCAAGACATCGAATCCCTTGTTCTCGTGCAGCCGCCCGGCCGCGAAGATAAGCGGGACGTGTTCCGGCAAACCAAGGTCGCGGCGCGGTTTAGCCGTATCCGCGCCAACATCCACAAAGTTGGGGAGATAGTGTGCCCGCGCCGGATCCCACCCCTGCTCGATGAGGTAAGTCCTGATCCCGTTCGTGTTAGCGACGAGGTGGTCGCAATGCCGGTAGTATTTCAGATTGTAATAACCGCCGAGGCGGGCAACAGAAACGAAGTGGTGTCCGGTTGCCGGTCGCGGGCACATCGCCGTCGCGCGGTTCATCCAAGAGAACACGATCTGCGGACGACGCGCGGCGATCAACCGCCGAAGCATGGGCCGGGTTCGAAAATCTAATCGGCCGCCGAAGCGCAAGATTTCGGGATCGATGCCGGACGCCCGCAGTCGCCGCACGCGATCGGGGTTATTGCGCACAACCACGGTCTCGTCGACTGATCGAGCATCAAGCGCCACCACCAAACGCTCGAAGAAGGCCTCAGCGCCGCCTACCGGGGCGCCGGCCATAACCTGCATTACCGACACCACCGCCTAGTCCGACTCCAAGCGGGCTTTTAGGTGCGACAAGAGAGGGTACAGGCCCGCGAACAGCGCAATGAGGAAGCCGTAGCCCCCCTCACGGTATCCCTTGCGCCGGACATAGCACTTGAAAAACCTGGAGAAGAACCGGCGCACGTTGTTGGGGAGCGAACCAATATTGCCACTATCGCGAAGGTCAGCCGCGCGTGCCGTGGTGTAGCTGTCGAGACGGCGGATCATATCCGAAATGTCGCGGTCGACCTGGTGTTTGATCGGATTGGTCAGCCACCGTTTTGGCCCGTGTAATTCCAAAGCGGGGTGGATGCGCTGACGTCCCCACGTCTTTGCGCCTTTTCGTGACAATCGTGGTGCGGCCGACACGCCCCACGATGCGCCCCAACCATAGCGGACACATCGATCCCCGATGTAGTTGAGGAACGGAATAAGAAAGTATCCCGTATCAACGTTCGAAATTTGCGTGCGAATCTCGGCCGCCAGTTCCAGCGAAACGCTTTCGTCGGCATCGACTTCAAGGATCCAGTCACCTGCACAGGCATTGAGGCCGGTGTTCCGGCGGTCGCCCTCGATAGGCCACGCCCCTTCGACAACGACGTCAGCCAGCCGGTTGGCAATCGCCGCAGACCCGTCGGTGCAACGATCAAGGACCACAACGCGTTCGTCGGCGAACGCCAGCTGTTTGAGGCAAGCGACGAGTCGGTCTTCCTCGTTGCGGGCAACGACAAGCGCGGTTAGGCGTGCACTCACGGTGCGTCGCTTTCTACTCGAACCAAGAGGTCGTCGACCGCGTCGGCGACCTGATCGACGGTGAGCGTTGTCATACGGCTTTGGTGGCTGCGGTAGTCATAGTCTGGCGCACCAACAATTTGCTCAAACGATTCGGGTGTCCGGACCACCGCGGTGTGCCGACCCCAAGGCGCATAGTGACGCTCCGGGCTGGGACCGAACAGCCCCAAGGTTGGAACCGCCGCAGCAGCGGCAAGATGCATGAGTCCCGAATCGTTGCCGATAAACAGGGCACATCGCTTGAGGCATGCCGCGGCTAGCGGCAGATCGGTGCGGCCGATCAAATCGACCGTCCGCTCAGCTGGAAGCCCCGCCAGCAAGCCCGCGACCATGCCGCGCTCCCCTTCGGCGCCAAAAACTGCAACCCGCGCGCCAGCGAGGCGGCCGCCGGGCGCCGTCAGCCGGAGTGCCAATTCTAGGAATTGTTCGGCTGGCCACTGTTTGCCACCCCAGTTGGCGGTTGGACCCAGGCCGAGAATCGGGCCTTCAGGCAGCAGTGTCTGCGCTTCAGCATTATGCCGCTCCTCAAGCCAAACGCGCGGCGCGGGCGGCACATCCAAACCGAGAACGCGACCGAGCATTTCGACGCGATGTATCGGCTTGTCCGTTGAGCGGAGGACGAAGTGCCGAGCGTGGGGCAAAAGCCATGATATTGCCGACGCCCGAAGGTCGACGACGACGCTCCAGAACGTCCCCACCGATGCAGCCCACAGCGACAACCAGTGGCCCGCAAACCGTCGCTTGCGCAAAGCAATGACCCGGTCGACTCTTGCGCAGGGCTGGAACAACGAAACGGCCGAAGGTCCACACGCAACCGTAAATGTCGCGGTCGGATATCGCTCCAAGAGGTTGCTTAACAACCCGGTCGACAAAATAGCGTCGCCGACCCGATTGGAGGTTACGAACAGAATCTTCAACGCCCCGCTCGACCTTCCAGCGCTTCGGCAAGCTGTTCAAGCCAAGTCATGATTCGCTTCTGGTTTACACCAAAGTCGGATCGTCCGTAGACCGAGCGACTATAGATGGCAATGGTGGAGCGGCCGTCGTCCAAAGCAAAGAACTCTACTGAAATGATGTCAGGGAACTTAAACACGGCGGTGCGTTGGACGTACGCAACCTGCCTGCCGTCCTTGAATTCCGCTGCACGTGTCGATCTTGGCGCGGCGGCTACCAGGGACTCCCACGCGGCGCGCAGAGCGGTTTCATCGACCGAAAATATCGGGCTTGCGCGATCAACCGGCGCTTCGCGACAAAGGTCAGGGGGGCAAACCAAATACTGGTTCGGCGTTTCAGCCAGCGAAAGCGTCGGGAAATCGATCGCATCGACATCCCCGACCGAAAAGGCCGCGCTGCAGCCGGCAACGACCAGAACGGCGAAGAAAGAAAGGGATCGCAGCGCCACACCTAGGGTTTGCGTCATGGCCTGCTTATACGTCGCACCTTGAGGTCTTGCCAAGAACAGTTACGCTGCCTAACTCAATTCCAGGATGCACAGCATGTCTCAGCGGCCTCTTCAAGCAACTCCCTTGGACACGCGCGGCCTCGTCGAGGTGGGCGGGGCGGAGTCCCGCGAGTTTCTCCAGGGACTGGTCACGAATGATATGGATTTGGTCGACCCCACCAGACCAATCTACGCTGCCCTCCTTACCCCGCAGGGCAAGTTTCTGCACGATTTCATCATCGTCCAGATCGGCGAGGCGCTGGTTCTGGACACCGAACGCACCCGCGTCGCCGAGTTAGTTCGCCGCCTCACAATGTACCGGCTCCGCGCCAAGGTCGACCTAAGGGACATCTCAGGGGAGATGACGGTCTGTGCGGTATTTGGCGAGGGCGCGGGCGGCGTGGCAAGGGCGGGCCTCGGGGCATTCGTTGCTGATCCAAGAAGCCCCGCGCTGGGCTATCGTCTCTACAGCACGACCGATCCGTGTGCTCAGCTCGAGAGCCTCGGCGCATTGGTTGTTTCAGCCGAGCGCTACGACGCCATGCGTGTCGAACTCGGGATCCCGGATGGCAGCCGGGACATCCCGGTCGACAAGTCCTTCCCGCTCGAATACGGCTTCGATTCTCTAGGGGCTGTGTCTTACGACAAGGGCTGCTATGTCGGCCAGGAGTTGACCGCGCGGACCCACAATCGCGGCAAGGTCAAGAAGGGTCTCTACCGGTTGGCCTTCGACTCGGCGTTGCCGATTGCGGGCACCGATATCCTCATGGGCGATACAGTCGTCGGTGAGGTCCTAAGCGGCAGCGGCCACTTCGCGCTCGCCCATATGAGGATCGATGCGGTTGGGTCGAATCAACCTTTGCGCGCTGGATCCGCGCCGGTCGCCGACAGTACCGTGGCGCCCATCAGCGCAAACCGCTGACGTGGTCGACGATGGCCTCATGGACCGCTTCTGGCTCATCGTGTTTGAGAAATGGCTGCATCCGATTTGAGGAGCAGCGGGTAAACACTATGCCCGGTGCGAGACCGTCTGGGGGGACGGGGCAACGTCTTCAGATCTTTTGGAGCAACGGCCCTGCTCAACAAAATTCGACGACACTACCAATGGAACATTGCCGCGCCGCCTGAGCGCGTTTGGCTAGCGCTCAGCGACATGGGCAGGCTGGCCGAAGCCGTCGGCTTGCCCGAGGCCAGTTACATCCAAAACAAGCTCTCGGACGGCACCCCCGACATTGTTGGAACCGCCCAAGGCGCAACGTTCTCACCAAAACTAATGCATCAATGGCGCGAACCCCCTGTCGAGTGGATCGACAGCCGTTGGCTCCACTTTCGGCGGATCGGCAATGACGGACTGTTGACCCACCTTGACTGGACTGTTGCCATCGACCGGAACAAGCAAGGCTGTACGGTTCGCCACGAAGTGGATTTCCGCCCGAACGGCGTGTTGGCGGCAGTTTTTCTTTCCCTCTTCAGCCGCGCACGGTTCGATCGCGCAATGGGCGAAGCATGTCGGACAGTCGGGCTGTGGGCTGGTAGCCAGCTAGATTATCCATTCCCAAAACAAAGAATCCTGCCGCGCTCCACCCGCGACATTCTCTCGGACGGCGCCATGCGGGCTGACGGATCGGACTATGGCCAGGGCCAGGTCTCGCGCCTCGTACAATGGATCAGCTGCGCCCGGGCCCACGATATTGCGCCGATCCGACCGGCCATCCTCGCTCAAATGTGGAATGCACCGGTAAACCAGGTTGTCGAAGTCCTTCTCGCCGCGGGCGCAGCAGGGGTCGTGACCAAACAGTGGCGCATATCATGCCCCCGGTGTGGCGGCGGGGTATCGCAACACGATCGTCTCAACAAAACGCCGGTATCCGTACGGTGCCCGCGCTGCGCCGCTCAAGTCGAGCGCGACTTCGCCAAGAACGTTGAGATCGCTTTTGTCTTGGCCCCCGCCCTCAAAGGTTTTCCGACCGGGCGATTCGCCGCCGACGGACCATCTAGTCACCCTGGTGTGCTTGCACGCGTTACCGTCGGCGCGAGAAAGCGTCTGGTCACGAAATGGCAAAGCCCCACTGGTACGGTCCGAGTCCGTGTCGCTGACACTGGTTTCGAGACCACCGCTGTCACTCTGGATGGGGACGCGCCGAACCTCATTATTAGTCACGGAAGCATTTCCGCCGACAAAGGTCGCCAAGAAGGCGGTACGCTCGAAATCGTCAATCAGGATGATGTCCAACGGATCATCGACCTGAGTGTTCTCGAAGTAGATGCGTCGCACTATTCCGCCCGCCGGGCGCTATTGCTACAAGCCCACCGCGACATCGGTGGATCGGGATTGCCGCACCACGGCGAATCGTTCCAATTGGAGAATGTCGCGGTGCTCGCGACCGACCTTGCCGGCCTCGCGAAGCGGTACCGCAAAAGTGGCGATGCCCAATCTTTCAAGGAAGCCAGCGAGTTGCTTGCCGATACAACCGACATCGTACGGGGATGCGGCGGATCGATCCCGAGCCGCCTCGGCGAGACCATCATTGCCGTCTTTTCCGAACCCGGGCAGGCGCTCGAAGCAGCACAGCAACTCGCCCGACACGACAAGAAGTCGGGGCGCTCGGCATTTAGGGCATGTCTAGACCTGGGGGATGTCGAACTGGCCGCGCACCGCGAGCGTCAAGTGCTCCGTGGACCGGCAATCGAGCGGTCGATCAGCATAATGCGCGCGCTCGGCCCCGGCGAACTCGGGCTAAGCAACAAGGCCACCAATATGCCGACCGTGATCAGATTGATTCAGGGATATTCCCTAGAACCGGTCGCCGGTGACATCGCCGCTCAAAAAATCCGGATCGGCGAGACGCCGCCGGAAAATGATTGCGACAACGGTCAGTCTGCGAGCGCGGCCTGAGCAGCGGCAAGGCGCGCGATTGGCACCCGATACGGCGACGCCGACACATAGTCGAGGCCCACGGTGTGGAAAAAGTGGATCGACTCGGGATCACCGCCATGCTCGCCACAAATCCCAAGCTTCAGATCAGCTTTGGTCTGCCGCCCCCGTTCGCAAGCAATACGCACAAGTTCACCCACGCCGACTTGATCTATCGACACGAAGGGATCGACCTCGAAAATACCGTTGGCCCGGTAGTCTTCTAGGAAATTCCCCGAGTCGTCGCGACTTATTCCCAAAGCTGTCTGCGTTAGATCGTTGGTGCCGAAACTGAAAAACTCAGCGCTTTCCGCAATGTCACCTGCTTGAAGCGCCGCTCTCGGCAATTCAATCATCGTCCCAACCAGATAGTTGAGCGGACGACCTCGTTCACCGCGCACGGCTTCAGCAACATTGTCGATTCGCTCTTTGATGATGTCGAGTTCTCGCCTTGTGGCGACCAGCGGCACCATCACCTCGGGCACCACGGCCGCACCGGCCTCAGCTTCCGCGTCGAGGGCAGCCTCGAAAATTGCCCGGGCCTGCATTTCGTAAATCTCAGGGTAGGAGATACCCAGCCGACATCCCCGGTGGCCCAACATCGGGTTAACCTCGTGCAGACTTGCGACCCGTCGGCGCAATTTTTCCGGATCAGCGCCCGCAGCTGCCGCCACTCGCTCAATTTCCTCTTCCGAATGAGGCAAGAACTCATGCAACGGCGGATCTAAAAGCCGAACAGTGACCGGCAAGCCATGCATGATCCGAAACAAATCGGTGAAATCTTGACGTTGCATGGGCAGAAGTTTGGCCAACGCGGCACGCCGCCCGGCCTCATCGTCGGCGAGAATCATTTCACGGACAGCGACGATCCGCTCGGCGTCAAAGAACATATGTTCGGTGCGGCAAAGGCCGATCCCCTCGGCACCAAATTCCCGTGCCGTTTGAGCGTCCGCAGGGGTCTCAGCATTCGCCCTGACTTTCAACCGGCGTACCGCATCGGCCCATACCATGAGGCGCGAAAAGTCCCCGGAGAGTTCGGGCTGAATCATCGCTACTTCGCCCAACATCACTTCGCCCTTGGCGCCATCGATGGTGATCACATCGCCCTTGCGGACGACTCGGTCCATGACAGTGAATTGCTGGTTCTTGTAATCGATACGGACTGAACTCGCGCCCGAAACGCAGGGGGTACCCATGCCTCTGGCCACGACCGCGGCA
>ERZ890510.1727-NODE-1727-length-13695-cov-5.106158_pt1 | contig 13695 bp, 9 predicted proteins | sample MGYA00521265_ERZ890510 | MGnify/ENA primary metagenome ERZ890510 (study PRJEB32303, sample SAMEA104408624) | aquatic metagenome | biome: Brackish water; feature: Chemocline; material: water | place: Baltic Sea | collected 2014-10-26T21:54:00 | depth 110 m ...
AGCCTCGGCATGGGCACCACGAATGTCTCCGGCGACGACCGCGGCGATCTCACGTCTGGAGTTGACCACCGTGTTGATCGAAAAGGCGAGACCGGAGCGCTCGGCGAAAGCCTCGATGACTTCGCGTGCATCGGGGTGATCGGGTGACGTCTCGAGCTGCGCCCGTTCCCGTTTCGCCTCGAAGCTGTGCAATTCGGCGATGCTGAGAATGCCGGCACTGCCGGGCAGCATGATCTTGCCGCCGCCGCTGAAACCGGCCATGGTGTGGGGCAGAATACAACTGATGCCGATCACCAGATCGGCAGCCGTCACGCGGCGATTGACGATGACGGGCATGCCGGAGGGCAAACGGCCCAGATCGTGCAGATCGTCATGGAAGGCGTCGTGGCAATGCACGGGGTATCGGGCGACGATGTCGGCGCCGAGCTTGCGCTCGATTTCCTGCTGCGAAATCTGCCGATGCGAACCGGTGGCGACCAGGAATGACACCCCTTCGGCGCCGATACCGGCCGCCTCCAGCAAGCGCAGCAGATGGGGCACAATGCGGTGCGCCGGCGTCGGTCGACCGAGGTCATCGACGACGATGAGAACCGTCGACTTGCCCTGAGCCAACGCCGCCAGGGTCGGCCCGGCATGCGGTTGCGCCAGGGCCCGGAGCAGGTCGTGCTCAGGTAACTCCGGTGCATCGGCGGGCGCCACGACCTCAACGTGCCACGCATCGGGTACGGGCAGTTCGATCTGCTCATCGCCGTGCCAGGCGCGCGAGCGCAGGGAGATGCGGGCCATTGCTGGAATGGGTATTTGGTTTGAAGGTCTTGTGGAAGAGTCAGATGAAGAATCTGGATGTAGAATCTGCAACTCCGGGCGACGGACATGTAGCGCCGCATGAAGCTCTTCGAAGGTAACGGCGCATTGCCATCCTGTCACGCCGCAGCCGGTCCATTGAAGACCAGCCCCGGGTTCTGTAGCTTGTCAGTCATCTGACGACAGATCCCGTATATCATCCGCATACAGCGACCAGAACCAACGCCAGAACCAACAAACGGAGCCATCCCTGTCATGAGTCCCACTTCAGCCACCTCCCGCGCGCTTTTCGAACGTGCCTCCCGCGTCATTCCCGGTGGCGTCAACAGTCCCGTGCGTGCTTTCAAAGCCGTTGGCGGCGAACCACTCTTCATTGCCAGTGCCGACGGTGCCCACGTTACGGATGCCGATGGCAACCGCTACATCGACTACGTCGGCTCCTGGGGACCGATGATCCTCGGACACCGGCCGACGGTCGTTCTCGACGCCCTGCGAGCCGTGCTCGACCGTGGCACCAGCTTCGGCGCCCCGACCGATCTCGAGGTGGAGATGGCGGAACTGCTGACCCAGGTGGTGCCTTCGCTGGAAATGGTGCGTATGGTGAATTCCGGCACCGAAGCCTGCATGACGGCGCTACGACTGGCCCGCGGCGCAACCGGCCGCGATGTCATCATCAAGTTCAACGGCTGTTACCACGGGCATTCCGATTCGCTGCTCGTGGAAGCCGGCTCAGGGGTGGCGACCTTCGGCATCTCCGGCTCGCCAGGGGTACCGGATGACATTGCCCGCAACACCGTGAGCATCGAGTACAACGATCTCGACGTGCTGCAGCAGACGGTAGACGGTATCGGGGCCGAGAAAGTGGCGGCCGTCATCCTTGAGCCCGTCGCCGGCAACATGGGGCTTGTGCTGCCCAGCGAGGGCTTCCTGCAGGGCGTACGTGATCTGTGCAGCCGTACCGGTATTCTGCTGATCTTCGATGAAGTCATGACCGGTTTCCGCGTCGCCCTCGGCGGTGCCCAGGAGCGCTTCGGCATCACGCCCGATCTGAGCACCTACTCCAAAGTGATTGGTGGCGGTCTTCCTGTGGGCGCCTTTGGTGGTCGCGCCGACCTGATGGCGCAACTGGCGCCCTCCGGCCCTGTCTACCAGGCGGGGACCCTGTCCGGCAATCCCCTGGCCATGACCGCCGGGCTGGCAACCGTGCGTCATTTGCGTGATACGGATCCGTACGATCGACTCGAAGCCCTTGGCAGCCGCTGGGTCGCGGGCATGAAGCAAGCCACGGCCGACGCCGGCGTAGCTGCGACCATCAGCCATTGCGGTTCCATGCTGGGCATGTATTTCCATCCCGGTCCGGTGACCAACTACTCACAGGTGCAGGGCGCCGACACGGCTCTGTTCCAGCGCTACTTCCGCGGCATGCTCGACGCTGGCATCTACCTGGCGCCATCGGCTTTTGAGGCAGGTTTCATTTCCACAACACATACCGAGCAACTCATCGATCAGACGACGGCAGCGGCGGCGAAGGTGCTCAAAGACGTCGCCTGACCCTTGCTGCTGTGGCCTCCCTGATGCCAGCCCTCTACTCAGGCGTGGCTCTGCTGGTAGCCATCGCCGCCGCCGCGGCGGCGGTGGTGACCCTGACGCCGGCCAGATTGGTGCAGGGCGGTGGCCCGCTGGTCAGCCTGTTTCTCATCATGGCCCTCTGTATCGGGGCCTCGGTGCTGCACTACATCAAACAGACTCGTCTGCCAGCGTACCTGGTGGATGTGACGCTGATCTGGTTCGTCTGGTTGGGCGCCCGTTCTCTGATGCGCTGGCGGTGGAGCCTGGGTATGGCCATCGTTACGGTCGTTCTGTGGGGCATCTTCACCCTCGGCGGCATACTCGCAGTCTATCCTGCGAAGCGACAGCATCTGCGTCGACGCGACAAGACCGCCTCCGCAGGCCCTGTGCATACCTAGCAAGCAAGGCATCATGGCCTCCGTACTGACACACAAGCAACTGTCCTGCGATGTCCTCGTTGCCGGCGGCGGCCCGGCGGGCGTACCGGCGGCACTGGCCGCTGCCCGTTGTGGCGCCCGCGTCATCCTCTGCCAGGACCGATCGGTGCTGGGCGGCAATGCCTCCAGCGAAGTGCGTATGCACATCGTCGGCGCCGATGCCTCGGGCAGCCGCGGGGAAGAACTGGCCACCGAATGTCGCGAGGGTGGCATCATCGAGGAGATCCGCCTGGAAACGAGCGTGCGCAATCCGCAGCGTTCGGCGTCGATGCTCGACCTGATCCTGTACGAGAAATGCCGCGCCGAACCCAACCTGACGTTGCTGCTCAATACCGCCGTGGATGCTGCCACCGTCGAGGCAGGCCGCATCACCTGCGTCAGCGCCCTGCGCCAGTCGACGGAGGATCGCTTCGACATCGACGCCAAAGTCTTCATCGACTGCACCGGCGATGGGCGTCTGGGACTGGAGGCGGGTGCGCCCTATCGCCAGGGACGCGAGTCGAAAGAGGAATTCGGCGAGCCACGGGCACAGTTGCAGGCCGATGACAAGAGCCTGGGCTCGACACTGCTGTTCCAGGCACGGCAACACGACAGGCCTGTGCCTTTTATCCCACCGCCCTGGGTGCGCGCCTTTACCGAGGACGATCTCAGGTTGCGCCCCCACGGCACGGCCGGTGTCGATCGCGGTCTGGAGTACGGCTACTGGTGGGTGGAATGGGGCGGCACACTCGACACGGTGAAGGACAATGAAGAGATCCGTGACGAGTTGCTGGCGATCATGCTTGGCGTCTGGGATCACATCAAGAATGGCGGCGATCACGGCGCCGACAACTGGGCCCTCGACTGGTTCGGCTTTCTGCCCGGCAAGCGCGAGAGTCGCCGTTTCATCGGCCAACACATCCTCACCGAAACCGATCTGCTCGAGAGTCGCCGTTTCGATGATGCCATCGCCTTCGGTGGCTGGTCGCTGGACACCCATCCCCCGGAGGGTGTCGACGCAGTGAATGAGGCCCCGTGTGACCAGCCAAAGTCCGAGTACATCTATGACATACCCCTGCGCTCGTGTGTGTCGCGCGATGTAGCCAACCTGATGTTCGCCGGGCGCAACATCTCGGCGACCCACGTGGGATTCTCCTCGACGCGGGTCATGGCGACCTGTGCCGTCATCGGTCAGGGCGCCGGCACCGCTGCCGCGTGGGCGGCGGCGCACGACAGAGAGGCCACGGAGCTGGCAACGTCACCTCGCGCGTTGCACGCCATCCGCCAGCGTCTGCTGCGGGATGACGCCTACCTCATCGGTGTCAGCAATGAGGACCCGGATGACCTGGCCCGCTCAGCCACCGTCAGTTCCTCCAGTGCGCAGCAGGGGGGTGAGGCGGCCTATGTGCTCAGCGGCCAGACGCGGGCGGCGCACGGCAAGTGGGGCGCCGCCCCCGGACGCGGTCGAGCGGGAAGCCACCGGTGGATGAGTGACAGCACGCAGGGCCTGCCGGCGTGGCTCGAATTGCGCTGGCCACAACCGGTGCTCCTGGCACAGGTGCAGCTGGTCTTCGATACCGGCCTGCATCGCGTGCTGACGCTGAGCCATTCGGACGCGTACGTGGAGCGTATGCACTACGGTGTGGCCCAGCCCGAGACGGTACGCGACTACACAATCGAGGCCGAAGTGGAGGGCGTCTGGATCGATCTGGTGCGAAGCACCGGCAACTATGCCCGCCGGGTCGTGCACAACCTGGAAACGCCGCAGCAGGCAGACGCCCTGCGGCTGAACGTAACCGCCACCAACGGTCTCGATCACGCGCGGCTCTGTGAGCTGCGTGCCTACAGCCGTGTTACCCCATGGATCGATGCCCAATGACAGCACCCGCCAGAGCAACATATGTCGACATGTTACGCCAGTGGCGCCGTACGGCGATCACCCAGTACAACGAGCAGACCCGGCAGTGGTTCGACAACCTCGGCACGGCCAATCCCTTTGCCGAAGTCGGCACCCCCGGACACCCTGTGACGCTCGCCTTTGTCGAGGCTTTTCTCGCCGTCGAGGACGAGGATGACGCCCTGGCCGAATCGGCGGCACAGCACATGCGCACGCTGCGCCAATTTGCCGACAGGATCCCAGCCGCATACATCCCTGACAATGCGATGTACGATTCGGGGCAGGTACCACCGCAGAGCAACGTCTTCGTCCTGCCATATTTCTGTGAAGCCTATGGCATGTTACGCGATCATCCGTGCCTTTCAGCAGAGGATCACGAGACGATCGGGGCGATCATCGCCGACAGCGTCGCGCCGCTGTTTCGCTTTCCCGAGTGGGGCAGTCACAATCGCGCCATGCTGCGCGCCTGGACACTGGCGGCGGCCGCCGCCGTCTGCCCGGACCGGCCCGAACGCGCCGACTGGGAACAACTGGGCTGGCAGATTGCCGCCGACAGTCTCACGGGCTGGACCGTGGAGGATGCCGCATCCTATCACGCCTTGTGGTCGCGCGCCCTCATCCCCTATGTGGATCTGTCAAAGCGCCAGGCCGCCTTCTACCGCGAGCCGACGACACGTTTCTACTTCGAGTACTACCTCAATCTTCTCTGTCCCATTGGTGGTCTGGCCGATTTTGGCGACTCTGACTGGGCGCCGAGCCTGCAGCTTTATGTCGCCGTATTCGAACGCGCCGCCAGCGCCTTCCAGGATCCACACTATCGCTGGGCGGCGGGCGAAATGTATCGACGCATGCAGGCGCGGGTGCCACCGGGCGAGTTCTTCGGCGATCCCTGTGCCTGGGTTCACTGCGCGCAGTGGATGGATGATACGATCGAGGCGCAACGGCCGGACTGGGGCAGCCGAGAGGTGCTGGAGGAACTGGCGGGCAAGAAGGTCGTGTTCCGCTCAGGTTGGGAGCCGGAGTCAACCTTCCTGCTGCTGAACTACAAGCCGGAAACCGATTACGGTCGGACGATCCGCGACTACATGCGCAACACGATCTCGGTGGAGGCGGAGAAGACCCACCACGGCCACTCGGACGAAAATTCGATCTCGACCCTGATCAGCGACGGCGTCCTGCTGCTGCATGACGGTGGCTACCGTGAACGGGTGCCCAACGGCAAGTATCGTGCCGACTACTACCACGCCCGCCCCGTCGTCCGCCGTGGCCTGCTGCGCCAGGGTGAATCGGTGTATGAGTTTCTGCACTCAGATGGCCATCATCGCCCGATGCAGACGGAGCGCATCGATTTTCGCACGTTCCGCGAAGTCGAGTTCTCCCGCACCCGCGCCAGCGACGCGCACACCGGTTACACCCACGACCGCATCGTGATCTACCTGAAACGGCCGAACTGGTTTGTCGTCGTCGATGCCATCCTTTTCGAGCAGACGGGACCGTATTCGGTCAGCAATCTGTTCTTCACGCACGAAATCACCGCATCGGGGGTGACGCAGCCTGCAGGTAGTTGGCCTACAGGTGGTTGGCCTACAGGTAGTTGGTTCGACACGAGGATCGGCAGCATGCGGGGTTACGAACCAACCGACGTCGATCGCCGCCTGCTGGTGAGTTACCTCGGAGGGGAGAGCGCCTGGCAGGGCAGCGAACCCGTGCAGCGCTACTATCGTGAGGAGATGCTGATGCATCAGTCCATTTCCGGGCGTGCCGTCCACGGCCACCGGCAGGTATTCTGCACGGCTCTCATCCCGCACGATGGGACCGCCGACCCTGCTACGCTGGCGGCGAGCGTGAGCCTCGCACCGGTGAGCCGGCCTGGTGCGGCCGTGGCCCTGCAGGTGCGCCATGGGCAGGAGAGCGTGACGCTGGGGATCAAACTGGATCTGGAGGCGGCGACGCGCTTTGCCGACGTGCGGCCTCGGCAGGACTGGGATTCGGGGCGTACGTCGTATGGCGACTGGGAGACGGACGCCAATTTCTTCTATGGCCGTCAGGGCAGCGATGGCCCCCATTGGGCCTGGACCGAAGCGACACGTCTCGAGTGTGGTGGCAGGGAGTTGTTCCAGGGCCCGGAGGGATCCTTCCCGTTGCAGTATATCGAACCGGAAACACGCCGCGCCGTGACCCGGTGGCGGGCGTGGGAATCGCCACCGTAATCGAGGTGTCGCGGCGGGACCGCGATTTCGGCTACATTCCCTGCAGCGACCGTCACCCACGGGCATTCGCAGCGAAGCCGGTCGAAAGGCTCGGTTGCAGCGGATTCCCCCACGCGGAGTGTTGCGCCCATGAAGAAGATCCTCGTCGCGATCGACTTTTCTCCAGCTGCCGTGACTGCGGTCCAGCAGGCCGTGGCCATAGCCGAGGCGTTTGACGCCGAGTTGCTGCTGCTGCACGTGCTGCATGTGCCTGCCGAGGCTCCCGGTTTTTACTCGTCTCGCAAGCTCGGTCGCAAGCTGTTTCGCAACATGGAGGAGTCTGCCACGAGCATGATGGCGGAGTTCGTTGCCAAACATCTGAAGAAGACCGGGCAAACGATCGAGACCCGAATCCTTCCGGGCCTGCCGGGGGATGAGCTCGTGCGCCAGGCACAGAAGGAGAAGGTCGATCTGGTCGTCATCGGCACACGCGGCCACAGCGGACTCAAGCGACTGCTTCTTGGCAGCGTTGCCGACCACGTCATCCGCGCCTGCAGCTGCCCTGTGCTGTCGGTGCGGGACGCATCGTAGGGAGACGGCCATGATGCTCTCTTGGCGCAATACCTCTCGCAGTCTGGCCCTGCTACTCATACCGACAGCGGCTCTGGCCGCCAGCGCCGAGGCCGCCGCGAGCGGCTCTCTGGATGTGTGGACCATGGCCATGGGCATGCTGGGCGGCCTGGCGTTGTTCCTCTTCGGCATGGAGCAGATGTCGGACGGCCTCAAGGCCCTGGCCGGCGACCGCCTCAAGGATGTTCTGGCGCGGTTGACGACCAATCGCTACATGGGTGCCCTCACGGGCGCCATGGTGACAGCCGTCATTCAGTCCTCCTCGGTGACGACGGTTCTCACCGTCGGTTTCATCACCGCCGGGATCCTCTCTGTATCTCAGTCGGTGGGCATCATCTTCGGCGCCAACATCGGCACGACTCTGACAGCACAGATCATCGCCTTCAAAGTGACAGAGCTGGCGCTGCTCATGATCGCCGCTGGTTTTGCGCTGCTGTTTCTGTCGAAGAGTGACACCAAGCGTCAATACGGCGCCATGGTCATGGGCCTCGGCCTCGTGTTCTTCGGCATGGGTGTCATGAGCGACGCCATGAAGCCATTGCGTACGTATCAGCCCTTTCTTGACCTCATGGCGCACATGGCCAACCCCGCTCTCGGCATCCTCGTCGCCGCCATCTTTACCGGCCTGGTGCAGTCCTCGTCGGCAACGACGGGTGTCGTCATCGCCATGGCGAGCCAGGGCCTGATCGGTATCGACGCCGGCATCGCCCTGATCTTTGGTGCCAACATCGGTACGTGCGTTACCGCCCTGCTCGCCTCGTTGGGCAAACCTCGCGCCGCCCTGCGCGCCAGTCTCGTGCACGTGCTGTTCAATGTCGTCGGTGTGCTTCTCTGGGTGGGCTTCATCGATCAGCTCGTATGGTTGGTAACGCAGATGTCGCCGGTATCGAGTGATCTGCAGGGAACGGCCCGGCTCGCCGCCGAAACACCGCGGCAGATTGCCAACGCCCACACCATCTTCAATATCGCCAATACCCTGCTGCTGTTGCCTTTTGGCGCCCAGTTCGCGCGTCTTGTCGAGCGGCTGGTGCCCGAACATGACGTGGAACGCAAGATCGTCACGGGCGCGGATCCAGAGTGGACGTCGGTACATCTGGACCCAGCGTTGCTGGCCATGCCGGCAGTGGCCCTGGAACAGTCGCGTGGTGAGTTGTTGCGCCTGGGAAACCTGCTGCGCGAGATCCTCGACTCCGTACTGCCGAGCTTCATGACCGACGACGCCCGCCTGGCAGACGACATTGCCTCCCGGGGCGTGATGGCGCGCTCCATGGACAAACAGATCGATGCGTACCTGATCCAGGTGTCACGGCGCAATCTCAGTGAGGAGCAATCCACTTTTGCCACACAGCTTCTCGATGTTGGCACGAGTCTCGACCACCTGGAGGAGTTGCTGCGCAAGGATTTTGTGCCACTGCTGGAGCGCAAGCGCCAGTTCGCCCATCCCGGTGAAGATTTTGGCGCCGAGGAACTGGGGGCGTACTCGGAGAAGGTGCTGAACAATTTCGCTGTTTCCCTGGTCGCCTTCGATACCAGCGACGCGGAGTTGGCGCGGCAGGTCGTACGGTCCAAGCCCGAACTGGAGCGACAGTTGCGGCAGGCGCGTACAGTGCACTACGAGCGGCTACAGGATGAGAACACCGACGCGGCCCGCGCGAGCAATCTGCAACTGGATCTGCTGGATGACATGCGTCGCGTCTTCATTTATTCGGAGTCGATCGCCTTGACCATGCTACACGGCTATCTGGATCAGCGTGGTGATCGTCGCGCCGACGCCTGAGCAGGTCCTCGATGGTCCAGGCGGCATCGCCAGCAGGTGGCGATGCCGCCTGCTTTCTGCCGTCTCCTGGAACCACATGCGGCCCGCGCGGCATGTGGCACCTCTGCGCACCGGAGCGGCTCTCATTTCTGCATTCCTGTTCTGCTTCCTCGCCAGCCCTGGAGTCAGCACAACGATGAGCGCGTATCATGTGGACATCCCAGCGGCCGAAACGATTCTCCTGCCCGATCCTGCGGGTTGGCCCCTGGTGGCGTGCACCCCTACCGAACTTGCGCGCCTGCGTGCCGCCTGGAACGCTGGCCAGGGTCCCGCGTACGATGCCGTCGCCGGCCGTGTCCGAGCCGCCGAAAAGACCACCGGAGGGGACATCCAGTTTCCACCGGAGGGCGGCCAGCACAACCAGTGGTACCAGTGTGATGTCTGTCAGATTGCCCTCGAGAGGGTGGATGACACGCACCATCACTGCCCGAAGTGTGACAGGGTCTACAGCGGTTACCCGTACGACCAGGTGATCTATCAGCGGCAGCACTACGATCTGACGCGCGACGCTGACCACAACGCCTGGGCCTATGCGATCACCGGTGACGCCGCCTTCGCGCAGCGCAGCCGCGATATCCTCGTAGGGTATGGCCAGCGCTACCTCGACTACCCACTGCACAGCGCCAATCAGGGCACACGTGACGAACCGTTGCGCGCATCCGGTGGCCACGTGTTCGAACAGACACTGGACGAGGCATCGTGGACTCGGGAGATCGCCTCAGCGTATGACCTGATCCGCCAGAGCGACGTCGTATCGGCGCAGGACCATGCGACCATTCGTGACGGCCTGCTGCGGCCCCTGTACGAGAACATCAATGCGCACCATGCCGGTCAAAGCAACTGGCAGACCTACCACAACTCAGCCTTCCTCTACTTGGGCGGGCTGCTGGGCGACGTCGATATCATCCGCCAGGCCCTGCTGGATCCGGAGAATGGCTTCTACTACCAGATGAGTGTCTCCGTGTTGCCGGGCGGCATGTGGTATGAGAACTCCTGGAGTTACCACTTCTACACGCTCAGCGCCATCGAGCGCACCGTCGAAACAGCACGACGTCTTGGCATCGACCTGTTCGGTCTGCCGCAGGTGCACGACATGTACACTGTTGCCCTCGACTACCAGATGGTGGACGGCACCCTGCCACGCTTCGGAGATGCCACAACAACAAGAATCCCCGCCGCCAACTTCGAGGTCGCCTGGCATCAATGGCAGGATCCCGCCTTCCACGCCCTGCTGACGGAGACGCTCTCCTTCGCCGCCGTTCTCTACGGGCGCCGGGCGCAGGTTGCCAGCCTCGGGTCGTCTGCTGTCGGCAGTGTGTTGAAAGAGGGCCCGGGACATGCCGTTTTGCGCATTGACGGTCCTTCGGGACCGGCGAGTGCAGTTCTTGCATTCGGTCCCTTTGGTGGATTTCATGGTCACTTCGACAAACTCTCCTTCGTCAGCTTCGCCATGGGCCAGGAACTGGCCCACGATCCCGGACGAGCCGTGAGCCAGGCGTACCGGCTGCCCGTACACCATGACTGGTACCGCCCGACGATCAGTCACAACACGGTGCTCGTGGATCGAATGTCGCAAGAGGGCGCATCCGGCGTCGCTGAAGTTTTTCTGCATAACGGAAACCTGGCGGCGGCAGTGGCCCGTACGGAGGCAGCCTACCCCGGCATTGTCCACCGTCGACTGCTCCTGCAGCGGCCCTCCTACCTGCTCATCGCCGACGAATTGCACGCCACCGACGGCGCCACACACACCTTCGACTGGCTCTACCATCAACGTGGTGATGTGGTGACATCGTCGCAGGCGACGCAGACGGCAGACGTCGCAGGGTACGGAGCAGGCTTTGACTACATCCAGGATGCTCGCGTCGGCTCCGGTGACGGCGCCGTTCATGCAACCTTTGCAGTCGGCGCCGACCGCACCCAGGTCACCATTGACGACAGCGCCCCCGTAGAAGTGCTCGTGGGCACGGGTGTAGGTGGCTCGGTGGAGGATCGCGTGCCTTTGCTGCACGTAACCCGCTCGGGGCGCAGCGCCCACTTTGCCGCCATTGTGGAGCCGCTGCGCGACGGGGCTGTGGCCGGTGTGGAAGCCGTCTCCATGATACACGGGGCTCAGGGAACCTGGACGGTACGGGTACGGTTCACCGACGGCGCCGAGGAGATCTTCGACCACGATGCGGGTGGCACGACACGTGTGGTGGAGGGCATCGGCGTCTCCGCGCAACTGGCCTGCCTGCGGCGGGAGATAACGGGAGCTGTCGGCCTGCTCGGTGCAGCGCCTGCGCTGGCAGCCAAACCTTGAAGCCCCGCATCGACAAGCTCGGCACCCTCGACTGCGATCTCGTCGAGACAAATCCCGTCCTCTTCGCCAACCGGCTGTATCGTTTTGACTACGTGCGTCCCGGATATGGTCCCAACGACACGGGAGACAGCTACTTCCGCTTCGTCGATTGGGAAACGCAGGAACCGACAGCCGATGAATGCACATATGCGAAGGACCGCTACACGGCACCCCATTGTCTGCGGTACGCCAATGGTTGGTACTACAATTTCTACCTGGAAGCACACGAAGGCTACGAGCAACGGGTCGTGCGTTCCCGCGATCTCATTCATTGGGAGGCAAGCCCGCTCAACCCGGTACTGCGCGCCAGCGACGATGACCGTCGCATCGCCAACGACGCATTGAGTGCCGCCGATCGCCAGCGCATCGCCGTCGGTGAAAACCTCAACAATTCCGATATCGACTTCTGCCAATGGCAGGGCCAGTTGTGGCTGACATACGCCTGGGGCAATCAGCGTGGCGTGGAGTTTCTTGCCGCCGCCCGCTATGACGGCACGGAGATCGAATTTCTTGAAGGCTGGTTCCCAGACACGCGACAACGTGAAACCCCTGTATCGCCACTGGTTGGCAGAAGGTTGATGATATGAGCCCCACGGGCCGGACGATCTCCTGTTGTGCCTGGGCCATAGAGACTCCTGAAGCCGAGGCGCTGACGCGGCTGCATGCCATGGGACTGCGTGCCATCGACATCCGTCCGAGCAGCTTGCGCTCGTCGACGGCGCAGTCGCGGCGGGCCGCCCTCGGGCTGGACGTCTGCTGTGTGGCCGCGTCTCATGAACTGCCCGAAGGGGCGTCACTCGATTCGACGGATGCCGCTGCAGTGGAGGCCGCACGCCGACACATCGAGAACGCTCTTACCCACGCTGCCGCATGCGGCGCGGATTGCGCCTACATCGTGCCCCAGGCTTGCGTCGATGCCAACTCCCTCGATCGCTATGCCGCTGTGCTGCCGGGCCTTGCCGATCACGGCGCACAGCTTGGTGTTCGCCTGTGCATCGAACACTTCCCGGGCAGCGCCCTGCCGACGGTGGCGGCAACCCTGAGTTTCCTGCGGCGCCTGCAGCACGCCAACCTCTACCTGTTGTTCGACATCGGTCACGCGCAGATGTCACAGGAAGATCCGCGGGCGGCACTCACGGCGGCCGGCGACCGTCTGGGCTACGTTCATCTCGATGACAACGATGGCATCAGCGACCTGCACCTGGCCCTGACAGATGGCGTGCAGACGCGGCAGTCCCTCGCCGATCTGTTCACGGTACTCGATGATGTCGGCTACACGGGCCCGGTGAGCCTGGAGATGAAGAGCGACCTGCCGGATCCGGCTGACGCCATTGAGCGCAGTCTCGTGACGGTGCAGCAGCTGCTGAAAAGCAACGCAACAGATAGCCAAACAGATATCGAGGCTGGGATATGAGTGATTGGCAGTTTGAGCAGGTAGCGGGCCCTTTTGACTTCACCGAGGGCCCGGCGTGGGACGGCAGTGGCCTGATATTCTCCGACATCCCCAACAGCCGCCTGCTGCGTTACAATCCCGCCACGGGCACCACAGATGAATTCCGTACGGGGACGAATGAGGCCAATGGCCTGATGTTCGATCGCGGCGGCGTGCTGCACGCCTGCGAGGGCGGTGGCGACGGGCGCTGCATTGCGCGCTACGGCGAGGATGGCACACGTCGGGTCCTGGCCGGTCACTTTGAGGGCAAGCGGCTCAATAGTCCCAACGATCTGGCCTTCGATCACAAGGGACGCATCTTCTTCACCGACCCACGCTACGGCAGCCGCGTCGATGACATGGAACTCGACCACCAATCCGTCTACCGTCTGGACCCAAAAGGGGATGAGTGGACCATCACCCGCGTCACCTTCGACACGAAGAAACCCAACGGCATTCTCATCACCCGCGACGGCGGCACACTGTATGTCGCCGAGAGCGCCCACGGCGACGACCCACGTGAACTGCGCGCCTACCCGCTCGACGCCGACGGCAATGTCAGCGGCCCCCACGAAACACCGCACAACTTCTTCCCCCATCGTGG
>ERZ890510.1728-NODE-1728-length-13693-cov-5.440387_pt1 | contig 13693 bp, 10 predicted proteins | sample MGYA00521265_ERZ890510 | MGnify/ENA primary metagenome ERZ890510 (study PRJEB32303, sample SAMEA104408624) | aquatic metagenome | biome: Brackish water; feature: Chemocline; material: water | place: Baltic Sea | collected 2014-10-26T21:54:00 | depth 110 m ...
GGGATCCTGGCACGCTCGAAGAAGCAGAACGGCAGCGGCAGGCAGGCGTAGAACAGAGACAAGGGCAACCGCCCCATGATGACGACGTGCTGCGTGTGCCAGAAGGTCAACACGAAACCGAGTCCACCGAGAAAGGCGGCCGACCGCGAACGCAGGGCAACGCGCAGGAAGGCGAACATCGTCAGTCCGGACAGCACATGCCCTGCGGCGAGAACCAGTTTCACGCTCAGGTTCAGATCGCCCAGCAGCAGGTCGAGCAGACCCACGACATAGTAGAAGGCAAACCCGTAGAACTGCAGAAAGGGTGAACCGGCAGCGAAGTAGTTGGTCCAGATGGGCAGTTGCCCGGCGGCAATCGACTGGGCTGCCAGCGCCGCGTAGGTCAGATGCAACGAGCCGTCCCCCGCCCAGCTGACACCGCCTCGAGCGAGGTAGAAGCGGACCAGGACAAAAGAGCAGGCCGCCAGTACCCAGAGGCACCTGCTGTCTGTAGCGAAGATTCGCCCGAGCAGGGCGGTTACGGGTCCGGGTCGAGGCATGACCTTGGAAGATAGCAGGCTGGACGATGACCTGCCTGCGGGCTTTCTTCATTGGATGCACCAGATTCCGGCTTCCCACCGCAGTGCCGCCCTGTTGGCCATCGTCGTGATCGCCTCGCGGGGTCTGTCCTTCTCGCGGGGAAACCTCAGCGACATCGGCGTCATCTGCTTCGCCTTTGTCCTGGCGGGACTGCCTGCGGTGCTGTTGCTGGGCAAGGATTGGCGCGACTCCAGCAATTCGGCCGGTGGTTTCCCCACCTGGCAGGTCGCCCTGCCCAGCGCCTTCGTCTACGTCTTCGCCACCAATGCCGGTCGGCACCTGCTGGTCTTTTCATCTGCGGACTGGCGTCCGACGCTGAGCATCATCACCGGCAGCGCTCTCGTGCTGGCTGTGCCGGTGCTGTTGTTCGCCTCCCAGCGCCTGCGCAACAAGCTGTCCCTGCGCCTGCAGATCACCCTTGTGATTCTGCCCCTGGTGCCGGCGCTGCTGCTGTTCCTGCTGGTTCCCATCGCTTCACCGTCACCCCTCATCGACGTCATCATCTTCCAGACGCAGGCGGCTCGCAGTCTGCTCTTTGGCATCAATCCCTACGCCATCACCTTTACCAACGTCTACGGAGGTGCCGAGTTCTACCCCAGCGGCATACCGGACAGTTACCCCTATCCGCCCCTGTCACTGCTGTTCGCGTTGTTGGGATATATGCTCAGGGACGTACGCTGGGTGCTGATCGCCTGCCATGTCGCCGCCTCAGCCCTGCTGTTCGCCACGGCCCGGCAACGCCTGCTGCCGGTGACGGAAGCCATCATCCTTGCGGCGCTGTTCTTGTGGATGCCCCATGCCCCTTTCGTCAGTGAACAGGCCTGGACCGATCCCAGCGTCGCCCTGGGCCTCGGCCTGATGTCCTTCTTCCTCGCCCGGCGGCAACCCATGGCGGCGCTCTGGGCGGCGGGCTTCACCCTCGCGCTCAAACAGACGATGGTGGTGCTGTTGCCAATGCTATGGGGATTGTGGCGACGCCTCGGTCGAGCCCGACTCGTCGCCGTCTTTGCGATCAGCGTAGCAACCTACGGCGTGTTCCTTGTGTGGGATGCACGGGCCCTGATCAATGACGTCGCCATCTTCCATATGCTGACGCCCTTCCGTCCCGGATCCATGACCCTGTCGGCCTACCTTGTGCACTTCTTTGAGTTTTCGCCGCTGCCCTCCTGGCTTTCCCTCGTTGGCATTCTCGTCGGCGCTGCAACGGGGATCCGTGCCTTGCGCCCCAGCGACGCAGAGTCTTCGCCCTGCGACAGCCAACGGGTCTGGCGCTTTTTCGCCGGCATGGGATTCGCGATGCTGCTGACCCTAATCCTGAGCAAACATGCGTTCATGAATTATTACTATCTCGTACAGCTCTGCCTGCTGGCGGCGCTGATCTGGTCGCGCGTGGCAGATCACGAGGCGGCGGCATGATTCTCGGCAAACGGGTCGTTGTTGTCATGCCCGCGTACAACGCGGAAAAAACGCTGGCGCAGACCGTCAGCCAGGTGGATCGAGAGATCGTCGACGAGATCGTCCTCGTCGACGATCACAGTCAGGATGGTACGGTGGCACTGGCCACCGAACTCGGCCTGCACACCATCCGCCATGAGCGCAATCTGGGGTATGGTGGCAATCAGAAGAGCTGCTACGCTGCGGCCCTCGAACTGCAGGCCGACATCATCGTCATGGTGCACCCCGACTACCAGTACACCCCCCGGCTCATTCCGGTGCTGGCAAGCGCCCTTGCCGTGGGCGAGTTCGACGTCGTCCTCGGCTCAAGAATCCTCAGTGGCGGTGCCATCAAGGGCGGCATGCCGCGCTACAAATACATCGCCAACCGGCTGCTCACGCTCGTACAGAACCTGTTCACCGGCATGAAGCTGTCGGAGTATCACACCGGCTATCGTGCCTTCACAAGCCAGGTGCTGGAGTCGCTGAGCTTCGAGCACAACAGCAACGACTTCCTCTTCGACAATGAGATGCTCATGCAGATCGACATCTGCGGCTTCCGCATTGCCGAGGTCACGTGCCCGACCAAGTACTTCGCCGAGGCTTCCAGCATCGGCCTGCGGCGCAGCATACGCTATGGGTTGGGTTGTCTGTGGAACACAGTGCTGCACGTGCTCTATCGTCGCGGCCTCTACCGTGCGGCCATCTTCCGCTTTCAGGACGAGAAGCGCCTGTAATTGTCCTCGAAGAGCCCCTTGAGTCGTTCTGCCGCTGCCCGATAGGCAGCCTTGTCGGGCCAGCCATTCTCCGGCCATAGCACATCATCGGGGACGTCGGGACACTGCGTCACGACTTCAAAGCCAAAGACCGGATCGGTGCGTGTCGACGCCCCTGCCAGCATGCCACTGTGGATGGAATTGATGATGGCCCGCGTCAGGCTGAGCTTCATGCGTTGTCCGGTTCCGTAGGCGCCGCCCGTCCAGCCCGTGTTGACGAGCCACACGTTGGAGCCGTGCTGCCGCAGCTTGTCAGCCAGCAGCGCTGCGTACTTGTCCGGATGCCAGACGAGGAAGGGCCCGCCGAAACAGGGCGAGAAGGTGGCCTCGGGCTCGGTGACGCCCACCTCGGTCCCCGCCACCTTGGCCGTGTAGCCACTGATGAAGTGATACATGGCCTCTTCCGGTGTCAGCCGGGCCACGGGTGGCAGTACACCGAAAGCATCACACGTCAGAAAGATCACATCGGCGGGATGGTCACCGACACAGGGGATGGTGGCATTGGCAACATGTTCGATCGGATAGGCGCCACGTGTGTTCTGCGTGATCGATGCATCGGTAAAGTCGACGCCATGGGTCTGCCCGTTATAGATCACATTCTCCAGGACCGCACCGTAGCGCAGGGCCTCAAAAATCTCCGGCTCCGACTCGGGTGACAGGAAGATCGCCTTCGCATAGCAGCCGCCTTCGATGTTGTAGATCCCCGCATCAGACCAGCAGTGCTCATCATCTCCGATGAGCAGGCGCCGGGGGTCGGCAGACAGCGTCGTCTTGCCTGTCCCGGAGAGGCCGAACAGGATCGACGTGCGCCCCGTGTTGCGGTCCGCCGTGGCCGAGCAATGCATGGACAGGATACCGGCCTTGGGCGCGGCATAGTTCATGTACGTGAAGACGCCCTTCTTCATCTCGCCAGCGTACTCGGTGCCGAGAATGACGATCTCCCGTGACTCAAGATTGAGATCGACACTCGTCTTCGACGTCATCCCTGTGGTGTGCAGGTTGGCGGGAAACTGTCCGGCATTGAAGATGACCACGTCGGGCTCACCAAAACTGTCGAGTTCAGCACCCGTTGGGCGGATCAGCATGATATGCATGAAGAGCGCGTGGTACGGGCGCGCGCAGATCACGCGCACACGTACTCGGGTGGCGGTATCCCAACCGGCAAAGGCATCCACACAATACAGTCGTGACCGCGTATTGAGATAGTCGACGGCACGCTCGCGATTGATGTGGAAGGCATCGTCCGAGATAGGAATGTTGATCGGCCCCCACCACACTTCGTCCCGGCTCTCGCCATGTTCCACGACCCGCTTGTCGAGCGGCGAGCGCCCGGTCTTGGCCCCGGAATAGGAGATCAAGGCCCCTGATTCGGCGATGACGGAGCGGGCATCGGCGCGGATCGAATCGGCATATAGTTGTGCCACCGGGGGATTGTGGTCCACATCTTCCACTGTGATCCCGTACTGTTGCAGACTGAAACGTCCCAAACGTGGACTCCCCTCTTAATGGTCGACCCCATAGGACCGGCCAGGCAGATCGCAAAGTTGTTGTGGTTAGCGGCTCAGGCAGCCATCGCGCGGCGCACGATGGGGTCCGCGGATGTAGTGAGCCGCAATAGATCGGCGACGAATGCAGTGATGGGACGCTGCAGCAGCAATCCGAGAGCAATCAGGTCTTCCGGCGGTACCCCGCAGCGGGCGGCGACAGCAACGAATTCCGGGTTCTGGTTCAGCAGCAGACCAAGATACTGCCGGTCATCCGCGCGCACGGTGTCACGCGCCTGCTCCACCAACATGGCGATCGTGCCCGGGTGATAGTGCTCTGTGTCACGCTCCTCAGCGTCGAGACCTACGGTCTTGCGTTGTCCCTCAAAGGCGTTGGTCAGTGTATGGCAGGACGCCACGAGAGGATTCTGCTGATACGCAGAGGTGTCCAGCTCGGACAGGCCGAGAAACTGCTCCCGTTGCGGTTGTGGCATCCGGGCCTGTGATGGAAAGGGATGTATACCTTTCGCCAGGCAGTTGGCCAGACTCACAAGGACCGTCTGTACCGGGCTGGCAGCATCGACGTGGTGATGCCCACAAGTCGAGGCGATATGGCCCGGGAAGATTTTCCAGTTCTCCAGCAGGGCCGCACCAAGGGCGGCGTGGTTGAGTTCGCCGGTGACGACACGTTCGGCGCCACGACTGCCTTGCTGCCACTGGCGCCGCTGGATCTCGTGGACGATCTGCGGGAAAGCGTCCGGATAACTCGAGGCCAGCGCGACCTTGCCGATGTCGTGCAGTATGCCCGCCGCAAAGGCATCGTACCCCGGTGGGCAGGCCAGGGGCTGCCACAGGCCAAAAGTGCGCATCAGGTCAGCTACATAGGGCGGCAGTCCCGCTGGCAGGGCGCTGACTTCGGCGGGATCATCCGGGTTGCAGCTCAACAACTGGGCGACAAAGCCGACCGTTGCCGAGTGCAGGAAAAAGTCTCGATTGCTGAAGCCCGCCTGCTGCAGGCGCCGGACGATCTGCCCCATGGCTCGGCCGAGGAGCAGCTTCTTTGTTTCGGCGGTACCGATCGTTGACAGCGCCGCCACGACCGACTCAATGCGCTTGGAACCATAGGCGGCGGCATTGGCCCGATGCACCAGAGTTGTCAGCAGTGGACCATCGAGAGCGGCGATTTCGGCAACCCGCTCGAAGCCCGCACCCTCATCAATCGCCTCCGTCACACGATGGCACACATCAGGAAATGCGGGCAACAGTCCCATCCCGATAGGGTCCCGTGCGAGGGCCCGGCGAGCGGTCGACAGCATCCCCACGTCCGTAGCGGCATCGGGCACCACCGTCGTTGAGCGCAGATCACCTCGTACCTGGTGCGTGAAGTAATCGGCCCAGAAGGTGACGGTCTCTTCGTTGCTGGCCGACGACCGGTATCCGGAGACGGGCAGATCCGTCATCATCTTGCAGAATTCAGCCCAGGAAAAATCGGCGATTTCGGGGGCGTGGCAGAGAACGGTGCGATAGGGCCGTGAGGCGGCCAGGAGCCGCACAAGATCCGCCGACTGGCGATGGAAGTTGGGACCGATGATGACGGAGTGCACCCGATCGCCGTGCTCCTGCAGGCATAGATGCAGATCCGCCGCCCGGGAGATGACGGCGAGGCGAATGGAAGCGCTACTGCCGGATCGCTGCAATTGTCCGTTGAACGCCTTCTGCGCCCGATAGATCGTGCGGAAATGCCGGTACCGCTCTGCAGTGCGCAGATGTTCGCCGTCGCCATGCAGGGACTCACACAGGATCAGGATCCGTTGGTCCGATCGGCTGTCACGGTCGCCCTGATCCTGATCGATGGTGCGGCCCAGAGCGGCTGCCAGATCGAACTGCTCACCTGCCTCCTCCTGCAGCCCCAGCAATGTGTCAATGAGCCGACGGCGTTCCCGTACCAGTTCCTGCTGGCGTTGCTGCAGCACCTCATCGAGCGCCGCCTGCAGAGCATCGATGGACACAGGCTTCACCAGGAAGCGGCGCGCGCCGTGGTTCACCGAGCGGATCGCCAGGTCCATATCGGGGTAAGCGGTGATGATCAGGGGCAGTATATCGGGCTGCAGACGCAGCACTTCGACGACCAGCTCGTCCCCCGGCGCTCCGGTCATATACACGTCCGTCAGCAGGATATCGAAGGCCTGCTGCCCGGCCAGCACGAGGGCCGCCTCGGCACTGTCGGCGACCGTGACCTCGTAGCCGGCACGCTGGATCATCCGCTCCAGCGTCTCGCGCACCAGATGCTCGTCGTCAACGAGAAGGACATGTGCCTTCGTCGTCTGTGCCATGTTGCCAGTCGCCTTCTGCGTGTACTGCCAATGGGGATGTCTGGTGCAACAGTTTCACAAGATACACAGGTTGACGGAAGCATGTCCCTGCGCCCGCTTCACCCGCGTTGTGCCGCCGCAGCCCTGACATCGCCTCACGTCAGCAGCCGGTCCATCACGGCGCGATCAAAGTTCTCCGCCTGAATCTCGATCCCATCCCCATCCGGATGACACTGGTCTTCGGTGTAGCGCGCGATCAGATCCAGATCGAAGACCTCGAGGCCATTGACGTAGATCAGATTCGTGTCACCAAGGCTCTGCAGCCGTCCGTGCACGTCCTCCATATCGCGGCGTTGGGCGCCGATCGTGTAACCCACCGGATTGGGATCGGTCTCGCGTGGTGGGTAGCCGATGGCTGAAACCAGGGCGATCGGTGTGTCCGGATGCTTCTGCCGGATGATCTGCACCAGCGCCACAACCGCCGCTGGATAGGAGCGGGCCGACAGCGATCCGCTGATCGTATTGATCCCGAGCTTCAGTGTGATGTAGTCGGCCGGCAGGTCAGCGATGATCATGCCCACCATGGCATCCAGGTGGCACTGGCCACCAAAACCAAGACTGGTCAGGTGCAACCCCCGCCGGCGTGCCACCAGTGCCGGCCAGGTGCGTGCCGGGCTGTGGGCCCGCACACAGTGCGTCAGTGAACTGCCGTAGGTGACCCACCGGGGTCGATCCTCTGCTACCGGGCGGCAGGAGGCATCCCCCTTCAGGCCGGTCAGCGCTACGGGGATCTCCTGGGACAGCCAGATCTCGACGATCTTGTCACCCGCCGGCAGGTCGGCGAAGAGGGCCTCGTCACCACCGGGTGCAACCGAGACACTCTGCACGAGATCAGCGCCGATGGTCAGATCAAAATGAAACCCCGCCCGGCCGGCGGCAGGCTCCGTCGTCGGCAAGGGCTGGAAAGACAGGCGAACTTGCCGTGACTCGGTGGCAAAACGCAGGCGTACGCCACTTGTTGTCTCGGCGCGGGTGAGCAGTCCTTCGTCCGGCGAGGGAAACAGCGCCCGGCGACTGTAGGGCAGACGCCACGGCTTGACCCAGCCTTCACCTCGCTGCAGCTCGACATGTCCCTGAAACAGTTCATCAACCAGCACGGAGCCAGGCATTCGTCGTCCTTGGAGTGATAGTGAGTGTACTGAAAGTCCTACCCGTCGATGAGATGCCGAAGATATGCGCCCTGACCCGAGACCTTCTCATCATCGTCACCGGATCCGAACTCTTCCAACGAAACGTAGCCGTCGTAGCCGACGTCTTTCAAATCCTGGATGATCTGTGGGATGTTGGCCACACCGCGCCGCAGATCAGAGAAGGCCCACGAGTAATCCTGCCGATCCGTTGAGCCTTCCAACGCCTGCTTGTCTGCCACCGGGATGCCGTTGCCGATATGGCAGTGAGCCAGGTAAGGACCCAGCAACTCCATGCCCATCTTCGTGTCTTCAATGCCGACGCGAATCATGTTCGGCACATCGTAGATGGCGCCGATGTGCTGGGGATCCAGATCCCGCAGCAGTTCGGCCGCACGTGAGCAACTGACGGCGACGGTCCCCACGTGGATTTCGTAGAGGACTTTGACGCCCGCAGACCGGGCCCGATCCGCCACTCTGGCGAAGCCCGCCCGGGCCTCATCAAACTGTGGCATGTAGGGTTGCGTGCGATCGTGGCGGGGCGCGCCGATGCGGATCATCGGCGGGTTGTCGGCATTGATCGTTCGGGCAGCCTCGAACAGGTGGTCGATGAGGCTGTCCTCACCGATGCTGGCGCGGGGCGCGAAGGCGATCACAGCAAGACCTGTACGCTCGACGGTTGCACGGATCTCGTCGGCCCGTGCCAGGATGTTGGCGGGACTCACATCGGCGCGATGACGTCCCCAGAAGGAAGGCTCGACATCCGTCGCCTCGGGATTGTCCCGGACGCGCAACTCGACGCCCTCATAGCCATACGCGGCGAGCTTGTCGAAGGTCTGCGCCAGATCCCAGCGGGGTAACATGACCGATGTGATTGCAAGTTTCATCCGAAATCTCCTGAAAACGTGTCATCCTGGGCCATCGGCGCCTGCACCGGCGAGACTGCGCAGCGGCGACGGCCGGCAGGTTGCAGCAGGGCAGCCACATGGCCATTATGGTGCGGCGAGTCCGGCTACGGCAAGTCCCTTGCCTTCATACGATCCGACTTCTCCTTCGTGGCGGGGTAAAGTGTGACACTGTTGGAAGTGATCCGACGCAGGCTCGGAGTGCCGCAATGACCGCGGCGCCCCCGCCTCCACCCAATGGGGACGCCCGACCAAATTCGGGTCTGCGTGAGGGGGACATCACCCATGCAGAGGTCAACGAGGCGCTGCGCCAGCTGCCGAAGACGATCATCTTCGGGCAGCAGAATCGTCTGCGGGACGGCGTTCTGATCGAGGATGACGAGCGCCTCGGACGATTCCACGCCGGTCACGATCTGGTGCGGTTCTTCTACGGCGCCGTGCGCCAGTTACCCGACTACCTCGTGGATGCATTGCTGGCCAATGGTGTCTCCATCACCCTGGTGCGATCCGATGATCTGCTCGTCTTCCATCACGCTCGCGAGCACCAGTCCTTTCATACGGGCAGGACGCGCAAAACGATCTACATGCCGCAACTGGCCCTGCATGAGGCAAGCCAGAAAGGCTATGACTACTGGGCGATCTCCGAGATCATCATCGAGGAATCGTGGGCCCTGCTCGATTATCTGCTGATCGTCGAGTTGATCCGTCGATGTCAGCAGCACCTGCACGAACACTACACCATCGGACGCGCCTACGTGCGCAGCACCCTTGACCGACTCAACCGGCACCGCAAGCAGAACGAGCTGACGAAGGACAACGAGTTCGAACACTTTTTCGAGCACTACAAGGCTGATTTCTTCCGCTTCCGTCGGGCCGTCCTCGATACGGACCCGTATGATCTGGCCGACGAGATCTACGATGAAGAGCAGGAACGGACCTGGGCGAGCAACAAACTCTACGACATCACTGCAGCCTACAACTATCCCACGATCTACAGCATCGATCGCGATGTCATCCATCCGGCCGCTTTCCGCGTCGCGCTGCTGCGCGGTCTGCCGGTGGAGCCGGAGACAATCGACGACCTGCTCCACGACCTGGTTGACGCGGCACGCTTTGGCGCCGGCTCGCAGATCAGGACCGATGCACTGATGGACTTGCTCATCGGGCGGGGCGAGCCAGGAATCCGGGGATATCTGCGCCTTGGTTGGTCGGCGGAACGTTACTACGGCACCGGTTACTATCCGACGAAGGAGTTCAGCAGGAAACTCTCGGCACTATCGAGTCAGGGCGGCGACGCCGTCGGCGGGATTGGCTACGACTTCAATTTCCTCCTGGATCCAGGGGAGTTGGCAACACTGAACCGCGCCTGCGAAGATTTCGACGCGCTCCCCTTCCGCCGCAAGAAATTCACGGTCCTGCGATTGATCGTGCTTGCTGCCACCTCGGATGCGATGCAATTGACCATCGAGGTCGAGTCCGCCCTGCTCTACACGAAGCAGGATGAAGCCCTGCTGAAGGGTTTGGCCTTGCTGTTCTTCCGACACTTCTTCGACATGGACCCGACAGCAGCCGACTTCGAAACCCACTTCATGGGCAACATCCTGCGCAAGCTGGATCGTCACCCCCGCTACCACGCAGAGATCCTGGAGCAGCTGCGCGCTCTGCTCGGCGACGACAACGTCATCTTCAAGGAGAATCTGCGTGAGCAGATCGATGTTTTGCGCGAGTGGGTGCCAGATGATCCGGCCCGCCAGTCCTTCGATCCACAACGCGTACGGGCGCGCCTGAAGCAATTCGATGATCTGCGAGCGCACGATCCCGATCATCCCGAATTGTTGTCCCTGCTCGCCGGGATCTTCCTGCGGATGGATCGCTCCGAACGCTACGACGAGATGATCGGCAAGGTGAAAGCCATGCCGGATATCGCCCGCCCGATCTGTGAGGAGATCATCGCCCAGGTGAGTGATCGCGACCAGACGCGTAATACGATCCGCTCGTCGGCGATCGGCCTGTTGCAGGCATGGGCGCAGCAGGCGAAGACCAACCAACAGGCAACCGAGGTTCCAACTACTGAGGAAGAGTCCCTCTTGCTCAGCTTCTTTCGTGTGATCGGCAAGACCCTGGGGCACCAGAATGATCAGGCCATCTACTGGTATATGAAGCAGGAGAGGTGCACCGAGGTGGATGTACGGAACGGTCTGAGGCGGAGGGATCTACACATTCCACCACGCAACCGGGCGATTCTCGAACTGCTCTTCCATGGCTCAGAATGATTATTGACAGGCAAGTGACTTTTCGATTGAAACCGGGCGAGCGATTTGGGTAGATTACAGGCAGGGCGCTTTGGGGCGCCTTCAGCTCGCGAGAAGGGCCATGCCCACCCAACCCGCAGGACGAAGGGTTTCACCTTCTTTCCGCCTGTCAGAGAGCGAGCCCAGGCGATAACGAGAGAGGGTCCTGTCATGCCTACCCCCATTCATCTCAGAGTATTCGAGGACATCACCGGTCTCGACGATGATCAGGTCAAAGAGATCATCGCCAGGGTCGGTCGTGACGACCTCACCATCGCGCTCAAAGCGGCCACCGAACCTTTGAAGGACAAGGTTCTCGGAAACATGTCCGCTCAGGAGCGTGAAGCCCTGACGCAGTACATGGAGTGGCTCGGCCCGATGCGTTTGTCCGAGGTTGAAATGGTGCAGCTGCAGATCGTCAACAAGTTCAAGGACGCGTCGAGTGACGACGCCTTCGTCTAGGTTGTCACAGATGATGGCACCTCAGCCGAACGTCGAGAACCTGAAGAAGCAGGCCAAAGGTCTGCACAAGCAGCTGATGACGGGTGACCTCGAGAGTGCGGCGCGGATTCAGAAAGCGTTGCCGCGACTGTCCGCCACGGCCGCAGTGGATGTCTCTGCTGCAGGTGTGACGCTGCAGGAGGTCCAGCACGTCATCGCCGTGGAGCGGGGCTTCAGCAACTGGAAGCAGGTGCTGACAGAGGCTGGTGCGCCAGCAGGACACAAGCCCCGGGCGACGCTCTTCATCCGCCCCGGATTGCCCAATGTCCAGGCGGAGGCCGAGTGGTTTCTGTGGATGGTCGGTCGCGGCGAGGGCTGGGCTATGGACCGCATCCGACGTGGCCTGCCGCGTGTGGCCAAGCTCGCCAATGCCGACATCTCTCACGTCGGCGTCACCCTGGACGAAGCACAGCAGATCGTGGCCGCCGACTACGGGTATGCGGACTGGACGACACTGGAAGCTGAGCTCGGCAAATTGCGCCCCGTGCGGACCTTCGAGGACCTCGCTGAACTTGAAGATCACGAGATTCAGCAGGTCATCTGCCGTCTTGGTCGTGACCGACTCGCAGTCGCCCTCAAGGCTGCGAGCCCTCGTCTGCTGCAGCGGCTTCGGCAGAACATGTCGACCGACGCCTGGCAGGCCCTGACCGACGCAATGGAGGCCCTGGGGCCCCTGCCTCTGAGTGCGGTCGAAGTGGAGCAGGCGAGGGTGCTTGAGAAGTATCGCAGCGACGATCCGCTCGTGTGAGGTCCCTTCGTCGAGTTGGATGCGATCCACTGACAACCAAACTGGGTCGCCTTCGTCCTCACCGACCCGGCCACATACGTGCAAGCTGTACTGATTTCACTGATTCGTCCGCGACAGGGGCAACAGCCAGACCGAGTCCCCGGCGGTGGCCCTGCCTGAGCGACAGGACGTCGGCCGGCGACTGCCATGCGTCTGCGAAGACTGGCCGCTGCATGGCAGGTGTCGCACGCAGAGGTTGTGCGCAGAGCCGTAGCGATGGCGGAAGCTACTGATGTTGCGGCAAACCGAGTTGACCACGGTTGGTCGAGGCCAGACCCCAGGACGATTGCATCACGCTGCTGGTACCGCGCTCTGGCAGAGCGCCAACGAGCAGGCCGCGCGGGCAAATCTCAACAAGTCCCATTTCCTGCGCCGCACGTCGCACGACCTGCCCTCGCCGCTGAATGCCATCATCGGCGACAGCGGTTCCTGCAGGCCTTCAGCGGACGGTTCGGCGTATGGCCGGGCTCAACGAAGTGGTGGTTGAAGTGGAGCGAACTGACGCCGAAGATGATCGGATAACTCGAGCACAACAGCCCGGCGTAGAGGTGGATCTTGAGCAGGATAGAGCGCATGCAACCTCCGGTGCAAGACGCAGCGGCGGAACGTCAAGAGCCGCAGCCACCTTGGCGGCACACACGTTTGTCTCGGATCTTCGTCAAACGCCGTCTGGTCGATGCGCCCCGGCGCCAGAGCAACTTCGCGTTTGTCATCGCGTTAGCTCTGCCGGCTCAGCAGCATCGCCCTGGTCTGATCCGTCAGCCGGATGTGCGGCGGCGACATGCCTGGCAGTAACACACTCGCGTCACTCTCCACACACGTCAGCGGATGGAGCTTTGTGAGCGCAGGGTTCGCGGAGTAGTCCCTGTCCTGCCGTGGTTCATTGAACCAGCATGGCGAGAACTCCGAAATCCGCTTCTGCCGCTCAGTGAGTTCAGGGTCGTTGGTGTCGTAGGCGACGTCGCCGTGGTGCATGCCGAAAGGCACGTACTTGTAGAACAGCGTGCGGCGCTCGCCGCTCCCCGCCCACGGGATCGTTCCATGTTTGAGCTTCTCAGTGAACAGAATGCAGTCCCCAGCCTTGGCCTCGACGCGGTGCACCGGCACATCTTCATCCCAGTTCGGCAGCTTTGACGTCCACTCCGTGTCGCACCAGTTCCGCCGCCAGTCGCCGTCGATGCTCAGCAGTTTCTGCTCATTGGCCGGCTTATGTGTGCCAACGACACACCCGAAGCCCCCGTCACCTGGGTCGACGGTCTTGAGTTCATACACGCACGTGATATGAAAGCTGTCCGGGCCGCCGTGGAGCGCCCCACCCTTGTCGGCGCCGTCTGTCGGTTTCCGGCCCGTCTTGTAGTGGATATTGTCATGATCCAGCCGGAACAAGGGGCGAAGCTCTGCCGGCATGTGTGCTGGGGCATGGCCCCACGACGGGTC
>ERZ890510.1729-NODE-1729-length-13689-cov-8.522737_pt1 | contig 13689 bp, 14 predicted proteins | sample MGYA00521265_ERZ890510 | MGnify/ENA primary metagenome ERZ890510 (study PRJEB32303, sample SAMEA104408624) | aquatic metagenome | biome: Brackish water; feature: Chemocline; material: water | place: Baltic Sea | collected 2014-10-26T21:54:00 | depth 110 m ...
GCCATCGAACAAGGCCAAAAGCTCTGCATGAGCAGGTCATCATAATAATTAAATTTACGCAGAGAAAGAAAGCTTTGATAGCGCATTTATGGGGAAAAAATCAACATTAGCACAACCACAAGAACTAGGAAGTATTTAAGTAAATTGTATATACTTTTCATATGAATTTTGGTGAATCAATTAGCACTTGTTTTGGAAAATATTTTAGCTTCAATGGAAGAGCTAGTAGATCTGAGTTTTGGTGGTTTCAGTTATTTGCTATTTTATTAAACTGGGGTGCAATGATAGCAGGAGCTGCTGGTGGCGGAACTGAAGGAGCTGACGTATTGTCTGCTGTATCTTCACTTGTTACACTTATTCCAATCTTAGCTGCTGGCTCAAGAAGATTACACGATGTTAACAAAAGTGGTTGGTGGCAACTTATTTCGCTTACAGTTATTGGTATTATCCCTTTGATTATTTGGTTTGCTTCAGTGGGACATAAAGGAAAAAATCAATTTAAAGAACTACCAACAAAAAAATAAACTTATTTTTAAGAAAGGGCATGTCTCAAATATTCTATGAACTTAATTAAAAATGTTGTTTTAGCAATAATCGTTCAAGCCTTTCTTTTTCCCAATTCTTTTGCAGAAATTAAATTAAGAGGAGCTGCTAATGGAACTTACAAAACAGAAAACAAGACATTTCAAATTAGCGAAGAGATGCTTAGCGATAAGGTTTATGAAAATTTAAGCCATACAATCGAAGAAAACGATATCATTGTAAAAAAATTAAGCAAAAACAACAAAATTAAAGAGCAGATAAAATTAAGAGGTTCGGGTGGCGATATCTTTACCAAGTATGCGGACAGTGTTTTTTTAATTAGCAATTCATCTGGCAAAGGAAGTATTGGAACTGGTTCTTTAATTGATAGTTCGGGGTTGCTTTTGACTAATGCTCATGTTGTAGCGGGAACTTCTTCAGTGAGAGTTTTTGCAAGACCTCCTTTCGGGAAAGAATTGGCAGATACCAAAATATACATGGGAAATGTTTTGCTAACAAATCTAGAATTAGACTTGGCAATCGTTAAAATTTTTGGAGTTGATAAATCAATAAAAAGTATACCATTGGGTAGTATTAGTGACATTGCCATTGCCGAAGAAGTTCATGCCATAGGTCATCCCAAAGGTTTATTTTGGAGTTATACTAAGGGAGTGGTTAGTCAAATTCGTCCTAACTACAAATGGCAAACAGGAAAATCTAAAAAAAAACATCAAGCAACTTTAATACAAACCCAAACTCCTATTAGCCCAGGTAATTCTGGTGGACCGTTATTTAGCGACAAGGGAAAATTAGTTGGAGTAAACACCATGAAGTTACCTGGTGAAAATTTAAATTTTGCAGTTGCAGTGGAGCATGCAAAAGACATCGTTCAGTCAAATATTTTGAAGCAAAAAGCAAAACAATCAAAACCGAATAATAAAATTCATTGGATTGAGGCAAAGTATCCTAACGCAAAAGCTTATGATGCAAACAAAAACGGCATTACAGACACGTGGTATATAGATGTTAATAAGGATGGAAAAATAGACCGGGCTTTCATAGATGATAATGAAAATGGAAAAATCGATGCTGTTTTGGTAGATAAAAATCAAAACGGAGTATGGGAATTAATCCTTGTTGATAAGAACGAAGATGGGAAAATTGATTACGGAATAATTGATAAAGACGAGGACGGCAAACCAGACTTAATTGCTTATGATGACGATGGCGATAAAAAATGGGATCGTTATGAAAAAATTTAAGACTAGTTCAAAGTAATTGCCAGTAGTTTCCAACGATCTACTTCTTTACAGACAGCTAAGGAAATAAAATAAGCTTTGCTAGATTGTTCCAAAACTACTTTTTTATCATAGTTAATTATTTTACAAATATTTCCCTCTTTGTTTTTGAATTCTTTATCTAAAATAAAATAAACGGGTGCTTGGTTAAGATCAACGAGGTCCGTATTAAACTTTTCACCTTGTTTGAGATTTTTAATTTTTTTATTAATGCTGTTAACGAAAGATTCTTCATTAAACCACTTGTAAAAATTAGTTACAAATTCTGCCGAAGAGCCTCTTAGCTGAATGGATCCAGAATTGGCTACAGTTTGCATTGTTGGAACCTGCTCTTTTAAAGCAATCATTTGATTTGTATAAAAACCTCCAGTAAAAAACAATACAAAAGCAGCTGCTATTGCGGAGTACTTAATATTAAAAAAGCTAAAAAAATTGAAAGAGCTTTTTTGAGATTTTATTTTATATTTTTCCACCTCATTAAAAGCCGATATTTTATTTTTTAAATCAGACGGTAATTCCAGAGATCTTATTTCATTGCCAAGATTTGCCAAGACATCGGCAGTATACATGTAGTCTTTAAGAATTTTTTGATACTCAGGATTTGAATCGATTTCTTTTTTCACTTGATCTCGATCAGCAGGATCTAGCGTACCGTCAGCAAATTGCATTATCTTTATATTATCAAGCATGAGCCAGCCTTTCTTTAAGCTCTTTTCTGCAGTTGGAAAGACGACTTAGGACAGTCCCTAAGCTTTTAACTTTTGTAACCTCAAGCATTTCTTGCATAGTCAAACCTTCTGCAGCTAAAATTAATATTTCTCTACATTTTTCTCCCATGGATTTGATAGTTAATAAAGTATTTTTGAATTCTGTTTTAATCTCAAGTTTGCTTACAATACTTTCTTCTTGATCATCAGGAATATCCATAATATTTCCCTCATCGTCTGTAGGCAAATTTTGAAAATTTTTATTTTTTCTAATTTCGTCTATAAACAATCCTTTCATTTTTAGGATGGCAATTGCTTTTAAGTTTGGATGCTCTTTATAATGATCCCAATTTTTCATCAAATACTCCGCTACACCATTAATTAAAATGTAAGGATCTGCTCCCTTTGAAATTCCAGAGGCTATGACAACAAGGCTTTTAAAAAAGTTTTCAGATAATTGGTTATTCATATAAAAAAATATTACTAATAACATATATTGCTAAATGAATTATTGTAAGAATTATTATTTCCACATCTTAATTTAATAGTATTATCTATTAATTTAAATTTATTAAACGCGCCTTTATGGAAGTCACCCTGATAACCTCCTCCGTGACAAGCCAAGCTAATATTGGGAAGTAATATAAAGGTAGTAAATATAATTATTAAATTTTTTTTCATTTTTTTTAAATTTTTACCCCCGCTTTCGCGGGGGTTATGTTATTATCCTCTGTAACTAAAATTGTTGTAAGGATTTCCATCTGGATTGGTTCTTACATGTGGCATTACATAAGTTCCATTTCCTTTGAAATATCCCTGAACATTAACCAATGCATTTGCTGATGTGTTAAATGCAGCAGCAGTAGTTACTAAGATAGCTAAAGCAGCTAAGGTTTGTTTTATTTTCATTTTTATTCTCCTTTATTTAGTTGTTTGTTAGTTAGTTAACGTTTGAATTTTAATTTTATTCAAAAAAATAAATTATTTTACAAGTCTAAAATATTATTATTTTTTATATTAGTTGCTACGAAGTTAATTAATGGGGCACTTTGGTAATCGGATCTGATGCTATCGCTATATTCTGTATAAATATTTCTTTTTTTAAAAGAAAATACTGCGACTAGTTTTTTAAAGATTTTCATTTTATTCTCCTGTTTGTTTTATTAGATAACGTTTGAGTTTAAGTTTTATTCAAAAAAAAGCCCCCAGGGGAAGGGGGGCTTTTAAAAACTACTATATTTTTTTATGATTTATCTAAAACGCAATCCCATAAGGCCGTCTCGCTCCATTGAAGGTGTGTAGTTGTGAATTGTTCCACCACCATATTGTGGAGTTGATGTCCAATATCCAGCTTCTGCAATATTTGAAACACTCATGTTTGCTGCAAATAAGATTGCTAGGGCACTTAGTATGTTTACTGTTTTTTTCATTTTATTCTCCTTTGTTTAATTGTTTGTTATTTAAGTAACGTTTGAGATTGGAATTTATTCAATTTTTTTTAAAAAATTTGATATGTTAATTTAATGAGAAAAATAGCCATTTTTAGTCTTTTTTATTTTCTTTGCATAAACACTATGGCCTATGCTGATTTTAAAAAAGAAATGGAATTTAAAAAAAGTAAAGATTGTAAAAACTTCTTTTTAGAAAATGCCAGAACCAAAAAAGAGAATAATGAACAATATAAAAATAATGAAAAATTAAAAAGGGTTTTTCAAGCATACGTATTGTCCAGAGAGGCTGATGGACATAAAGATTGTAGCAATAATATAAAACTATCTCTTCAACTTAGGTTTGAAGCTCTTAAGCTTCTTGAGGGCATCAAAAGACCTGATCTAGATATATTGCAGCAGCTAGCTACTGCGTACCAAATGGTTGGTTATGATTATAACCGTCTAGGAGATATCAAAAATGGAATTGGTTATTTAGAGAAAGGACTAAAAATAGAAGAAGAAAACTTTTATGAAAAGAATTTTGAAAATATTTCTGTAACATACAATGTTCTTGGTTTTTGGTATACGGATATTTATCAATATAAAAAAGGTGAAGATTATCAAAGAAAATATTTAGATTATGTAAAAAAAAGTAAGGGAGAAAATAGTCTTGAATATTACGATTCTTATTTTGGGCTAGCCTCAGATTACATTAAAGCAGGAAAGTATGATTACTCTGTCAAAACCTTTTTAGAACTAGAAAAAAAATTATCAAACTTTAAATTAACAATTATAGAAAAAATTTTATTTTATAGAAATGTATCTCTTTCTTATTATTGGCTACAAGATTTTGGTTTACAAAAAAAATATCTTTTAGTTGCATTTGATTTATTAAATAACAATAAAAATAATATCGATAATGAGAAATTTATTCGTTATGAAATTTTATTAAATAACGATTTGGGATTAAATTATACTTATGTATTTTCTGTTTCTGGTAATACCCAAAATTTACAAACAGCTGAAAAATATTTTTTGAAATCTATTGAATTAAGCAATTTTTTAAAAAAAGATGATGAACTACATATTAATTTTGGAAATCTTGCTGGAGTCTATTCATCTTTAGGTAATTATAAAAAAGCAATTGAATTTCATTCCAAATCTTTAAAATTATGCCAGTCTACCCTAAGTGAATTTCATATTGAATGTTTGAAACAGATGTCATCTTTGGGACATGCTTATTATAAAAATAATAATTATGATAAAGCTCTCAATTTATATTTAATTGTTTTAGATAAAGAGCCAAGAGATTTTGGTTCCTTTCAAGAAAATAGAATAAGTAATAGAAATTTAGTTGCTTTACTCTATCAAAACAAAGGTAATTATGAATTGGCAGAAAAATATTTATTGGAAGGAATTAGTTTATGGAATCCAGAAAAGCCACAAAATCATCTTGCCTATTATGATACGTTAAATTCACTTTATAATCTTTACTTTTCAACAGGTAGATATGAGGAGTCTGGCAAAGGATACCAAGAACTGTTGGCGATTATAAAGAAAAAATATGGTCCAGAATCGCCCCAGCTTACTGTCGTTTATAACGGTTTATCCCTTTATTACGGCACCAAAGGGATGATCGATAAATCTATAGAAGCTATTAAACAAGCAATACTTATTACTGAAAAAAGCAATCCTAATGATCCATTGCGAGCTACCTTGTATCATAATCTAGGACATGCATATTCCTCATTAGGCGATAGCAAATTAGCCGAAAAGAATTATGAAATTTCTCTAAAGCTTAGAGCAAGTGAGAAAGGTTATGATACGGTTTTAACTTTAATAGAGCTTGCAAAGAACAAAATATATTTAAAAAAATATGAAGAAGCAAAAAATTTATTAGATGATTCTATTTCTGTCATTGAAGAAAAATTAGGAAAAAATCATCCCGTAAAAGCCTATGCCTTTCAACGATATGCTGAATTATATTTTTTAACTAAAAACTTAGAAAAATATACTGAAAATCTTGCTTTATCTCATCAATTTATTTCGGCTCATGCAAGTGGAATTTATTCTTCAAAATTTACAATTAAAAAAAACTATTTTGTAGAACCTATCAATCTTTTTTTTGATAGTCTCAACTTACTTAATGATAAACAGTATAGTTTTTTATTAGAAAATTTTTCACATTACTCTAATACTTTATTTAAAGATACCATCATTGAGCTAAGTGAAATTTCTAGAACCACTACGATTAACGAAAGTGTCAAAAATCTTATTGAAAGAAATAAAGATCCAAAAGTTGCTTCTGTTAAAAAAGAATATCAAAATTTACTTATTAGTTATGAAAAAGCAAAAAAATTTTCTGATATAGATTCTGAAAAAAAAATTATATTTAACAATTTAGCAAATTTGAAAAATCAAATCTTTGAAAAAAGAAAAGTTTTATTAAATTTATTAGAATTGAATGGAAAACAAATTGTTGGCAATCAAGTTTCTTTGGAAAGGATACAAAAACAAATTAAAAATGATGAAGTTTTGATTGCCTATTATTTTACATCAAATAATTTACATGTTGCTATTATTGATAGTAATGAAACTCGATTTGAAACAATCAATACTAATAATAAAAAAATAAATACTATAATCAAAAATATTAGAGCTTCATTGGAAATTGGAAATGATAAAAAAATTAAGGATTTTAGCGTGTTACAATCTAAAATTCTTTATAATGAAATCTTAGATCCTGTGATTAAAAAAATAAAAAATAAAAATAACTTAATAATTATTCCTCATAAATCCTTACTTTCAATGCCATTTGAACTATTGATTGATGAAGAAGGTGTACACAAAAATAATGACTATAAAAATATAAATTGGTTGGTTAATAAATTTAGCATTAGTTATTATCCTTCTATAAACTCATTTTATTCACTAAGGACTATTGCCCAAGCTAAATCATCCAAAGATTTTGCTGGATTTGGAGATCCTAAATTTATCAAGACTACTGTAGCAAGTAGCGATATTAAATTTAATAATTTTTTTCTTAGAAACGGCATTGCTAATAAAAAAGAATTACTAAAATTTGAGGAATTACCAGAAACTAAGGACGAACTTACTTACTTATCTAAAGTATTTCAGAATGGATCTGATCTTTACTTGGGTAAAGATTTTACTGAAAGTAAGGTTAAAAGTCTTAAACTAGATCAATATAAGGTCATTTCGTTTGCAACACATGCCGTGTTAGCTAATGAAGTAAACAATATAGCTGAACCTGGAATAATATTAACCCCTCCAGATGAGCCAAATGAAATTGACGATGGGGTTTTGACTGTTTCTGAAATTCAGAAGCTTAAGTTAGCAGCAGATACTGTAATATTGTCCGCATGCAATACAGCTGGAAAAGATGGAAGCGCAGATGCAGATGGTTTGTCTGGATTGGCTAGCGCTTTTTTTCATGCTGGAGCAAAAAGTTTAATGGTAACCCATTGGAGTGTGGAAACTAATAGCGCCGTAAAGATAATGACAGATACGTTTAAAAATTTTGATAAAAATATATCTTTATCGCAATCTTTAACTTTAGCAAAAAGAGAAATGATCAAAAATGAATCTACAGCACATCCAATGTTTTGGGCTCCCTTTGTCATTGTCGGAGATAATCCAAAAAAATTATAATTGTGAGAAAAATTATTAACGCAAAAAGCTGGAGAGAATTAAACCGAGTTTTATCAACTTTAACCACTTCACAAAGATCAAAAGAAGCAGGAGATATTTTTGAGCACGTTTGTAAATATTATCTGGAAACAGCACCACAGTATCAATCGAAGTTAAAAAAGGTTTGGTTATTAAAAGAAGTAAAATCTGATTTAAGAAGAAAGCTTAATCTTCCTGATACTGATGAAGGTATCGATTTGATTGCAGAAACCTATGACAAAGAATATTGGGCAATTCAGTCGAAATATAGATCTAATCCGCAAGACACCTTAACCATCAAAGGAGATCTCGCAACCTTTGCTAATTTAGCTTTTAATAACTGTAAACACATTGGCCATGGTTTAGTTCTTACCACTTCTGACAAACCGCCACTCAAAACAAAACTATTAAGAGGAGTTGGTTTTGAAACGTTAGAAAGCTTTGTTGGTTTAGATGATAATGATTATGAAGGCTGGAAGTTAATTGCTGCAAAAGCAACAGGCAAAACCGTCATACCTAAAGCCTTAACTCCAAGGCCGCATCAGGCAGAAGCTATTAAAAAGAGTTTCGAACACTTTAAAAACAATGAACGTGGTAAAATGATTATGCCATGTGGTACGGGCAAAAGTTTAGCTGCATTTTGGATCGCAAGAAAGTTAAATGCTAAATCCATTCTTATTGCCGTTCCTTCATTAGCACTACTTCAGCAAACCTTAAAAGTATGGACTAGAGAATATATCATTGCAGGTATTAGACCTGATTGGTTATGTGTTTGTTCTGACCAAACGGTGAGTGATGATCAAGATGATTTTGTCAGCAACATTTATGATCTTGGAATTGATGTTACTACCGATAAAAAAGATATAAGCAAATTTCTTAAAACTAAAAACAATAACTTAAAAATAGTTTTTACCACGTATCAGTCAGGAAAAGTCACGGCTCAAGGAGCTAAAGGATTTACCTTTGATCTTGGAATAATGGATGAGGCTCACAAAACCGTGGGCCACGGCGAAAAACCCATGGCACATCTAATTCATCAAAAGAATATCAAGATTAAGCACCGTTTGTTTATGACAGCAACGGAGAGATTGTTTCGTGGAGATAAGGAAGAGTATCTTTCCATGGATGATCCAAGAGATTATGGCGATATTATTTATCAATTAAGCTTTAAAGCTGCGATCGAAATGAAACCTCCTATCATTTCCGATTATAAGATTATTACCTTTGGGATCACGGCTCCTGAAATTGAATCAGTTTATAATGATAATAAATTTATCCAGGTTAAAAAAGAAATTGATAATATTACTGCAAGAGAATTTGCAACAGCCATTGCTCTTCGAAAAGCGATTAGAAAGCTTGGAATTAAAAACGCTGTCTCTTTTCACAGCTCCATCAAAAGAGCCAATAATTTTAAGAAACAACAAGAGCTTATTTCTAAAGTTTATAAAGAATACGGAACACTAAAATCTTTCCACGTCAGCGGTGCGATGCCAACCAGTCAACGTGCATCGCAAATGAGAGAGTTTGCGGAAGGCAAAGGATTAATGACTAACGCAAGATGTCTAACGGAAGGCGTGGATTTACCAGCCATTGATTGCGTTGTGTTCACGGATCCCAAAAGATCTAAAGTAGATATTGTGCAAGCGGCAGGAAGAGCATTGCGATTATCACCTGGTAAAAAGTTTGGTTATATCCTTATTCCTATTCTTATTTCAGAAGATGAAAATGCAACAGAGGCTGCTAAAGATACAGCCTTTGAAGATATCGTAGCAACGATTAGAGCATTAGCTACACAGGATACAAGAATTATTGATTATTTAAGAGCGGTTAGTAGCGGAAGTATTCCTAGAGTTGGAGGGAGCCCAGTTGATGGCCTAACTAAATTAAATGTACTTACTAAAGTTAATGAAGAAGACTTTAATAAGTCCATTCAATTAAAAGTTTGGGATCGTGTAGTATTTGGTAATTGGAGATCTTATGAAGAAGCTAAAAAATTTGCATTATTACTAAATCTTAAAAATTCAAATGAGTGGAGGATTTTAAAAAGAAAAAATAAGATCCCAATAGATATACCACATGCACCCGATGGGGTTTATAAAGAATGGAAAAGCTGGGGGGATTTTTTAGGAACGGGGAATGTTTCTTATAGAGGTTTGAGAAATGCAACATATAAAGAAGCAAAAAATTATGCGAGAAGCTTAAAACTTAAAAATGCCTCTGAGTGGTTCAAACATACGAAAACTAAATCTTTTCCTAACAACATACCAATTGGGGTTAATAAATATTATAAAGAATTCGAAGGGTTTGGAATTTTTCTTGGGACAGGTTACATATCAACTTCTGTTCGAAAAAAAAATTACGCAAGCTATTCAACGGTAAAAAGATTTTTAAGAAATAAAACAATAAATAATTCAAAGGAATGGATAACCTTATATGATGGAGGGAAGCTACCTAAAAATTTTCCAAAATATCCCAATCAAACCTATAATGATAAATTTAAAAATTGGGGAGATTTTTTAGGTAATAAAAAATTATTACCACCTGAAAAAAGATTTTTGAAATTTAAAGAGGCTAAAAAATATGTTCAAAAGTTCAGGTTTAAAAATTACGAGGAATGGGTAAATTATACAAAATCTAAAGAATTTCCTTATTTTTTACCTGCTGCTCCTCATAATACTTATAAAAAAGAATTTAAGAGCCTAGGTGATTTTTTGGGAAACAATAATGTTAGTACAAGAGATCTGAAATTTTTAGATTATGAAAAAGCTAAAAAAATAATAATAAAATATAAAATAAAAAGTTCAAAAGACTGGTCTCATTTTAAAAAATCTGAAAATTTCCCAAAAGAATTACCAAAAGCTCCACATATTGTTTATAAAAATGAATGGAAAGGTTGGGGAAACTTTCTTAGCACAGGTAATACACGTGGTGCAGTAAAAATTAACTATGCAAGCTTTGACATAGTTAAAAATTACGTAAAAATTAACAATATCAAATCTAGAAATGAATGGATTGCTCATTGTCAAAATAATTTAAATCCTAAAAATTTCCCTCAAACAGTTGATTTGATTTATAAAAATAAAGGATGGAAAGGATGGGATGATTTTTTCAATTATTCTAAATTTATGAGCTTTGATGAGGCAAAAAAGCTTGTTAAAAAATTAAATATAAATGGCTGGTCAAATTGGAATAGGTACTTTAAAAAAAATAAGAGACCAGAAAGATTGCCCGCTAAACCATATAACACTTACAAAAAACAATGGAAAGGCTGGGATGATTTTCTGGGCAAGAAAAAATAATGAAATTAAAAAATATTAAACCAGAAAATATAATACCATTTATAATATTAGGTGTATTGGGATATTTTTTTTGGAGAGAAATAATAACTTTTTTAGGTGCAATTCTACTTATGCTATTGAGCTTGGGCGTTATGGCTATCTTACTAGTTCTTTTTGTTGAGTCATTAGAGGATTTTGGAAATAAAAAATATAAGTCAGGAATAATTAAATCATCTATTTTGATAGGCTTCTGCCTCTTACCAGTTATCATTTACGGTGACAGCGAGATGCTGAGTGGAACCTTTTTCTTTTGGGGAAATTATTTAGTGATTGGTTCAATATTTTTATTATCCTCGATATTTGCACTAATAAAATTAAATTTAGAAAAATTAAATAAAGCTAGCAAAAGTAACTCTTTTTTCGGCAAACTATCTAACCTAATAGTTAGTAATAAAATTTTCAAATGGCTTACAGAAAATTACATTGCTTCCATAGTTGTTGGGATCATTGGTATACTTTATTTGATTATTTTAATGAACGAATAATCAAAACTCCCGATATTTTATCTAATAAGCTTTCTTTTTTTTTCATTTTATCACAGAATTCTACCCCAGAATCTCGGGCAATGGAACGGTGTGGAGGGACTGGGGAATTCAAAATTTATTAGATTTTTTTATATTATCCAAAGCCCACAGTGGTTGTAGATTTGTGTAATGCATTAACCTCTTAACATCCTCCTCATTTTTAGCGCTATCCAATGGTATTATGTGATCAACATGCCATCCGTTAATTGTGTGATTATCCCAAGTCATTCCAGGTTTGAATTTTTTTTCTAAATATTCTTTTAAAAATTTTGGAGTACATCCAACCATTTTAAATGTTTTGTTTGTTTTTCTCATATTTGATGATTTTAAAAATATATTAAGACGTTTTCTCATACTAGATTTAAGTTTAAATTCAGGATCTGATTTTCTTCGGTCTTTTTCATATTTGTTTTGCCACGTCCAAGCTTTGCCATTTTTCTTTCTAGTTTCGTAAGTTCTTTTATCTGAAGCCTTGCCCTTGTCAGATATTCTGTATTTTCGTAGAGACTTTTTAAATTTATCTGTTTTTCTATATTTTATATTATACTCTTTGTAATATTCCATTCTACATTCGGTAGAACAAAATTTTTTTCTTCTATCTGAATGTATAAATTTTTTTTCACATTTTGAGCAAGTTATCTCCAAAACCCCTTTTGCCCTACTCCTAACTGATTTTTTGTATTTTTTTTGATACTCTTTGAATGTATCTGTTTGTGGATATTTTTTTAGATATTCTTTTCCTTTTTGAGATTCCATCCATTTTTTTTTTGATTTTTTGTAATTATCTGATTTAATATATTTTTTATTATACTCTTTGGCATGCTCTGTTTTGCACTTGGTAGAACAGAATTTTTTTCTTCTACCTGAATGTATAAATTCTTTTTCACATACAGGACAAATTTTAGAAATCATTAACAAATTATAACACTGAAATTATTTAGATAGAATACTTTGTGAGTAGCTGCCTGGCTGTAAACGCGTCGCTTTTTAGGATTGGGTCAAAAAAAGAAAAGATTACCAAACAGCTACAATACTAATGATCCTGGAATCATAAACAAATTGTAAAATAAGAAGCAGGGATTGCGTCTTGTTGATTAAATTTTGCCCTGATATATTTGGTTAATGGGTCAAGAAAAGAAGATACACAAAGCCTTTACATTATTAATGGAAGATGAAGTTGCATTTCAAACATTCATCAAAGAAGAGTTTGAAAATAATAATATTATTTTCAATGATGGGCTCGGTGATGTCATAGAAAGAGCAATGGCTAAAAGAAATGCAAAGCAAGGAGTTAAAGTTCCAGAGAAATCAAAACTTTTAATGCTGTTTTTAGATCACTTTAGAATGAAACCAACTTTAAATTCAGCGGCAAAAGCAGTTGCAGAATCTAATTTTTTTGATCTTTGGAGAAAGAAGCATAATTACAAAATTCCTAAAGATAAGCTTGATTCCGATGGCAGAGTAATACCCGGGGAAGTAACTTTTATATACAATTTAGCCACCAATCATTTTGGCCATGTGGCTGGAAAAGGAGTGGAAAACCTTAGAAAATATATAGCACTTATTGATAGCGATAGATTTAAAGATGAAGCAGAAGATTGGGCATTAGGTTTTCATCCTAATTCAGAAATTGAGCCAGAAGATAGAGATTAATAAATCCCCATCCTAATAGTACTTCTGGGTTTTGTAAAAATCCCAAACATACGCCATATACTGCATATGAAAAAATTATATAAATACGACCGCAAACTAGAGCTACTGGCTTTAGAATGCATTGAGTTGTTAAAGAAACAACTTCATTTACCAAACAATGAACAACCAAGAGAACAATTTGCCAAAGGTGACAGTGTTGGGTCCTTGATGGATAATGAGAGAATTGACCAGGCGATGAAGCGTCTGTCTATGGAGCCTGTGGTACAAATGCATAAGATGCAGCAGCTGCGTATATTGCTTTCTGAAGCAGGAATGCTCGATGAGGAGTCGCAAAACAAATATCTAATATCTATTTTAGAATCGGAGCATGAACTATCTCCTATGGAAGAAAAACTATTGGATGATCTGTATCAAGATCGTCGTAAATTTAAAGGAGAAAAAAATAATGAGTAGTGAAAAAAAAGTAACTTCTAGAGGACAGCCTAAGATAGAGTTTTTTACAAAGTATACTGTGATTTATAAAGTGG
>ERZ890510.1730-NODE-1730-length-13686-cov-6.557553_pt1 | contig 13686 bp, 12 predicted proteins | sample MGYA00521265_ERZ890510 | MGnify/ENA primary metagenome ERZ890510 (study PRJEB32303, sample SAMEA104408624) | aquatic metagenome | biome: Brackish water; feature: Chemocline; material: water | place: Baltic Sea | collected 2014-10-26T21:54:00 | depth 110 m ...
TTTTACGGGCAATATCATGCCCGATCGGAGCAGGGAATCCACTTATCCCCACTGTCCAGTTTTCCGGAGCCACCTCTCTACAACGACGAACCCTCCCACCTCTATGAGGTTCGCCAGCCCAGCCCCGGCGTGCGTGATCGTGCGTGCTGAGTCAAGATCGCGGTAACCCCAAATCAGCTTTTCTGCGCCCTCATGCAACGGCACTTGTGGCGAGCGGACGTTCGATGCGGTCGACGGCAGCAGAACACGAACATAGTTCCAGTAGCACCCTCCGCCGCCCTCTGCGGCCTGCCGACAGTCCGGGCTGGGCTCGGATCTGGTGTTCTCGTAGCGAATCCTAAGGTCGGCCTGGCTGACACCGGCAGGCACGAGATCAACGTGGTAATTCCACTGTCGTGTCACCGTCGCCGTGGTGTGCCCCGGCAACGAGCTATCGAGCACCATCAGCATATCCTGCGACGGAGCTCCTACCTGGCCAGCCCAGCCATGGGAGACGATAATCTCTTGCGCCTTTTCATCATGCAGGTAGACGAGCACGTTCTTGCTCTGGAGGTGGCTCGTCACAACGTCTACCAAACGAGCTCGACCACTCTCACCCAGCCCGCGCCGAAGGTCTTCGACGAGCGATGCGACGAGGTCTTCGTCGAAGCAGTGTCTGCCCTTGAACGAAACGTGGTGCTCTTGGCACACGTACGGAAGCAGGCCCTCTGAATACACGTATGCGAGTTCGCTGGTGATTCGCTCATCCACGCCAGCAACCTCAACACCGCCGACGATATCAACCAGATCAAAGGCGAGGAGTTTAGTCGCGGATACTGCTCCATCGAGAGCAACGGAGCGCCCGTGTTCATACATGTCAATCAGCGTCTCGGCTGAGTGGGGAAAGTCGGGGTTCCAGTTGGCATCCCTGAACAGGAGTCTGCCGATCCATAGATACCAGAAGATGGGCTCTGGAGCGGCAGGATTGTTGATCAGCGGAGGTATGTCCACCAGCGAGCTGTCCACGTACCTCAGGTCGCCCAGTACGCCATTGGAGATCGGCAACTCAAGCGTCGCGCCGATGAACCCGCCGGTCGCTCGAATCTCGTTCTGGTTCTGCATGATGACGAGGTAAGTACGTTCGCCCTCGTACCCCAGACCCCTCCTGACGATTTCGACCATCTCGATGGCTTCCGCCAAGGCATCTTGGACGAGAGAGAAAACGGTATCTACACAACCGCTCTCAGATTCTGAGCCCGACTCGCCTACGACGGGGGCGGATCTTTCCAGTAGATCCGCAAACAGCAGATCGGCCGCTTTGAAACCTTCGCTCGCTGATGTGAGCTTTGCTCCCGCGACGCGCCCAAAAGCCTCCGACAGCGGCCCCAACTCAACTGCTTCAGCCACAGAAAGCACGTCCTCAGAGGCTGCTGAAACCGTATCCAGAGCGATAAGCACATCCGAAAGCAGCCGGGTACTGTCGTCAGTGCTGTCCAACAAGGCCAGCCGGGCGCTCATGCTATGGGTGCTTGCCCGGAGTGCTTCTAGTTGAGTTCGTATGCTCTCCGTCTGGCCTATTGCCATAAGAGGGTCGTCGGCTAGTGCCCGTAGCTCGTTGGCGGAGGTGAGTAGTGCAAATCCTTCATCAACGACACCAGGAACCTCGAGCGCGATGGTCGTGAGGGATTGCAGGGCGGAGATGCCTAGGCTGAGACAGCGCTGCTCGTTCGCGGAAAGGACAGTTTCCTCATCCGCCAAGGATTCGGCCCTTTCAAGGGCGGCGCGGGCCTCCGCCAGCAGTTCGCGTTGAGATGCGAGGAACGATTCCACACCGGCTCCCTCACTACGTTCAGCGAGGGCTTCTCCGTAGGCCGTCAAGATGATGCGCGCGGCGGTCGCGAAGTCGGTACCGATCTCGACGGTATTGCGGGCAGCCCGAACGCGGCTCCCCAAGATAGGGATGAACTCGAAGGGCCGGAAGACGCCAAGCTTCGAGCGGACATCCTCCAGTGCATCTGCGGTCACTTCACTCTGGGCGGCGAGTTGCGCATATATGCCCGGCTCTAGCAGGCTAGACGCGCTCAGGCCAGTGGATTGAGACATCAGGTCAGCGACTTCAACGCGAGCCGTGTTCGCAGCGCTTACCGCGCTCAAGGCGAACCACACGAAGAACGCGACCACGGCGACGGTCGCCGCAGCGCCGAGCCTGATCCGCCAGTCGATGCCCCATAGGTAACGCGCGCTTGCGACCGCTGCAGGCGGAACGCGCTTGAGTACTTGCACCACGCGGTCGATCACCGCGACAGACCGCTGAGGTGAACGCGGCAGCTATCCGGTGCACGACGGTACTTCAGTGGCAAGTCCATCATGCGCATCTGGGGGTTGTTCTCTCGATCACTGATGGTTCATTAGCTCGGTACGGTTACGACAACGGCGGCAGCCATCAATGAGGTGTGGCTCACACTCACCGAGTGGGGGATGTCGACCGGCGGAGTGCCGTTTGATACCTGGATCTTCAAGTTCCCTGAGGGCTCGGGGACCACCTCGATCTGCGCCATGCCTAGGCCCATGAAGGAGTTGTCACATTTCTTGAGCGCTTCTTTGACGCACCAACGCGCTGCGAAATGCACGACGGGCTCAGGTTGCGCTAGGCAGTAGGCAATCTCGGCTGGTGAGTAGTTCACCGTGTAGAAATTGTCCTCAAGCTCTGGGAAGTTGGCCACCAATTCGATGTCCAGTCCCACGGAAACCGCAGGCACGGAAGGGGGAGTTGGCCGTTGCGCAGCGGGGCGGGGCGCGGAGGCTTGTGCTTGCGCGCGTGCCGCTGGAACTTGCGTTGCTCCAGAAGGTGGCTGTTCAAGCACGGCGAGTCGTAGCTCGCCCAGCGTCTTGGCGGTGTAGGCTTCTGCGTATTTAGTGCGGAATACGCGGCGAAGGCCCGCATCAAGCTTGGCGCGCTGGATCGATTGCCTCCCCGCAAGGGGAAAATCGTCGGTTAGGTTGACCAAGGGTGTCTGCCAGACCTTGGCAACGATGTCGTGTAATTTCTCTACTGTGTCCATCAAAACCCCGCTAGACAGTTTGAGCAAATGAACCCTTCGGAGCCATCTGCGGTTACTTCACTCATAAGGTGTGCCTGGATCTGGTGCAGTTCGTCAATCGACCTGAAGCACCAGGCGCAGAATAGTTCGGTCTCACTGCTGGCCGGGAGTTGGCTGGCTAACTCTCGGTCGTATCGCTGGACACGCTCCTTGAGGTCGGCCAGGAACGCAGCCGCGTGGGCGCCGCTCGCTGTTTGATGATCGAACGCCAAAGTGAAAGCGTAGCTGCCTTCGAAAGCCCCCTGGCGACGGTCGTCGTAGCCGACACCCAAGATGGCCGAGGTGCCACCGGGGATGAGGGGATCAAATTGCGCAACGCCGAGTCCAGAGAGGTCTGACACGGTGAAGGTTGCGCCGGTGACATCGTGCTCAGCGAGGGATTCATCCACATAGCTGACGAGGAGATCGCGCATCGCTTCTGCGACATCTTCAAGGCTGCTGTGGTTAGGCTCTCGGACGACGAGTACTTTGAGGCCAAATTCACCGTCCACCGCGAAACCAATATTGATGCCGGGAGGGGTGAGTATCTCGCCTGACTGGTAGACCGCGTTGAAGTTCGGATGCGTCTCGAGCAGCCCCGCGACTTCATGGACGAAGAGCGCGGTGACGTTCCCCGAGAGCACGGCGTCTTCGCCGACCCGAGACGCGAGCACGGTCACGGGAACGTAGGTGGTAACGACGGTGTGCATCGTCTGCTCAAGCCCTTGCCTGAGGACGGCGATCTCCGCCATTTTCCGTTTGTCGACCCGCTGCCGAGTGACGCCGTCGTTGGGCTCGGCAGATGCGCCAGCGACGAGGCCTGGGCCAGAGGCACCCTGGTCATCGAGGAATTTGAGCACGTCCGATTCTGTAACCAGGCGTTGCGTGAATCGGCTGCGGTCGAGTCCATGAAGGGTGACGAGTTCCTCGGCTTTGCGACTGAACTGGGATTCACCCGGGCTTGCCTGCGCCGGAGGCGTTTTCGCGGCGGGTGCATCTGGCATTTGCTCGTCTTCGGTATCCATGACATAGGCGAGGGTTGCACCCACATCCGCGCTGCCACCGACGGGTACGAGGGCCCGGAAGAATCCAGCCGAGGGTGCTTCGATGTCCAGCGCAGCTTTGCTGGTTTCAATCTCGCCCAAAATGTCGCCCTGCTTGACGTATGCGCCGTCCTTGACGGTCCAATCCAGGACAACGACGGAGTCGTCGTTCACGGTTTCGTGGGGGACGATGATCGGATTCATCAGGAGTTCCCTTTGAGAAGTTCAAGCACGCCAGAGATGATATGCGACTCACCTGGCAGCTGCGCTGACTCGATCCCCCTCGCGGATGCGATGGAGCTCTCATGAGCGCCAATCCGTTTCACCCGGGCAAGTACGACCGGGTTACTTTCCATGATGCGCGCGACGACTTCAGCGCCGAACGCGGCGAAATTCTGGCCTTCTTCCACAATCACGAGATGGTGGGTACGCGATAGGGAGTCTGCAAGTCCAGAAAGATCCAGCGGGTAGAGCTGGGCCGGGCAGACGATTTCGCAGACGATCTCTTCATTGATGAACAGGTCAGACGCTGCGGCCTCAGCGGCCGACAGCATGCCTCCGTAGCAAAGGATGGTCACAGCGGGATCCAAGTCCGATGCGATGAGCGTGCACGGGACGTCGGCGCCGTCCGTCCAAGCCTGAAAGCCGACGGGAATAGTGTCGGAGTTTCCGGTCTCCCCGTACAACAATTTGTTTTCGATGATGAGCGTGGGATTATCGCTGTGTTGAAGGATATGCGAGTAAACCGCGTCGATATCCATCCGAGCGTTGATCGCCACGACGGTCAGGCCAGGGATCCCGAGAAAGTGTTTTTCGGTCGACTGTGAGTGCGTTGGGCCGTAGCCACGCTTCCCTCCCATGGGAGTGCGCACGACGAGCGGTAGGGGGACGTGGTGGCCGTACATGTCGTGCAGCTTGGAGGCGTGGTTGACGAGTTGGTCTGCGACCAGCAAGAGGAAGTCCCCGAACATGAGTTCGCACACAGGCTTGAATCCGCCGAGCGCGAGGCCAGTGCCGAAACCGACGATGGACGCCTCGCTGATGGGCATGTTGTGGACGCGGTCGGGGAACTCGGTACTGAGGCCGCGCGTCACCTTAAAAGCTCCACCGTAGGGATCCGCGACATCCTCCCCCATGACAATGATGCGGTCATCGTTGGCCATGTTTGCGCGGAGGGTAGCGTTGATCTGGGCGACCACACGGTCGGATGTCTGCTTGCTGGCCGGTTGCCATGCGACCGGTGCGGGACGAGCAGGGGATGCACGGTGGGGCAAAGTCGCCGCAGGCAGCGATTCCTCGGCGGCAGCCACGGCCCGGTCTACGGCTCGCTCGGCCTCTTCGACATACGTAGCGCTGAGGTCAGGGAAGTTGACGCTGAATTGGGTGATGGGGTCTTTGGTGTAGTAGTCGGCGACCTCTGCCGGGTCTCGGTCGTCATCGCCTTTGGAGTGGGCAGCCAGGCGGTACGTGCCGATCTCAAGTAGCAGCGGGCGGCGATTCTCGCGAACGTACGCGACACACTCTGCCGTGGTCGCCAGCAGGGACTCTGGTGACCAGGTCTCCGCGTATTCGGTGCGGACACCGAAGGCCGCCGCGCGCCCTGCGATGGATCCCGATAGGAATTGTGATTGGGGGGTGCTCTGCGCGTACCCGTTGTTCTCGACGATCAGTAGTAGCGGGGCGTTACGAAGACTCGCGAGGTTCAAGGATTCGTAGACGATACCTTCGCCCAACGCGCCATCGCCCATGAACGCTACGGCGATGCCCGATCGACCAGCGTAAGCGTGGCTCGCTGCGAGGCCCACTGAGATCGGCACCATGCCACCGAGGATGCCGTTGCTGAAGAAGCCATCTTTGGCAAGGTGCTGGCTGCCGCCAAAACCGTGAGCAACTCCGCTCTCGCGCCCCATAAGCTCGGCCATGAGCCCGTCGATGTCTTGGGTAAACGAGATGTAGTGCCCATGGCCACGGTGGTTACTAACGACATAGTCGCCGTCGTTCAAGGCAGAGGCGACGGCGATGCCCGTCCACTCTTGCCCGAGGCAGGTGTGGACAGTTCCGTTCAGCTTTCCTTCTGCGAACAGGCCGAGAAGTCGGTTTTCAAGAGCCCGGATGAGGAATCCGGTCTTGTACAGGTCATTCTGCGTTTCGATACCCGAAGTCATCCGTTTGTAGAACCCCAGCGCGCAGGATATTTGCAGATGGGTGCTGCGCAGCGGCCGTGTGTTGAATCACTGCGCAAACCACGAGTGGCTACGCATAGCGAGCGGAGGCCAATTGTACGGCATGGGTAGGCTGCGGACGCCCACTTACGTGTACACGATTATCGTGGTGGAACGCGGGGTGAATGGGTATCATTCCTGAGGTAGGTATTAGACACGTTTACGGTAACGAGGCGAGTCTAAAGCAGGATTACGACCGCGATTTGAGGTTCGAATGCGTTCAGAGCGACCGCAATCCGTAGCAGTCGTTGGCCTTGGATATGTCGGCTTGTCGTTGGCGGTTGCTCTGGCTCGTCATTTTGAGGTTATTGGGCTCGACAATGACGCGCTGCGCGTATCCCAACTGGCCGATGGCAACGACCGGAACGACATGTTTCCCTCGGAGGCGTTGACCCAGCCGACGCTTCACCTAACAACCGACCCTGACACGCTGAAGGCGTCCGATGTCGTGATCGTCGCGGTTCCAACACCGGTTGACGAGAGCAACGCGCCTGACCTGACGGCGCTGCAGGGGGCGTGTGCGGTGGTCGGGGCGCGCATCAAGAGAGATGCGATCGTCGTGTTCGAGTCGACAGTGTTCCCTGGCTGCACGGAAGAAGAGTGCGTTCCACTGCTGGAACAGGCGTCGGGCATGACGGCCCATCGTGATTTCGGTGTCGGGTATTCTCCGGAGAGGATCGACCCTGGAGACCGTACCCATGGTCTAGCCGATGTGGTTAAGGTGGTTTCAGCCGGAGACCCCGCGAGCTTGATGACCCTCGCCGGGATGTACGGCGAGGTTGTGCCTGCAGGCATCCACCAGGCGCCCAGTATCCGTACGGCAGAGGCAGCGAAGGTTATCGAGAACGTGCAACGTGATCTCAACATCGCGCTGATGAATGAATTGTCGATCCTCTTTCACAAGATGGATCTGAATACGGCGGATGTTCTCGCAGCAGCAGGCACGAAATGGAATTTCGTGAGGCTCAATCCGGGACTCGTCGGGGGGCATTGCATACCCGTTGATCCTTATTATCTGGTGCACAAGTCTCGCCAGTTGGGGTACGAGCCTCGGGTGATTCTGGCAGGCCGCGAGACCAACGATGCGATGGCGCGGTACGTGGCGGAGCAAACGGCGGATTTGCTCGGCGCTGACGCGAGTGGCAACCGTTCACGACGTGTGTTGGTGATGGGCTTGACGTTCAAGGCGGACGTGCGCGACACGCGTAACGCGCAGGCGTCCGTGCTCGTGGCGGAGTTGGAAAGCCGAGGTGTCGAGGTTTGGGTGACTGATCCGCTGGTGTCGCCAACCAGCCAAACTGGGCGATACGTCGACGATCCATTCACGGCCGGGGAGCGATTCGATGGAGTCGTTCTCGCGGTACCGCACGAGTCTTACCGCGCTCGTGGTGTCGACGAATTCCTAGGTCTGCTGGACGCCACGGTGGCCAAAACTGCGTTTGTGGACCTAAACGGAGTCTTCCCGCAAAGCGCATTCGAGCAAGCAGGGGTGGCGTACTGGTGTCTCTAACCAACTGGACACCAACCATGCCCCTGCGTTTGAGTACAGCACTGAAGTCTTCACTCGGTGAGCCAAACCGCAAAGCCCTTGGTTTTACCGGAGCTGCGGTCACGCTGGCGTTGACTGGATTGATGGTCGGGACCGCGTTCGCCCAAGATGTTGGCTGGCCCACGCCCCCCGCAGGGCCTCCGTTCTCGATACCCTCAGAGCAGGCGATGCAAGCGCAAATCACCGACTCGGTTGAAAGTCCCGGCGCTGTGGTTCACGTTGTCCCGGCCTCTTGGCCGGGGCCCTTGCCCTTGATCCCTCCGATCCAAACGACCGAATTGTTGTTCATGGATAGCTCGTGGAGCGCGTTGCCGCTGACGCTTTGGGTTGACGCAGGAACTTTTGCCGAGGTCGTGCAGGTACGCGTGGCCCCGGTAGAAACGAGCGAGTTACCCGATATCGACGCCCTGCTGCTATTCGGATTCCAGATCGAGTTTTTCGACGCACGGGGAAAGCGATTGTCGGCGGCACCTCAGCGCCCAATCCGGGTAGACGTGCCTGCGGCCGCCGTGACAGCGTCGGGGGTAGACGGCAAGAGCTTGCTGTTCTGGCTCCAGGCTGACAGCGAGCCCATTCCCCTGTTGACATCGTTCAACACCATTAGCGAGATACTGACCGCCCGTTTGATCTCCCCGGGAATCTTGGTACTAGCGGACGAGTCGTGATCAGAGATCTAGTCTTCGGTACTCAAACGCGCAAGAGCGCCACCATCTAGGACGAATTCTTGGCCGGTGATGTAGGACGACGCGGCGGGGTCTGCCAAGAACATGGCACAGCGCGCGACATCGGCAGGCTCTCCTATGCGACCTAACGGGTGCCTGCCCGCCAACACGGCCAGGCGTTCGGCTGCCGTTTGCTCCGGGCTAAGCGAACGTTCCATGCCAGCGCTCAGCATTGGCGTGTCGATCGCCCCAGGCAGGATCGCGTTCACCCTAATGTTATCGGGGGCTAGTTCAAGCGCCATGGTGCGGGTCATCGTCGCAAGCGCACCTTTGCTGGCCGCATACGCACCGATACCGACCGAGGTCGCACGGGCGTGGACCGAACTGATATTTATCACCGCGCCACCATGCTCAGTCATCAGTGGATGAGCATACTTGACCATGAGATACGGACCCCGCACATTCACGGCCATCACGCGATCCCACTCTACGGGTGTAGTGTCGACAAGTCGCTTCGTGACTTGCACGGCAGCGTTGTTCACCAATGTATCGACCGTGTCTCCGCTGGCGGCGATTTCCGCATAGAACCCTTGGACTGATTCAGGGTCTGAGACGTCCACCACGAAGGACGCCGCGACCCCGGCTGGTTGACGGGAAAACCGCAGGTCAACCGCAACAACGTTCCAGCCGCAAGCGGCAAACTCTTCACAAATTGCAAAGCCGATTCCGCCAGCCGCCCCAGTGACTATCGCAATCCTGCTCACCGCGCCGGATTCCGTAAACCCGATAGTAGGTTGGCAATAGTATTTTCGTGAACCCGTTCCCACGCGGTCGGGCTGCTGTTTGAGTTGTGCGGTGCTAGCATTACATTATCGAATAATCGCAGCCGACTCTCAGCAGGCAATGGCTCTTCTTCGAACACATCGAACGCCCCACCACCAACCGCCCCCATCTCCAACGCCGCAACGAAGGCCGATTCATCGACGAGTGGCCCGCGGGCAGTGTTAATCACGATGCCAGTCGGCTTCATAAGCGCCAACGCCTCACGATCAATAACGTGGTAGCTGGTTTCATTGAGCGTGCAATTCAGCGAGACGAAATCAGACTGCCCCAGAAGGCTCTCCTTAGACATCATTGTCGTGCCAGTGGCAGAGAGGAATTCAGGATCGATCTTTTCAGGGTCATTCCCAATCGTGGTCATTCCAAATGCGCGAGCCCGACGGATGACCGCCTTGCCAATGTTCCCCACCCCGATTACGCCGAGAACCGTCTCATTCAGTGCGACTGAGGGCTTCTTGAACCATTTGCCTTGACGCATCTCCGCGTTCATGGCACCCAAGTTCCGCGCGAAATTCAGGATGTATCCCAAGACGGTATCCGCCACGGGCTCGGTAAATGCATTGGGAGTGTTGCAGACCAGGATTCCACGTTCCTTGGCCGCGACCTGGTCTATCGAGTCGATCCCCGTTCCCCACTTGGATATCACTTTCAGTTGAGGGGCGGCGTCCATCGCCCGCGAGGTGAACCGGTCGTCGCCGCAGATGATTCCATCGTAGACCCCGAGCAGCGATACAAGCTCCGCTTCGTTCAGGCGCTCGGTCACTTCAGCGGCGACAACATCAACATCATTCGCGGAGAGGTACGCGCGGAAACGATCTAGCTCAGGGACCATGTATGGGGCTGACACCAATACTTTAAAACGCATGGCTATTCCCTTTTACCCTTGGTGTACATGATCTCGGCCATAGTGAAATCAGCCTCAGTGTCGATGTCCAATGCTTCCTCTCGGTCGATTTCGAACAAGATTGGCTGGTCTCCGATTCGCCGACCCACTCGTCGTAGAGTGTCGCTGGAAAACAAGTACAGGTTCGAGTTTTCCTCAAAAACCGGAGGGAGATCCTGCGTGCGAAGCAGCACTCGCGGGTCATGGTTCAACGGAGTCCCGTGAGCGTCATATAGCCGAGTCTGCCACCGGGTGACGCCGAATAGACTATCGGCGTCGTGCGCACCAAAGAATCTGGTGATCGCAGCCTGAATCGTCTCCGCTTGCAAGAGAGGGTTCGTGCTGTGCGTTTGCAGGTAGTACCCCTCCCCGACCTGGGAGATGTCGTGCAGGAGCACATCGTTCATGGATACGTCATCAGCACGGAGATGCGGGGGGCGTTCGAGCAACGTGACCTGCGGGAAATACTCGGTGGCGTCGCTCACGATTATCGGGCTATCGGTATCAATCACTATCTGGCTTATCTGCGGGCATGCGAGCAAACGCTGGACGATGTGGTGGTACAACGGCACCCCGCCGAACTTTCTATAGTTCTTTCCAGGCACGCGCTCGCTATGATGACGCATGGGCACCAACGCGACGACAGTCTCAGTCATCGCTTCGCACATCGGCCACAGCACTATGGACGGAGTCGGGCGATTGGTTTGCCCGCCTGCTGTCCAACCGGGAGTAATCAATCTTTCGCCTGCGAGCCAACCCGGCTGCGGGAGGCGCTTTCCTGATCGGACTTCGCGGGTAAAAAAAGCGCCTCTTGAGGTCATCCGCGACCTGCGAACGCGAACGAAAACCCCGGTACGTCCCCCAATATTGCATCAACCGAAACATTGCAATACCCACTAGGTTTGACAACAACATCCGGTCTCGTATTGCGCGCAGGTAATCACTCACCACCGAGGCAGGGAAGAGGCGCGAAAAATCCAGCAGAGTAAAGGTTTGATCGGGGAATATGAGCTTGTGAGCAAGGGCTTCGCGCCGGTAGCGGTTGTAGATTCGCGCAGGTGACTCCTCATGCGCATGAAATACCTCGGCGCTCGCAGCATAGGATAGGACGCGGCCTTGGTTAACCATGCTGAGAGCCCAGTCGAGGTCTTCTAGGCCGGTCAGGTCCTCGTTGTAGGGGCGTTGTAACCATAGCGACCTGCGAACGGCGGCATTCGCGTTGTTGCAGAACGGATCAATCTGTCGCGTTCGCGATTCCGCCCGGAACCACTGTGCAAAGACTTGGTGTTCTGAATAGCGCGTTTGCTCGTCGCCACGCTGCCGTCCGTAACAAAGAGCCACGTCCGAATCCGCGAATCCCTCGAGCAAGAGCTCCAGCCAATCTTCGTACATCGGGTACACGTGAGCACTCACGATGACGACGAACTCGCCCGTCGCTGCGGCACACCCAAGGTTGAGTGATCGTCCGAACGAGAACTCCTCAGGCGGAATAGAAAGTATCTTGACCGGGTAATGGGAAGCGATCGATAGAGTGGCATCAGTTGACCCCGAGTCAACCAGGATGATCTCGTAATTTGATTCGGTTTGCTGTCCGATTCCACTAAGGAGTTTGCCAATATGACGTTCTTCGTTGAAACAACGAATCACGATTGAGCACCGTGGCCCCAATGTCATAAACCCATCCGTAATCGCGTGCTAGCTCAGCATGAATTATAGCAGCCCCCTCTAGTCACAGATGTGGAAATCGTGCGACGCGCGCAAATCCGGTATTCGCAGTAACCGCCACTCGTTCGCCACAGAACCGATATTTGCGCTGCTGCGTCGTCAGTCCCAGCCTTCGCTGAGATATTCCTGAATCCGTGGGGAACCCCGCCCCCGCGCGGACATCTCCCCATCGCGGAGTCATCACGCATCCCTTATCCTTGTGCCGCGCTCTCACCGGCCTAGCGCCAACGGCGGTTCATAGTCACCGTCCGGGAGCCAGATGCAAATGCGACAACATGAGACATATCAGCACGGGGCGCGTTCACAACGCTCGCCCCAAGACTGGCTGCGGAGCCAGGTTCGCCCCCACAAGGGGATGTTGAGTTTGTTCGGAACCAGCAGGGAAACGGCATCGTGAACGTGCTACGAGTAGGAATCACTGGGTATGGGCTCGTCGGTACGCGGCGACACGGGGTAGTCGACAACCTGCCTAACGCGAAGGTCGTCGCCATCTCTGACATAAAGTTCGACGAGACGCCCACTGAGCGAAATGGAATTCGCTACTATCGCCATTTCGACCAGCTGATCGAGGACGAGATCGATGTGCTGTTCGTATGCCTACCGAATGATGTCGCTCCCGACGTCACTATCGCGGGCTTGGAGCACGGCCTTCACGTCTTCTGCGAGAAGCCACCGGGCCGCACGGTGGCCGACATCCGTAGGGTGATCGCAGTTGAGCAGCAACACCCTCGCAGCAAGCTGAAGTATGGCTTCAACCACCGCTATCACGGCTCGGTGCGGGACGCATTGAACATCGTGCAGGCAGGGGAACTAGGGAAGGTTCTCAGCCTCCGTGGGCTTTACGGCAAGTCCGCGATGATCCCGTGGCCTCGTCGATCGTCTTTGGCCGATGCCGAACCCAGCAACGCGCTCTGGCGCACCAGCCGCGAATCATCAGGCGGCGGCATACTGCTTGACCAGGGCATTCACATGGTCGATCTGATGCGGGCTTTCGCAGGGGGCGAGTTCACCCAGGTGATGAGCATCGTGCGCAACACCTATTGGAACCACGATGTTGAAGACAACGCATATGCGTTGATGAGCACGTCCGATGGCGTTGTGGCCATGATGCATTCCACAGCTACCCAATGGCGTCACACCTTTGCGCTCGATATTTCGCTTGCCCAAGGAGCGCTGCAGCTATCGGGGATCCTGTCGGGGACACGATCCTACGGTCAGGAGTCGCTCACCACTGCCTACCGAGACGACGCTGATCAAGGGATGCCGCGCGAGCAGCGCACGACGTACATCCGCGACACGTCGTGGAACGATGAGGTCGTGGACTTCTTCGACGCGATCGAGAACAACACGACGATCACGATCGGTACCAGCGACGAAGCTCTGAAGACGATGGAACTGGTTTATCAGATCTACTGCGCAGATGACGAATGGCGCGACCGCTTCCAGCTTTCGGTTGATTAGGCGAGGCGAAGGGGATTCGCACGGAGTTTTCCTGCCGGTCGGTGCAGCAACTTGCCGAGCCACAGCACGACCGTTCGACGACCACCGTGCGACGGAAAACGAGGGGTATTGAAAAAGGCCCAGCCTGAACGGCTGGGCCTTACTTTCAGATGGTCGGGGTGCCCGGATTCGAACCGGGGGCCTCGTCGACCCGAACGACGCGCGCTACCGGGCTGCGCTACACCCCGATGAAAAACGACCCC
>ERZ890510.1731-NODE-1731-length-13685-cov-4.738078_pt1 | contig 13685 bp, 11 predicted proteins | sample MGYA00521265_ERZ890510 | MGnify/ENA primary metagenome ERZ890510 (study PRJEB32303, sample SAMEA104408624) | aquatic metagenome | biome: Brackish water; feature: Chemocline; material: water | place: Baltic Sea | collected 2014-10-26T21:54:00 | depth 110 m ...
TCGAAATCTAAGGGGCTCCAAGGCCCTGATATCTCAATGGTTACAGCCTTTCAGCGCAATCCGGCGCAACATGTCGACACCGCGATAAGCCGCGACCCACAGTATCATAATCCGCGTGTCGGGGGTTCGAATCCCTCCCCCGCTACCAATTACCCCACATCACCCGTCTCCAACCGATACTTCAAAAACCGCGCCCCCGCGTGCTCGACCTCGCCGACAAACGCAGCCCCCAGCCGCGCCAACCCCCGCAGATGGGTCCGCGACGGCGGCAACAGGAACGTGACAAACGGGATGCGGTCATCGGCGATGGCAAACGCAATGGCTTGCTTGGCGATGCGCACGCCCAGCCCAAAGTAGTCGGGCTTGAGCACCAGCCCGAAATCCCATTCGTCGCCCTCTTTCTGAAACCCGCCCCATCCGACATAGGCGCCGTCCAGCAGGATCGCCCAATGGCCAAGCCCATCGCGGCGCCAGCACGCCTCCTTAGTGGCAACGAATTCGGCGACCGTGCGCTGATCCCACGCTGCGGTCAGCAGCGGCATGTGCGCCGCGACGCGCGGATCAGACATATGCGCCAAGATCGCGTCGGGCGAAACGTCCGGCAAGCGCGCGAAGGTAATGGTGGATCCAGATTTAATCTTCATGTCAGCGCCAATACCGGCGACAGCGTGTGCCCAACGCACAACACCGTACAGCCCTCGGCCGCCACCAGTGTCGGCGCCAGCGCCACCGCGCCGGGTGCCTGCCAGTCGAGATAGCCGCCGCGCCGCGCGCCATAGGTGACGCCACCGGCGATCAGATCGATCCCGCCCCACAGCACGAACAGCCAGGGCCGGCCACCTAGTGCGACGATGCGCATGTCCGCCGGCGGCGTCCAGCCGCGCGGCAGCGAGACCTGAACAATGGGATAGTGACCGACCGGCGCGCCGTCTTCATGCGCCGACACCGTCCTGATCAACGCGCCCGGCAGCGCCGGATGCGGCTGCCACGGCAAAGCGTCGGTTTGCACAATCACCGGCCCCCGGAACGTCACACCCGGCGGCGCATCGCTACCGAACGGCAGCGCCAAGCTCTCGTCCGCATCGGCGTCAAAGTTGCCGCCGTGCGAATGCCACTGCAGGAATTCGCTGCCAACCGCCGACGCGGCGGGCCGCCGCCCGTGCAAGCTATAGGGCGGCCGGTCCATGAAGGCGCCCGCGCCATACGGCTCAACCCGACCCTGCGTGTCGTCCGGCGCGGCGAACTCCCAACCGGGATAACTGCCCCACAAAAAAAGAAACGTCTCGCGCACGGTGCGGTGGTACCAGCGGTGCGGCACGCTCGCGTCGCCGGGCGGAAAATAGCGCAAGATAACCGTGCGCTGGGCCACCGGATCGTTACGCAACAACTTGCGCACCGAATCGCCGTTGCCTTCCCACGGCATGGCGGCGGTGTCGATAAACGTGTGGCCGTGGCGCGCCGGGTTTTCGGTCAAAGGAGTCTCGCTCTCAGCAATCGTGCCGGTTCCATAGTGGCAGGCATCCCGTGAGTTTATCCCTCGACGTAGCCGTGGCTCGGTAATTCTTTTCGGATGACGCACGTCAGTGAGGGCCGGGCAGGGCACCCTGACAGCCCCACCAGTTGCAGCCAACCAACGTCACCCCATACTCTCCACCCATGCGGCTTGAACCCCACAACGTGATCGACGTCGTCACCCTGATGCGCCGCGCTGCGCGGACTTACCCGGACCGCATCGCGTTCCAATGGGAATCCGGCGCGCTCACCTTCGCCGCGCTGATGCTCCGGATCGACCGCGTCGCCGCCGCGTTGGCCGGGGCGGGCATCGAACCGGGCGACCGCGTCGCCTTCATGCTGCGCAACGGCCCGACCTTCCTTGAGGTCTATCTCGCCGCGCTTCATCTCGGCGCCATATGTGTGCCGCTCAATTTTCGTCTCAAGGCCGCCGAGGTCACATTCCAGGTCTTGGATGCCGAACCCCGAATACTCATTGCCGATGAAGCGAGCGCACCAGAAGCTGCCGCCGCGACCTTGCCGCCGGGTTGCCGCCTCTACATCGATGCGCCCGGCGCCGGCGCGCAAAGTTTTGCCACGCTGATCGCGGGCGCGCCCGATCACACTCCGGCCCACCGCATCGACATGGCCGCGCCGGCGTCATTGCTCTACACCTCGGGCACCACGGGCATGCCCAAGGGCGTCATTCGCAGCCACTTCGCGCTGGCCTATTTGATCCCGCTGCGCGCGGCGGCGATGGGCATTGGTCCGGGCACGGTACACCTCGCGCCAACGCCGATGTTCAACGCCGGCGGCCACGAATTCATGCTGTTGGAGACCCTGGCATCGGGCGGCACGGTGATCGTGCGCCGCCGCTTCGACGTTCCCGAGGTCATCGATCTGGTCGCCCGCGAACGCGTGACGCATGCCTATTTCGTGCCGACCATGGGCATCCGCCTGATAGATTCAATAGAAGCGGCGAACCCCGACTGGACCAGCCTCAAGATGTGGATGTCGGCCTCGGCACCGCTGCCGGCGCCCCTGCGCGACCGGATTCGCGCCGCGCTGCCGGCCACGGGCCTGTGGAACTCCTACGGGATCACCGAGGTCGGCGCGGTCACTTTTTTGCGGCCCGCCGATGTCATGCGCAAACCCGGTCACTGCGTCGGCCCGCCGATGATGGGTGTGGCGGTGCGCTGCGTGGATGACGCTGGGCACGACGTCGCCATCGGCGATCCCGGCGAAGTCGTCTGTCGCTCGCCCGAAGCGATGAGTGGTTACTGGCGCAACCCAGACGCCACCGCCGACACCATCCGCGACGGCTGGGTGCGCACCGGCGATGTCGGCGCATTCGACGACGAAAATTATCTCTACCTGCTGGACCGCATCAAAGACATCGTCATTTCAGGCGGCGACAATGTCTATGCCAGCGAGGTCGAGAATCATTTGGCGTCATCGCCCGCCGTCCAAGAAGTCGCGGTCATCGGCGTCCCCCATCCCGAATGGGGCGAGGCCGTTGTCGCGGTTGTCGTCGTGCGCGCGGGCCACATGAAACCCGACTTGGCCGCAGCGCTAGCCGCCTTCGCCCGTGCCGATCTCGCGCATTACAAATGCCCCAAACACATCGCCTTCATCGACGAACTGCCGCGCAGCGAATACGGCAAAGTATTGAAAGCCGGCCTACGCAAACGCTACCGCGATCTCTTCGCGACGTAGGGCCAGTGGTGAATGGCGCGCGCGAAAACCTCAGGCGTCGCGCTTGGGCGAAATATTGACCAGCACAAGACTAGCCCCGATCAAAACCAACGCGGCCCAAATCCACAAGCTGTTGGCGTCACCGAACAACCAGATCCCCAAGCCAATGCCGACCAGCGTCGCGATGTAGTTGACCATCGAAAAGAACACCGGCCCGGCGCGTTTGATCAACTCAAAGATCAGATAGAACGCCAGCGCGTTGTTGGCCATGGCGATCAGCGTCACCCAATGTCCCTCGCCAAAGGGCGCGTCGAACGCCCACCACTCGCCGGTTACCGCCATGACGACCAGCATGGAGATTGTTCCGATGAACGTCAGGCCGGCCGCGAATTGGACCGAACTGCCATCGGGCGGCCGTAACATCGCAACACAAATGGCGTTCAGCGCGTAACAAAACGGTGCCGCGAAGCCCAGCGCCACCCAGCCCACCATTTCTGGGGCGGGCAGGGAGGTCGAGGGCAGCAGCACAAACAAAACCCCCACCAGTCCCAAAACGATTCCGCCAAAACGCACCACCCGAAACCGGTCGAGCCGAAACATCAGCGCCAGCGCATAGATCGTCACCGGCACCAAGGAGAGGCCCAGGCTCAACACGCCGGACGGCACCTTGGCCGCGACAAACGCAAAAATCAGATACGGAATGGTTAGGTTCAGCGTGCCGGTGACAATGTACACCCGCACATGCGCCCAACTCCGGGCCGGCAGACCGCCGAAGATTGCCGCCAAGCCAAACAAGATGACTCCGGCGCCCAGCGATTGCCAAAACACAAACGGAATAAACGGCAGGCCGTTGTCCGCCGCCACGCGGTTGAGCACCAGGATTAGCGCAAACGACAGCCCGAGCACGAACAGCATGACCAGCGAACCCGTATCCGGTTTCGCCCAGGCCGCCGGCGCCCCGTCGCTTGTCGCCGCGTTCGCGTCGCCGCCGGTCTCATTATCGTGTGCCATGGAACCCTCCGAGCGGGCCCACCCCGCGCTTCATCGCCGCGAGTCTAACGCATCAACCGGCCTGCGCGAAGGTTGGCGCCGTGGCGGCAATCACGCGAGCCAACCATTTCCAAAAGGGGATTTTCGGTGCATCGCCGGGCGTCGCGCTTCGGGGTCAGGTGCGCCCCGCATCGCTGACCGTCTCACCGGCGGTGCCGTCGTTCACCACCAACCCGGCCGCCTCAAGCCGTCGACGTAGCCGCGCCTTTCGATCATCGACGCTGGGCGATTGGTCATCGCCAAGCCGCCGCGCGAGCACAGCCAAAATTTCGAGCTGTCGCGCCGCACCGGCGGTTCGCCACATGGCAATTTCGTCACGGGTGCGATAACAGCCACGGCAGAAGTTGGTCCGCGGGTTGATTTCGCAAACCGAAATGCAGGGGGATACGACTTGAACGGTCATCGACAGAAACGATCTCTGTGCGGGCACGGGGTTACCCTAAATAGGTAACATCGATCGGCCTATAGTCCAGGCCCAGTTCGTGAAAATGAAGTGGGGGCAAGCGCCTAAAGCGCCAGGCGCCCCGATGGTGGAGCAGATGACGAATCCAGCGAACCCCTCGCGGCCCCATGCGCCGCCACCACCATGTGCCACTCGGCGCCGTAGCCATGCGTCTTCTTATAGGTCGCCGCCGCCGCGGCGCTCGGGATCTTGGTCTCGTACACTTTCGATGATTCAAACCCCGCCTTGATCGCGGCCTGCACAAGGCTGGTGTCGCGCAAGGTCGCGCGAAACGGCTCGGCGTTATAGTGCGTGGTCCAATCGCGCCACCACTGATCAAAGGGCTCGGGATGAAACTGGTTGGCCTCGGGCACGTCGGAATGAAGCATCAATCCGCCCGGCGCCAGTAAACGTCGCGCCTCTTTCATCACGTTGCGCACCGCCTTGGCCGAGGTCTCGTGAAAAAACAGGTGCGATACCACCAGATCGAAATGGCCGCCCGGAAAGTCGGTGCGCTCGGCATTCATGTGCGCGAAATGGACCGCACGCCCCAACGACTTGGACCGCGCGTCGGCATAGCGCACAAAGGTTTCGGCGACATCGATCCCAATCACCTCGGCATCCGGAAACGCATCGGCCAGCGGCAACGTGCTCGCGCCCACCGTGCAGCCAATATCGAGAATGCGCCGCGGCCGGAACTGCGGGTAGTTCTCGCGCAAGAACAGAACCGTCGAATCGCCAGGGTCCGACCCCATCGGGTTCAACCCGCCCAACGAATAATGGTGCGCCGACAGATCGTACAGCGCCCCCGCATAGACGTCGTCCTCGTCCAGCACTAACCCATAACCGCCGGGCTGCAAATGAATGTCGACCGCCGAAATATAGCGCGGTACCGCCAGCGCTGGATCGATGCGCAATGATCCGCGGCCCTCGCCGCGACGCCGAATGCTGCGCGCTTGATCGACCAAGCGCTCGCGGTCGCGAAACGCGGTATCCGAAATCGCCGCCCACATCAGTTCTTGGCCGGTTCGGTTTAGCGCGCTCCACATCTTCCACGTCGGCTGCGGCGTCATCGCGGTGTTGATCTCGCGCCGGCTGCGCGGCGCATGCCCGTGCGTCTTTTCGAACGCCGGCACCGCATGCCGGTCGAACACCTGACGCTGACGCGGTCCCAGCCCGCTTAAGACGTGAACTTTATAGTCATGCACAAAGTCCTGGCGCGCCTGTTCGTCGTGTCCGGGGCGCGGCAACATCGCATGCGGAAATTGTCGGTTCATTGGGACCTCTCTGGTGACACCATAACATGCGATCATGCGCGACCCTCGCCTTGGCTGAGAAACGGCGCCCCAGGGGCGGGGACACGTCACACAAGGTTGTGCGAAAGGTCAAACAAGGGCGATCAGAGCTTGAGTTCGGCGGGGAGGGAAGTTAAAAACGCCGCTAGATTTGTGTCACTTTGGGTTTTCGGTTGCGTACTCTAGTTGCCTTAGCGGTTATTTTGGTTGCACTCGCGTGGACTGTGGGCACTGCAGAAGCACGCAGTGTGCACGAAATCAGCGTTTTCGCCGCCACACTGACCCAACCTGATCTGGTCAAACCTGACGCCGTCGGGGTTGATCTCGTTGCGGTCGATCTCAATGACGAACACGGACCGAGCGGGCACCACCAGCATGGCGGTTCGGATCACGCCGGTCTGTGCGCCTTTGCATGTATGGCAATGATCATGCGCTTCGAGGACGGCCTCCCCGCAACGTCGGCCATCAGCGCCTTCGATTTGATGGTCGTTGTTGAGGCCCGGGCACTTAGTCTCGCACCGCCCCGCCGACCACCCAAACACCTTTCCATCTGACGATCCGCGCCAGCTAACGCTGGCAAGCAGTAATCTCGCAGGTAATAGCGGAATATCCGTCGCTCGATGAGAGCGCAGGACCCGTCCGCTAGCACACTCGAGTGTCGCGCGTACCGGCGTGTTAGCCTTTTCCTAAAGTTCGGCCAAACCCCCAAGCGGAGTCTCACCATGTCTTTTCTTGTTCGCCTAAACGTTATTGCCCTAACAGTCGGGCTGATTTTTTCAAGTTCGTTCGTCGCCTCTAACGCTGCCCAAGCTGCCGGCGCCCACAAGGGCGGGCACGACGAACATCAAAAGTCGAGCACCGGCGAGCCGGGCGCTGCCACGCCTGCGACCCGCACCATCGAGGTTATTTTGCGCGACAACTTCTTCGAGCCCGAATCCATCCGCGTTAAGCCGGGCGAAACAATCCGATTCAAAATCATCAATTCTGGGGAGTTCGTCCACGAGTTCAACATTGGCACGGCAGAGATGCATGCCGAACATCAGGGCGAGATGGCAATGATGGTCGAACACAACGTGCTGATGCCCGACCGAATTGACATCAAGGCTGCCGCTGCGATGCAGGTGTCCATGGGCCACGGGATGCACGACGATCCCAACAGCGTCTTACTTGAACCCGGCCACACCGGCGAGGTCATCTGGACCTTTCCCGAGGGTGGGGAAGTCACCATTGAATTCGGTTGCAACGTACCGGGCCATTACGAGGCGGGCATGGTTGGCGAGTTCGAGATCCAAAGCTAGGGCAATTAGACGGGGCGCCCACGGGCGCCTCGTCGTGCGCTCCAGAACCTGCGGTTTAGCCAGAGGTTAAAATGACCATATTCAGAACAGTGCGTGCATCTTTATTGTGCGCCGTCCTATCGGCAACGTCCGGTCTTGCGATGGCCGGCGCGTACGACTTGTCGGTCGACCGGGTGACCATCGAGACCGGCGAATTTGCGCGGAAGGGCATTGGCTACGACGGCGCGTCGCCCGGTCCTGTCCTGCGCTTCAAGGAGGGCGAAGACGTCACCATTCGAGTGACCAACAACCTTAACGAACCGACGTCTGTCCATTGGCACGGACTCATCCTGCCGTTTCAGCAGGACGGCGTGCCCGGCATTAGCTTTGACGGTATTGCGCCGGGTGAAACCTTTACCTATCGCTTTCCGGTCGTGCAGAGCGGGACATACTGGTTCCACAGCCACTCGACCCTTCAAGAACCCGACGGCGCGTATGGCGCGATCGTGATCGAGCCCAAAGGGCGGGAGCCTTTCCGCTTCACGCAGGATTACGTCATCCAACTGACCGATGCCCACAAGCATGCCGCCCGTCGCGTCATGCGCAATCTGAAAATGATGCCGGATTACTACAACCGCCAGCAGCGCACCCTATTCGATTTCCTTGGCGACGCGCGGGAGAAGGGCGTTGGGGCCGCGCTCGATGATCGGGCCGCCTGGGGAGAAATGCGCATGATGCCGACGGACGTCGAGGATCTGCAGGGATTTGTGCCGCTCATCAACGGCCAAGACTCTGGGCAAAACTGGACGGGATTGTTCAAACGCGGCGAGAGAGTGCGGCTGCGTTTTATTAACTCCTCCGCGATGACCTATTTCGACCTTAGGATTCCAGGTCTGAAAATGACGGTCGTTCAGGCTGACGGGAACAACGTGCAGCCGGTGACGGTTGACGAACTCCGCATTGCCGTCGCCGAAACCTACGATGTGATCGTCCGCCCCACTGAGGATAGAGCGTACTCGATCCTAGCGGAGTCGATGGGGCGGTCCGCAATGGTGCGCGGGACGCTATCGCCGCGCGATGGTATGGCCGGTGAAATCCCCGCCATGCGCCCGCCAAAACTTCTCACGATGGCAGACATGGGCATGTCGCACGGTGATATGGACCACGGGTCGATGGCAGGAATGGACGATGGCGCACCTGCGTCGGCCGGCCACACCATGCCGGACGGCACCAAAATGCAGGGGATGAATCATTCGGGTGATTCCACGGCTGCCACAGAGACCGCCATGCCGGGAATGGATCACAGCGCCCATGGCGGCGCGGCGGATGCTGCGTCGGATCCATTCTACGCGCCGGGTAGCGGATTGACGCCCGAGGCGGCCGACGGCGGCAAGTTCTTGTCTTATGCGGATCTCAAGGCGCAAAAACCACTCTATGAGGAGCGCGCGCCGGCCCGCGAGCTTGAAATCCGCCTGACCGGCAATATGGAGCGCTACAGCTGGTCGATAAACGGCGTGAAGTACGCCGACGCGGAGGCGATCCGGCTGACGTATGGCGAGCGTGTCCGGTTCAAATTCGTCAACGAAACGATGATGTCACACCCGATGCACTTGCATGGAATGTGGTCGATTCTCGACAACGGAAACGGCAAGCTCAACCCGATCAAGCATACAATCAGCGTTGCCCCCGGCACGACGGTTTATATGGAAACCGAGGTCGATGCGCCTGGCCAGTGGGCGTTTCATTGCCATCTCGCCTACCACGCCGAAGCCGGCATGTTTCGCAAAGTGATTGTTGAGGGCGGTCCGCAAAAGCAAGCCAGCGCCTCAAACAATCAGCAGGGGGGCTGAAGCAATGCGTCGCATAAGCCTGCTCGCAGGGTTTCTGATCGCTGCGTCGTCTGGTGTCCCCGCTGTTGCTGAGACACTGATATGGGGCATTCAAGCGGAGCAACTCGAAATGCGCCGTGGTGAAAGCAACGAAAACGTTTTCGCATGGGATTTCGATGCGCTTGTTGGAACCGACGAGTTAAAACTCGTCTGGCGCAGCCAAGCAGAAGTGGCGACCGGGACCGGCGCCTTCGAAACGTTGGAGAACCAGCTGCGTCTGCAAAAACCGATTTCGACCTTCTTCGATGCAGTCCTCGGCGTTAGGGTCGATACGCCGCGCGGCCCTGACCGGACGTACGGTGTTGTCGGAATCAAGGGTCTCGCGCCACAGTGGTTCGAGATCGATGCCGACCTGTACGTTTCAGACAATCCGGTCTTCAGATTTGAGGCTGAGTATGAGGCCCTGATCACCAACCGGATTATTCTGACCCCGAGCATCGAGATCGACCTGCCGTTCGCTGATGATCGGCCCATTGCCGTCGGCGCCTGGGGGCCAACGATCGAAGTCGGCGCCCGTCTAAGCTATGACCTCGTCGACCGCCTGATTTCTCCATACGTAGGCGTCCACTACGAGCGGGCATTTGGCGAGACGTCGGACCTTCGGCGTGCTGCAGGTGAGGACGACAGTACGTTGTCTTTTGTCGTCGGCACCCGTCTTATTTTCTGAACCGGGCCGTGCGTGGCGAACGCCGCATCCCGACCAAGTCCGGCGTCGAGAAAGTCCGTCGGGTCACCAAATAATTCGGACCCCTAGACTAGGTCGCGCCGTTGGGTCGGCCGCTAAACCGCGGCAGCCGCCAGCGCCATCTCTTGCTCGACAACACCACTACTCGGCAAATCCACCGTCAGCGCCGCAGCCGCCCCAACAGGTACAAACAATTCGTGCGTACCCGGCACGCCCTTGAGCACGTGGCTGCCCACCGGGGCAAGCTCGCCTGAGTATTGGTCGGCAAAGGAGGCCGATACCAGCACCGTCTCGCCCAGCTCCTTGGTCATGCTTTCAACCCGCGCGGCTTGATTGGCCGCCAAGCCGATAACCGTAAACTCGAGCCGCTGCGGGATCCCGATATTGCCATAGGTCACGTCGCCCAGGTGCAGGCCGATGCCATAGCGGATCGGCGGAAAATCGGGATGCGCTTCGTTGGCCGCGGCGACCTTCACCTCAACCTCGCGGGCCGCCTTCATCGCCCGCCGGCACGCCTCGGCGGTGCCGGTGGCATCTTTTCGAGCCGCAGCGACAGCGTCTGAGATCGGAAAGATCGCGAGCACCGCATCGCCGATAAAGCGCAAGACTTCGCCGCCGTTCTCGATGACCGAACCTGCAACGCACTCGAAGTAGCGGTTGAGGTGAAGCAGGTAGGTGTCCTGATCCATGCTCTCCGACAGCGCGGTTGAGTCGCGGAAGTCGCTGAACCAGATGACCGCGTGAATATTCTCGCCGTCGCCGTGCTTGACCTGTCCGTTCAAAACGCGCCGTCCGGTATGGCCGCCAAGGTAGGTCTCAAGCAGACCGATCGCGGTCATCCGTTGAATGTGAACCTCGAACAGCCGCCCCAGGCTGGGCAAAATCTCGAACACCTTGTTGAGATCGTCCGCCGAGAAGCCGCCGACGACATACGACGTCAGCGACAGAATGCAGATTTGGCCATCGGTAAACTTGAACGGCATGGCGCAATAGTCGGTCGCGCCCTTTTCGAGCAGCTCCTCTAGGATCGGATAGTCGAGCTTGACGTTGTCGCCCTCAAGCCGCCGACGCACCCCGCCCGAGCCCTTAAGAATGGGCGCAAACGGACTCGCGGCAAAAACCGGCCGAGTCAGGATATCGTGCGGTGCCGAGCGAACCTGGATGGGTTCTCCACCGTCCTCCCAAAACAGCATGCTGGCGAATACCTGGGGATGCAGGTTCGGAATGATCACCGTGACACGCGAGACCGGGATGCCGGCGTCTTGCAACGCAACAGTGAAACTTTCAAACAGCGTCTCAACCGAACCGGCTTTCAACGCACGGCCAATAACCCAACCCACCAACGGGTTGGGGTAGGGCGTGCCCTCGTATGCCTCGGGAATAACCACCTCGGACCCTTTGTAAATCGCGCTAATTTTCGATTGGTCGAACGCGACATAACCGCGCAACGCTTCGCCTTCATCGTAGGGGTCTTCGTATCCCCAAACCGCGTTATTTGCGGTAACGCCGCCAACTTGAATCGACCAATAACTGGCATTCCCTTTGAATGGGCAATGCGTTTGCGTCGCGGTCTTTTGCAAATACTCGTGCCGAACGTCTTCCACCGGAATGTAGATGACCGGCGGCAGGCGCCCCTCGTGCAAAACGATCGCCCGCTCGGTGTCGGCAATCCACGTGCCGTCTTGTTCCACGCGAACCCGTTCGGCGATTGGCTTGGTGGCCATCAACGTCTTCTTGGTTTTCAGGGTCTTCGTGTTGGTCTTGAGACTCTTGGTCGCGTTCATGGTCAGCCCCTTGGGGTATGCACAGATTGTCGCGCCACGTGGCGCGCCGCTAGTTGGTTTCCCGAAATAGCTTCACCGGCTTGGCATCAAGTGACTCGCCGGCAAATTCCTTGATTTGCTTCCCGAACGCGGCGAAGTAGTCGCGCGACTGCAATGTCTTGACGGTCGCTTCGGCATCCCAGCGGCCAACGTGGTTCCGTGTCACGCCATCGCCCGCAACACTGACCGCATACGAAAATTTGCCGCGCATCGCGTCGTCGGCATTGACGCTGTCGATGAAGGCATTGACCGCGGCCTGCCAGGGCGCTTCGTCGCCCTCATAACGGTACCGTATTGAGACACCGAACATCATTGAAACACCGGCCATCCGCGTCGCCTCCGATTTCGCACAAGGGAGCGATTGTGTACATGTGGATGGAGCCTACCACGAATCAACCGAATCCGGACGTTCACGGCCCGCGAACGGCGTCCATGGGAACAATTCATCTGTGGTGGGTTCAGCGCCGCGTCAACCCCAGCGTTCGGTTTTCCCACGATCAGACTGCGTCACGCGATCGTTTGGGCGCCCGGCCCATTGCCAAACATTGGGGCATTCCTAGGTCTACGATCGATGGACGGCCCTATCCGCCAATGCCTGTAGTCTGCCCGCCGGGGTTAGCGCTTCAGAATCCCGCGCAGCCCGCCGGTGCTCTTTTCGAGCAGCGATTTGGCTTTGTCACCGACCTCGCCCTCAAGTTTCTGCAATACGCCCGAGCGGATCGCCGCCTGACTCGCTGCCGCGCTGACCGCGGCGAGGATCACTTTTGCCACCTCTGCCGGCTTGGCGCCACCGCCGTCCTTGCCGATGTCGTTCAACGTGATCGACGGCAAGTCGGCACCGACGCCGCGTTCGAGCTCGGCGGCTTTGAGATCAACCCGACCGTCAGCAATCGCGATCCGCTCGATGATCAGCTTCTTCTTATTCTCAGGGTGGTCGTCGCCGGTCGATGCCGCGCCGTCGCCCGCCGACCCTTGCGACAGGGTGTCCTGCAACCGCGACACGTTGGTGCCGCCTCGGTTGACCTCGACCGTCACTTGCGGTGCGGTCACGGTGATTTCCTTGATAATAATGGTATCGCTAGTCAGCGAACCGATATCCAGCACGATTCGTGCTTCCCCGATACGCATGACGCGTTCTTCAAATCCTTCGGGATGGCCAATCGTCAGGCCGCTGACGACGCCCTCGCCGGAGCGCAATGAGATGCTGACGCCATCGACGCTGACGGTGGTCTTGGTCACGTCGCTGCCGACCCGCTCAATAGCCGCTTTCACGATCGAATCGACGGAGGCCAGCGCGACCAACAACACGACCACCACCACGGCAACCAGAACGGCTACCGCGCCGCCCCCGATAATGAGACCTTTGCGCATCGTCTAATCTCCCTTGAATTCGGCCATACACTAGGCCCGATAGGCCACTCCCGCCACTCGCTTGGGGACCCCGGTTGCTGACGCACGTGCCACACGCCACCCCCTCTGCTATGCTGGTGGTCAATTCTGCATCCGGGGAGACGCTCATCATGGAACAGCAACGGGTCGCGACGTTCAGCGGGTTCGGCAAGCACGGCATGCTGCCCACCACGGTGCATGACGAAGATGCCCGCAGCAATTTCATGATGGACCTCTACCGCCACCTCGGCAGCAAAGCCGGAGCGGGCCGGCGTGACGTGTTTGAGAAACGGGTGAAACCGGACTTCGTCAAAGAACACGGCCGCGAACCCAAAGACCGCCACGAGGTGCGCAAGGCGGTGCAAAACGATCCCTACTTTCAGTACTGGGGACACCTGCGCGTCTTGGCCAATCAAACCCTGTTTTACGAAAACGGCCAGACCGTTGAACGTCAGCTTGACGATCTCATCGACCGCGCCAAAAAACCGCGCAAGCATGAAAAAGGCCGTCTCGAACTCGATCCCAATTTCAAGATTCCGAAGTATCAAGCCGCGCTCGACATCCACTGGATGCCAGGCAGCTTCTACACCGAGACCACGAAAGACGATGTCGCCGCCGGTGCGATGTACGATTCAGGCGGCCTTTATGT
>ERZ890510.1733-NODE-1733-length-13674-cov-8.508407_pt1 | contig 13674 bp, 10 predicted proteins | sample MGYA00521265_ERZ890510 | MGnify/ENA primary metagenome ERZ890510 (study PRJEB32303, sample SAMEA104408624) | aquatic metagenome | biome: Brackish water; feature: Chemocline; material: water | place: Baltic Sea | collected 2014-10-26T21:54:00 | depth 110 m ...
GGTTCGTCTATTGTTTCTGCTATATAAGTCATAGGATTCATAATGATTTCAAACTCAGCATCTTTGAAAAACAAACAAGAAATAAGAGTACGAAACCAATCGATATCTTCGACGGGAACTTCTTTTTCAATAAGATACTCTTGTAGCCCATAACTCATCCCAAACCAATCGTCTGTCTCTTTGAATGCATTAGGGTGTAATGACCAATGTTGACCATAATTTAATGGTTGCGGATTTCTTGTAGGTAGTTGACCTTTCGGCAAAGTTATCCAACGATAAGCCTTAATTGCCGTACGCCTTCCTTGTGTATGGATAATATTATTTAATTCCTGTCCTCTCCAAACTCCAGCAGATAGTCCTGTGTTCAATTTTTTAATCCAATCTAAAATCCAATAATAAACATAATGATTCATTGATTCCATATAAATACCGTCGACAAATCCATCCCATATACTATCTAATTGCCTCCTGAAGATTTCGGCTACTTCTGAATCAGTTGTAATCTCTGGAATAAGGTATTTTGCGTCTTTATCCATATCACGGAATCCACCAACATAATCAACTTCACCACCAACTGCTAAAATTTTATTATAAATTTCAAGGGCTTGTTCGAATTCTTCAGGAGTGATGACGAACACATCTTCTCGGTGTGCGCTTATTCCATGTTGTTGAGCCCAATCTACAATTTCTTTCCATTGCTTTACAGCCTTGCTCCACGATTCACTGACCGTTTCGAGTTTCATATCTTCTGCAGGCATTCCGAAATCTGCCTGGAAGTCAACAAGTTCGTCATCAGACCATGTCCATTTATCTATGACTTCTATAAATTGGCCAGGAATCCTTTCCCTTGTTGACCATTCCCAAGAGCGTTCTGAACCGTAAGGGTCAAAGGTTTTTTCTACTCGACGTTGCTTGAACCAGTCTGCAGGTAAATCGATTCGAAGAACGGCATACCCCGAGCGCCATTCGGCACCATACATTTCATCCCCAAGCCAATTCATCAATGCTTGGTCGACACTTTCTTGGTCGCCAAATAGCCAAATACGAGGCTCAAGTTCCATGGTTTCACTTCTAGGTCCAATGCGAGGTTCTAATCCTGTTTCTAAGATGTTAGAAACTTGGTCAAGGGGAGTCACGTGATACAACGGAATCTTAACTTCGTTTTCCGCTAAGAATACGTTTTCATTGACGGCTACTTCCCATTCAGGTTCTCGTCCGTAAGCCATCACGAGTAGAGTAGTAAACCAGTCTACATCCGTGTATGGAATCTGTTTTTCCATTATGTATGGTTTACCGTAATGACTTGGAAAATCATCCGACCACTCGAAACCAGGTAATAATGACCAATGCGCTCCATAGGATTCGTAATTGTATTTCAATCGTTGTTCCCTATTCTCCATTCTTCTCGCATCGCCGATTCGCATGGAAAGTGGAAACACCGTCATTCGTCGTAATTGCGGAACTTCTCCTTCAGGTAATGAAAAAGCCCTGTAAAGAGTAACTTCACCAGATGCAAATTGAGGTTTCAATGTAGTTCGTAAACTTTCTAATCGCCCTAAATACTGCTCGGCTAATTGACTTAAACGATTAATTGTATAAGCGTATCGCAAGCGAATATCTAAATCAGGAGACTCCTCGAATGGACGAGTGAAATAGTCGCCTTCTTCGTATGTTTCACCACGTTCCTCGTCAGTATAACCATCAGTTTCACCGTCCTCATCCACGAAGATACTCGAATCTTCGAAAACGTAAGTAGGGTTGCGTAAATCATCAGGATAAGCATCATAAGCCGAGTCGTCTCCCGAAGACCAAAGTAAACTGCCTGGCCGAGTTAACCTCGCTAAGTGCGATTCTACTTCACGTAATCTTGCACGACCTGCCACATCATCATGCAAATCGGAAACATCATATAATTCCTTTTGATTATCACTCCACCAACTAAACTCTTTAAATAAATCTGTTACCACGGCAGCCACCTTGTTGAATTCCTGTTCGAAATCTGACTTATCAGTTATTTCTTCACTTAAAAACACGCCACGTTTCGGAATAACTTCATATTCGGGTGAATCAAGCCATAGGGCGCTTGAAATAAGAGTATAGTACCAATCTACATCCGAGGCAGGAAGGGATTTTTCAATGACATAAGTACGAGTATCGATTTCTTCATCCATCAATTTTCTTTTAAGAGAGATACCTACCTTCTCATTTTCTTTATGAATAACGTCTTCCTGCGCTAATCTCCACTCGTCTGTTCGAGTGTAGGCATCAGGAGACAAAGACCAACTGGGGCCGTAAGATAGGGATTTGAGTCCTTTTCTTATCATTTCTTGAACAGACTCAGCGCCACCAAACCCATCTAAATAATCCAAGGAGTAACCACCATAGTAATTTAAATCGACAGGACGCATTCGATTACGCAAGCGTCGTACAGGTTCGTCGCCTTGCGAAGTTGCCAACCAGCGATATATTTTGATGTCAGTAGAATCTCGTTGCGATTCAATGATTTCAGGAAGTTCGACAGGAGGTCCTGCATAAACACCTCCTGGCACATTTCCGAATTTTTGAACTAGTCGAGAGAGTAACATGCTATATATGGAATTGATTTGCAAAATCATAAACCAATAGTAGGCGTAATTTATCTCGTTAGATGCGAGAATATCTGTTTCTTTTTCACTTCTTTGAGCCTCTATTTTTAGTTTCCATTCTTCTTCGAGAACTTGCCAGGGGATAGTGAACATATCACTCCAAAGATAAATAGGTTCAGTTTCGTAATACCACTCGTCTTTAACGATACTGCCTGTTATACCTGCAGGAATCATGAAACGTTGATAAACTTGTTTCGTTTTTTCGTAATCTTCAAGAGTAACCTCGGAAAGGTCTTTGCTATGTGGTTGAACGGCCTCGACATCAGCCCGAATTTCGGCTAAGGCCTTGTCGAAAGCCTCACCGACCGTGAGGTCGATGTCTTCCGCACCGAAGTAGTCTTCGCCATGCTCGGAAATCATGTCGGCAATAACCGAAGACCAATATGAGTCAACCCAATCCTCTTGCCACGGTAGGACGGAAATCCATTCGGGTGGGATAGCACCACCTTCAAACACTAAGTCAATACCATTTCGCATACATGCATCCCATTGAGAAACGTCTAAATCTTCATAAGAATCTCCAATTAGAATACCTGAATCAATTAAATCTGCCACATCACAAGATAACTCTTGATAACTGTCTTTAGGAACTCTAATTTCTAAAATAGTCACGACATCGGATTCTTGCATTCGAAGACGAGCCATTAATTGATAAAACTTAGAAGTCTCTCCAACACTTGCTCCCTTACTATCGGGCGCAAGGGCTCGCATGGCTGACCACCTTGCCCAAAAAGTAGCCCCCGAAGGATGAGTGGCCACGAAGACGCCTGTTTGGTCTGAATCAATAGACCATCCACTGGATGGACGCAATCCTTCTTGCAAGATACTTTCGACATTAGCCGTAGCAGTGCCGTGATAAAGAACGACTTCATCTTCCTCACTTGCAAAAGCAGTTTTAGTAGGTTGCGGTTCAACTTCCCACCAACCCATCAAACGTCGATATTCTTCAGGTAACTCCTTCATCGCTTCAAGTAGTTCCGTTTCCGTACCACGCTCTATGACTAATAAGTTAGGATTCGGTGCTTCGATTTCAAACACAATTTCTTCAGGAAAAACATATTCGCCAAGCCGAATATTTCTACCATACCCACTTTTCGCATGAGTTAAGGGTAATAACTCAATCTTAGCACCTTGTTTTAAACGAATTTCACATTCCTCAGGCATGATGAGATTAGCGTACCAAGACGAGTTCCACATAATATCCTCAAAATCTACTAATGCTCTAAGAATGAAAGAGTCACCAGCAATCCCCCAATGCGCTTTGGCAGCCGATAAAACAGGAGTCCAAAAAATGCCTGCCTTGGCCATGTTTAAATCAGCAGAGTCTTCCATATCGATTTCGCGATAAAGGAGTAGTTTACCGTCTTGATATTGAGCAGGTTCATCAGGATTTGGAAATAGCATGGCGTAAAATCGATTTAACATATCATCCGAAATACTTCTTGCAATCCACTCTTCTTCTTGAGCAATTTCAGGGTATTCATCTCCGAATTCAATCATATTTTGGATATCTTGAAACCAAGCCGATTCTGTTATGGGAAGATTCTGCGATTCATATACGGCTAATATCTTTTGATATTTATGCTCAAACAACCTGCGCCCGTTGTCATCTTCTTCGGCTCGTAAGCCGAAGCCATCACCTCGTCGTCCTTGATAGGGTATAGGGAATTCTCGAGTGTGACTATCTTGTAACGATATAATTTTTTGCATGACACGTTCTATTCCCATCATGGCATCCTCATGAGAATCATAAGGTCCAAACTCTTCATCAGGACCTACTGGGGTTTGCATAGTAAACCACCAGTCTTCATCCTCAGCCGCTCGAATCAAAGCATCAGGAGTTCCATCAATAGCAAATGATAACTCCATTGGAAGATTAATGAGTTCAATCGGTGCTCCTCGTTTTAGAACGATTTCTTTTTCATCACCTTCTCCAAATACTAAGGCTCGTAATACTGTTGTGTACCAATCTATGGAGTCGACAGGCACTAAAGCCGTTAAAACATAAGATTTAAATTCCGATTCATCTACGTTATCATAAATAATTCCTAACTTACGAGAGCGAATTTTCCTATGACCAAAGTAACTCGTAGCGGCTGCTCGAACAGGCGTCCAAGATTGACCCACGCCTGTTGGGTCGAAATCTTCGGGATTAAATAAGTCGATTCCTCGATATAACTTTAGTTTGCCTTGAGCATACCCTGCGCCCCTAAGTAGAGTCTCAACATATCTTAGAGCATTCTCAACGTAATGACGATTTACTTCATCGACTTGCCTTTGCACTTCTTCATCCTGTGCAAAATATCCTTGCCAATATTGATTCCAAAACTCTTGCATATGGTTTTTAGTAGTATTTTGCGAAATAGATTCGTAAATCCACTCACCATAATAGCGTGACCATCCATTGGATTCGTCGTCGATATCCAACGCATCACTTATCATTCGCTTAGTGTCTACCTTAAAACTAGGTTCATCTTGATTCAGATTATGATAAATGCCCCAACCTCCTGCGACGAGCGGTAACGCTCCTGCTTGGAATTTTTCCGACCACTCCGCAAAAGCCGTTGTAAATGTCTCACGTGCCTCTTCCAATTCAACCCAAACCCATTCACCTGGTGACTTCAACCTCCACGTTTTACCATTTTCGACAAATTCAGTCAGAGGCTCAGACTTCTTAGTTTCGGCAAGTCCGATTCGCTTAAGTCCATACTTTCCTGTGTAATCACGATTTAAAGCGAGTAAATAGCCTCCGTCTCCATCATCGGTTTCGGGAATAACAGTGCCTTGATACTCATCAACATGTTCGACATGTGGCGGGTAATATATTTGTCCAAATTTCGTAGTTTCTAAGTCTGATTTTGAAAATCCCCAGTCCTCTTCGACGGACTCGTCACTATTGTCCATAAGTCCTTGTCCAATCATATAGGAGGCCGCTACTTCGGGCACGTCCGAAACCCAAATCACGGCACTTATGGGACTAAGTCCATATTTTGATTCTAATGCTTTCATATCTCCATAAGGGTAATTATCCCGTTCTCCAAACAAATCAGGTCCAAGAGTTTCCGTGTCTAAAAATAGTTGCCATGGATGCACATTACCCGAACTATACCACTTTTTAGAACTTACTTCTTCAGATTCAAAATCAACTAACTTACCTGCGAAGTTATGGCTTCTAGTTTTATGCTCCTCGTTCCAGGGTGAAGTAACCCAATTCACCGTTAAGTGCGAAGAAAGAAGCGGACCTAAGTCGATAAAACCGTGTGAAGACAACATTTCCTGTACCACTGGTCCGTCAATCCAACGTTGTTTTGCACCTGCTCCAAGTACATCATAAGAAACACCATCTACGGTGACGACAACGTGACCTCCTATAAAAGTTTTGTCATCATATTCTTCGAAAGGGTGGATGTAGGCCAATCCTAGTTCATACACGGCGTCAGTATATCCTGCCGCTTGTAGCCTAAGCATTAACTCGTCAGCCAATACACCACAATCGCCCCACATACAACGCTCTTGGTCGGCTTCATTTAGTGTAGCCAAGTGAGACGTAATAATTGCTTCTGCAGACGATTTAGAAGTAGGCAAGTCTGCAAACCAAGCGTCAATTTTTGCTAAGTGATTTGGTAACTGTTTTAAAACCTGGTCAGGGTGTGCATTCTTTAATGGGTCGAACTTTAGAAGTTGATTTCTTGGAATAATTATTGATGCCAATCCTGTATCACCGTGAATAGATAAAGGAAATCGCATCGGGGCACGATATTTATTTTGAGGATAATCAATGGTGATTTGATTTGCAATGTGGGAAGAACCTGCAGCCAATGGAAGTTTAGTATCTTTACCAAGTTTCATCAGTATCTCTTTAATCTCGGCATACGAACGAACCTTGCCATCCTTTGCCCAAATATGGAATGAAGAACCTGTAAAATTAATCAAAGGGTCGAATCCTTCAGAACGAAACCAATCGTAGACTTTGATAACTGCTCGAAGCAACTTATTCCAAGCAGGTTTCTTAAAATCTGCTCGGTCAATATCTAAATCCACTTGTATAAATGGCATTTCATCTCGTTCTACGTGGTAGACAGGCGCTAAATAGCCAAATCCTTTATTAAATCCATGTTGACCCTTGAATCGTCCTTTCCGAATCATAAAATCATTAGCATCTTCGTCATCTTCAATGACAAAATCTTGAGTATCGTATCCTTTTTGAACCTTATTACCTTCTTCATCTTCAATATAAATTGGTTTAGATAAATCTGGTACACGACGTTTAACAATGAATGCATCTCGGTTACTGTCTGGATTCCAACCTTTGGAATATGTAGTATACATCAAAGGAATTCCTTTGACTCGAAGGAATAGTTCGGGCAACACTTTATGATAATAAGCGAGTCGGCGGTCTTGAGCGAGGCGAGCCTCTACTCCAGCCGCATATTCAAAGAGCGAACGGTAATTCGCTCTCGTAGTATCCTCAGCCCTAAACATAATTATTCATTGTTTCGTTCTACTACTTAATATATACGAATTATTCCATTAGCCAATCTGCACCTTTAACTTCGGACACCATGGCCAAAAGTCTGCCTAAAGACGCATCTCCCAAGGCAGGGTTTTGAAGCGTAGCAAGGCTTTGATAGTCTGCAATATTTTGCTTAGTTTTTTCACTTAGTTTTTTCATTTGAGTTACCTCCGTGATTATAGGTAATGCAGTCTTCCTACATAAAGGCTCTTATTTTAATATTGGAGAATATTCTAATACTCCTGTAGATGTAAATGAGAAATGTGGGTGTGTATCAGATAAGTCTTGGAAAACAGATTGTATACGACGTGACCACAAGGGGCTATCAAAGCGAGTTCTAATGTGGGCTACTTGTATTTGTACAGGTTCTTTAATGTTGTATTCCTGGCGCTTATACCACATACCAATAGCATATGATAAAGTCATGCTCTTAATAGAATCCAATGAAACTCGAGACATTATTCAATCACCGTATAGTTATCAATGTAATCTTGATTAAATCGAAGTGTTTGCATCTCGTCCGTAGTAATTTCATAAACTACTAAGTCAAAATCCATCACAATTATATCGGAAATAGTGTACTCAAAACCTGTGTGCTTGTTCTTAAGTCTAGTTCCAATTGTAAATATACTCATTTATCCTCACTCCTCTCATACTCAATAATAATAATGGGCATAAATGGATGATAATCAATTCTTCCTAATCCGCAACCTTTGCATTTTTTATAAATAATTACTCTGATAAACTCATCTTTAGTTTCTTCTCGACGTTGGAGCGTTTGAATACTATCTCCACAAACTTCGCACAATTCTAACATTACTCTTCCTCCATTGTTGAGTAATCATATTTAGTAAGTTTAGCAATGATTTGGTCAGTTACATCAAACTGATGATTATAAATAGACCTAAAATGATTCATTATCCAAAATGAGAGTCCTGTTGTATATGCTAATGAAATACCGAGTTGTATATAATCCATGTTTTTACTCTCCTGTTGCTACCTATATAAGTTCTTTCCATCAAATTGTATATAATACGTATTTTTTAAAACGTAAGTCAGATGCTCGAAGGACCTTTCGTGAGGAATCCTTAACAATATAACCGTGAGAGAGTAAAGGGTCAAAAAAACGGTGAGATATGTGTGTCAAGATTTCATCATTATCCGTCATAAGTTGAATACCAAAAGATTTACCAGTCTTTTTTTGAACCGTATGCCTCAAATAATATCCAGGTTTTTCTAATACTTTAAGTAGATAATTGTCCATCTATACTTCCTCGCAATTCAAACTAAGCAACCATAGGTTATAATACTATCTCAAGGTTGACTATTCAACCATTAGTATGTAGTAAACTTCATACTTAGCCGAAGCAATAAAAAAGTCACCAGGTTCTGCAGTAGTATCATCATCACTACCATTACTTTGAATTGTTACCGTCAAGTTATTAGTTATATTATTTAAACTTATATTGTAACTTGTTTTATTATAACTCATAGTGGTAGAAAAAACAGTTTCATTGCCATGAGTAATAGTATAATTAACAAATCCTGCATCCCACTGCACAGGGTCATGGAAAAATGCAGTTATCTCTAATGTAATATTAACAATTTCTCCTTCACTAGTATTTATTGAGGAAAAATTACCTATACTCATAGGTGCAGTATTCCAAAACTGATAAGAGTGGTTATCGTTGCCTTCTGTCACTAAAACATATTCTTCCGAACTTGATACGTTTTCAAGAGTTTGAGTTTGACCCAAACAACCAGACAAAATCATTAAAATTATTATTATTATAGAACTTTTATTCGCCTTCATAAATCTATATAAATTCTATTACCCATATAAGGCTTACCAATCTAATGCCTTTTGATGAATCCCAGCAAATCGAGGCATTTCTGTTTGAGTCCCCTCTCGATAGTAAATTAAATCATCGGGTTCTACTTGTTCATCATCTAATGAATCTTCAGTAAATGAATCTACAATAAGTTTTCCTACACCAGTAAATAAATCACCTTCTACAATTTGTACCCAACAAATTAAATTATCATCTGTAGTTGTTGGTATATTTTGAACTCTAATATTCAATTCACCTCGCATGTCTCGGTGAACTAATGGTTGATTATGTGGGGCGATATCTAATCCACCAGTCCAATATTCATCACTTCGTACAACATCGGATTGGAGTTTAAGTTTTTCAATTTGGTCTGTTTCATCAGTCATGCTAAAACGCCCCAAAACACTAAAAATAATACAATAGTCAATGCACATAATATAAACATCTTAGACCATTTAGTCTTCGTCTTCGGAGGTGTGTATAATTCCCACGACATACTCAATATGTTATATTCTAACTACTTAATACATTGGTAGTCGGGCTAGTATGATATTTCAGTAACTTGGTGTATCGAATCTTCATCAATTTCTACATCGTTAACATAATATGATACAGGAATTTGGTAAGATTCTTGCAGTATTGGAGAATCTACAAGTAAATAGGCAAACAATACAACATCACATAGTTTTCGACCAGGATACTCCGAATAATCATCCACATCAATTCTTTCGTATAAGGTACAATCAACCCATTCAGCAGAATCTGTGCCACCATGACTAGAAATATTAAAAACTAATTGCCCTGAAGAAAGGGCAGGACTAGTCATAGGTGTTAATGCCTCCCACCATATTTTTGCAATATCTATTGTTTCTTTAGCAGTTTTTCGAGCCTCTCGCCATGCAGCCCTAGCATCTTTGTCCTCATATGGGGGTGCCAAAGTATATGAAAATCCTAAACTGTGTAATACTTGATTGATAGTAGTTTCAACACGTTCTTCTTCAAATATACTTTCACCTATGTTACAGGCTTCTTGAACTTTAAAGAATAAGTCATCAAAGTCATTAAATGATATCGATTGCCATATATGTTGAAAATCTTCATATTTAGCAGGTATTAACCCTTTTGTCCAAGATGGTTTATCTCCTGTATATGATTCATAATGACATTCCATATTACTCTTCCTCCTCGATTATGGCGACGAGTAACTTGCCCATCAATTTACTAAATCTCTTATTCATATCTAAAATAAACCAACCTTGCAATGATACTCCTAATCCAATAAGGATAATTCCTAACAAAATAATAACTTCAATCGCCAACATACTACACGATATGTGTATTAGCCATATAAAACTTACGGTGAACTTTAAATAGTTGAAGGCATAATATGTAATTATGTCCTACGAAAGTCTTGAACGTGAGATGGAGCGACGAAAGTTACGTCGAACTAAGGGCGACAAGAAAATAGAGCGGAAATCTTTCCCATATCGTCGAGGAGGACGTAAGGGCAGCAAGGTTAGGACTAAACTAAACTCAGAAAATTGGAGTGGAGACGAAGAAAGTCCATTAGCCAAGGCATTAGCGGCGGCTCGAGAACGTGCTAACATCGTTAAATCTCAACTTAATATCAAGAATTTGCCTCATCGAAATCAAAAAAGTTTAACCGATTTTGAGGCTGATACTCGTTGGACGTCTAGTTACCCTGGAGAACTTCCTCCATGGTGTTCTAATCGCAATCCTAGAGCCATCGTTCAATACCCCTGCAACTGTGGAGAGTGTGATGCTGAATATTTTGAAGCCCAAGAATACGGAACAAATTGTGATACTTGCGGAGGATTTTTACGCGATTGTATTGGACACACCGATGGAGAAACTTGTAATCAAGCAGGAGTCGAAACTCGCCTTTGCACTAAATGTGAAGATGATGTTAGGTGCGATTCTTGCAGGAGGATTTATGATTATTATGGTGGAGATAATCCATTCTGCGATGTTTGTAGTCAAATGGTTCCCTATAATCCTGTTTCAAATGTAGGTGAAAGCCATAAGGGATGGTGTAAGTGGGATGCAGGATATGGACAAACCGCAGGAACTTGCGAAACTTGTTGGTCTGAACCTTGGATGTGGAGTAATGATTTTGGATATCTTTCCTTTAATGAAGGCACTCCTCATTACAATAGTGATATAGAAACGATGTGTCTTCACTGTATGGAAGAAGATTATCCCGAAGCCTACGAAGAACTTATCAATCAAATTCCCGAAAAAGAATCCAAAGAAGAAATTAAATCAAAGAAGTGGTGGAAGTTTTGGAACGCAGAAGAAGAGGATGATTATGAGGCTGAAGCCAATTACATGAAACAAGGCTTTGATATACAAAGAGAGGGGAGTAGCCATTATGCTATTTACTACATCATCAAAGGCGATAATCACATTAGGTTGGACTATGACCGAAGAACAGATTATGGGAATAGACCTGACGCAAGAGAATATCCTTATGACTATGGAGAGCAAGATTTTAGCACCTTACAAGAGGCACTAAATTGGTTTGATAAACAAATAGAGAATGGGAGAGTTTTCACAGATTTTGGAACTAACTCCAATTGGAATGCTGAAACCTGTCCTATGTGTAAAAATGATAATCCTATAATCGGTGGCGAAGTTTGCGCCGAATGCACTCAATATTTAGAAGATGAACAAGATAGATTTTCTCAAAGGTATGGTGCAGAATGGACAGGAAACTGTCAGCGTTGTGGAGATAGAACTTCACATAATTTGGTTTATGGTCGGTACAATACAGATATAATTTGCAGGGATTGTGCAGATAAAGAAAATGAAGAAGTCCAACAAATGAATGCAGAAAACATAAGATTAAGGCCAATAGAATTGAAAATTTTGCAATATTTATCACAGTTTTCTCCAGATGGTGTAACTCGATGGGACCCACCTGCAGGATTAACAAAATCAGAAATTGCTGAAGCAGTGGGTCAAAAATCTCGTACAGGAGTTATTAATCCATTAAATAGACTAATAGAGATGAGATTAGTAGTGAGTATGCAGAAACGCCCACCAGGTGCACGAAGAGTTGTAGATGTATTTTTCCCGACTTATGAAGGATTAAAAGTGGCTAAAAAAATACCTACTCAAAGAATGGCTGAAACCAATTCAATGGATATTGATGGCGATGGCCAAGTAGAAAATTGGGAAGTACAAGCACACGAAAATAATCTCACAGGATTAGGTCACGAAGAAACATTTAACGCACCGAGTAACAAAGACAAACAAATAGAGATACGGGAACTAGCAATTGAAGTTCTGACAGAAGCAAAAACTTGGCTTTGGTTGCAAGACCTAACAAACCGTATTAAAACAAAGACTAAGGGAGGCCATAAGAAAATTACGACACAGTTTGTTTCGAAAGTAATAGGGAAATCACGTGGTGGTGCCAATGGTTTTTATGTTACACCAAATGGAAAAATATATTATCACGGAGATACAGATAGAGGGGAGTTCATTAGAGGGATGTTCTGATGGGCGAAAATGAAAAGAAAGAATTAGACGAACTAACACTTGAAGAACTCCGTGAAAAGGCTCGATTATTAGCAGATGCAACGGGAAGGGATGAAGACGATATCTTAGTAGACTTATTAGATGATGGAGTTCTAAACAGTTCAAATACTTCGAATAATAAAGATTTAGTAGAGCAACTTAAAGAAGCAGCAGAACTAATCTCTACTGTGCAAAATATTTCAAAAGATATATCTAAAAATACAGTTCTTAATGGTGGCGAAAATTCGACCAATGTCAATGTTGAAACTACTCTTGAAGGAGATGTAGTTGATAGAGCAATTGAATCCATTCAGCGCAAGTCCGAAAACGTCAAGAAATTAATAATCACTATGATTCCCATTTTCTTGTTAATAACGGGTGGGGGTCTTGAAGCCTTTGGAGTCATTGATGTGGTAGAAGATGGTGAACAAGATTTTGTGTCCTATGGGGCTTGTCTTGACCTCGATGCAGAAAATTATGACCCGTTTGCTTCATGGGATGATGGTTCTTGTGATTTTGGAGTCCCATATTGTGATACTGAATGGCAATATGATGATTACTCATCATCTAATGAGAACAGTGTTTTTGTCCGATTTACATTCTTTGACGATAATCATTGCGGTGTTGAATTAGAAGGCCACTTCAAAATTATTCTATTCAAAGATAATTGGTACCGTGAAGATTATATAGATATAGGAGTATTCACTAATGACATTGAGATTCAAAGTGATTTTAATGAACTTAACGAAGGCAATTATGAATATGAGATTGAGTTCCATACCATAGAATGTGATGATGGCACATGTGAGCATGGAGATGAGTTTAATTCACCCCATAAACCTAATTTTATAATTGAAGCAGAAGTAATTTTAGGTTGTATGGATGAAACAGCGAATAATTATAATGAAGTGGCTACACAAGATGATGGTTCGTGTGAATATGACCCTGAACTTATAGAAGGATGCACTAATTCAACAGCACTAAATTATGATGAAAATGCGACTGTTGATGATGATTCATGCGAATACCCACCACCTCGTTGTGAAATTATTCTGTTTTCAATCGTTATACAGTATAATAACAATACTTCATGGGTGCAATATGACCTTGATTGTGGAACTGAACCCAATGACCAAGATGG
>ERZ890510.1737-NODE-1737-length-13658-cov-9.221275_pt1 | contig 13658 bp, 12 predicted proteins | sample MGYA00521265_ERZ890510 | MGnify/ENA primary metagenome ERZ890510 (study PRJEB32303, sample SAMEA104408624) | aquatic metagenome | biome: Brackish water; feature: Chemocline; material: water | place: Baltic Sea | collected 2014-10-26T21:54:00 | depth 110 m ...
TAAGGAATCATCTACCTGGTCTCGGAGAATGCGGAATCCACTGTTCGGTTGTAAAAGTACATATTTAGACCGTTTTGTACCGGCCTGAGACACCCCACAAGCGTGGCTTGCGTTTGGGCGTAAGAACAACTCTACCTCTCCAATTTCGAGACAGTCAACAATAATATGACGAATTTCGACACTGATTTTCTGCAGCCTATCTTCCCGCTGCTTTTCAAGGGCTAAAACTTACCCTTCCGGTCTCCACCATTCACATTATTTAGCAATACCCAGACCAACAGATTTCATGCTCTTATCCAAATGCAATAACCACTTCGTACAAACTTGAATTACTGCTGTTCAATCGATTCGACATATCAGAGAACATAGGCAGTTACCGACTGTAGGAAACTGAAACTAAGGCTTTATTACAGACACGGGCACACGTACACACGCGAGAGGCTTGGCACCAGCAATTGCCTGATATACTTCATCGGCAACACTCTGTTGCATCATTTCGCCGGTCCGTCGACCGTGTCAAAAGTGACATACTACGGACAGGTAGCGCGCAAAAAGGGAGTGAAAGATGCCGGCATACGCCGTCATCGGAGCCCAGTGGGGCGACGAGGGCAAAGGGAAGATCATTGATTTCCTTGCTGAAAACGCTGCGATCATCGCACGCTACTCTGGCGGTAACAACGCCGGGCACACTGTCATAAACGACGCAGGAACTTTCAAACTTCATCTCGTACCGTCAGGAATTTGCTGGCCACACACGATGAATGTGATTGGAAATGGTGTGGTCGTTGACCCTGAAGTACTCCTCAAAGAGATCAGTGAGAACAAGCTTGATCCCAGCCGGCTGGCTGTAAGTGACCGAGCTCACTTGATCATGCCTTACCACATCGTTCTCGATAAGCTTGAAGAAGCGAAGCGTGGAGATGCAGCTATAGGCACAACTGGGCGAGGTGTAGGGCCAGCGTACGTGGACAAGGTTTCGCGACAAGGTCTAAGAGTCGGCGAACTTCTGGATCCTGAAGATCTTGCTCTAAGGCTCCCTGAAATTGTTGCGTTCAAAAATGAAATCATCACCAAAATTTATGGCGGTGAGCCTGTCGATCTCGATGATATCTTCGCGTTAATCAACAAGTGGGCAAGTGATCTGGCGCCGTACATTCGGCCGGTAGAAAACCTTATTGCAGATGCTCTCGACAATGACGGCAAAGTCATAGTTGAAGGTGCGCAAGGAGCCCTGCTAGACCTCGACCACGGTACATATCCATTCGTAACTAGTTCCAACCCGACCGTCGGTGGCACTCTCACCGGACTCGGTATGGGGCCAAGGTCATATGGTGGCGTTGCAGGGGTTTACAAAGCGTATTGCACCAGAGTCGGCGCGGGGCCATTCCCAACCGAACTCCACGGTGAAGAAGCCGAGCAGATCCGCGTCCAAGCGGGCGAATTCGGTACTACCACCGGTCGCGCTAGAAGAATTGGCTGGTTCGACGGAGTCGCAGGTCGATATTCGGCAAGGGTCAACGGTTTTGACGCTATGATCATCACCAAGCTGGATATTCTTGATGGCTGGGACGAGATCAAGGTCTGTGTTGCCTATGAGATAGACGGTGTTCGCACGGATCAATTCCCGGTCGACGCCGCAACTCTTGATCGCGCGAAACCGATATACGAAACGATTCAGGGCTGGACAGAGTCGACGCGAGCCATTACAAAACCTGAACAGTTGAACGATGGTGCCCGCGCGTACATCAAGAAACTCGAAGAATTGGTTGGTGTTCCAACCAAGATTCTTTCAACAGGCCCAAGACGCGAAGAAACACTTGTGCTTGAAGATTTCCTAGCCTAGGAAACCGCTGAACCCAGTTGCAGAGTGTCGAACTTAATCCGGTCCGACACTCTGCGATATCGCTACAGGTCTTTGTATGGCTTCCATCACGATACTGGCAAGTTGCTCAGAATCGTGGCGTACGGTAAGCCCGTCGATGAATGCGAAATCACTCACTATTATTTCTTGAGCGAAGTGCTCGGCATCCCCGTTGTTGAGTTTCACCGGCTGGGCATCTTCAGCTGCGTACACGTCCAAAACCTGAGACGTGAAGTTAGGTCGATTGACCAATAAGTAGTCGAGCTTACGTCCGCCGATGTACCGTACTATTTCCGATGCAAAAGTCGAAGCACCATATCCGGCAGTTTCACCGAGCTTCGTCATCAAGTTACAGGCATAGATAATCGGGGATTTCGTATCGCGAATAGCATCGCTGATTTCATTTACCAGTAAGTTAGGAATTATGCTGGTGTATAAGTCGCCGGGTCCAAGAAGAATTGCATCAGCATTTTTGATTGCATCAAGTGCCCGCTTGTTCGCTTTCACGTTATCGGACAAAAATAAATCACTGATTCCAGGGCCATTCGCACCGCGAAGGTCGATTGCAGATTCTGTGCGAATAATTTCGCCATTGACCAATCGAGCACACAAGTGAGCCTCTTCGAGAGTTACCGGCACCACCTGCCCCTGTAGTTGCATCACTTTCGACAGTTCGTCAATGGCCCCTTGCACACCGCTGTACACAGTGGTGAGAGCCGCTAGCACGAGGTTTCCCACGCTATGGCCCCGAAGGCTTGACCCAGCGTCGAATCTAAAACCGAGCACACTGTTAAGCGCTACGATCTGTTGGTTGTCGCTATCGCTAAGTGCTACTAAGCACTGACGTATGTCTCCAAGAGGTGGGTAACCAAATTCCTCTCTAAGAATGCCTGTGCTTCCGCCACTATCGAACATTGTGACAATAGCAGTCAGGTTGGTGTCGTAGGATTTCAGACCTCGTAATGCGACTGAGGAGCCACTTCCTCCACCGATAACTACAATATTTTTGCGCTTCTCGCTCAAGCGAACAATCCCTTAATTACCGAAGCAAACTCGTCGGTTGACCTAAGACTGACATATTGACAGTTCGCGGGCGTTCAACACTCTGTGCAGAATCGGTGCAATTCAGTCAATCGGCTGATGATCGTATCAGCTCGTATACCTATTGTTAGAAAAGCTTACTCAGTAAGGTCGATCGAATATTGATCCATGATCGGATCAAATCGTTTACTGAACGCTTCGAGTTCATTGGATTCTGGAATCATTGGGAGTCGAGCCGGTCCGACACTGAATCCAGAGCGATTCATGGCATATCGAACCGGAATAGGGTTCGTAATGAAGAACAACGCGTTGAAGATTGGCAAGAGTCGCAGATGCTCTGCAGCCGCAGCTTCTACATCACCTTCGAGGAGCAGTCCCATCATTTTCTTTATCTGGCCACTGATGATGTTTCCAGCAACACTCACTATTCCATAACCACCGCTGGCCATCGTTGCGAATGTCTCATTGTCGTTGCCACTCCAGACCTTGAAATTCTCAGGGGAATCTTTGATGACATATGCAATCTGATCAGGATCACTAGAAGCCTCTTTGACACCGACTATGTTCGGAATTTCTGCAAGTCGCAGAGTCGTTGCAGCATCCATATTCAGTGCAGTGCGTGTCGGAACGTTATAAAGAATTCCGGGGATAGTCACTGCGTCGGCGATGGCCGCAAAGTGCTGGTAAAGACCACCCATAGTTGGCTTGTTGTATGCCGGTACAGTCAGTAATAGGGCGTCAACTCCAACTTTTTCAGCCTCTCTCGAAAGAGCAATCGAACCGCGTGTGTTGTTGTTCGTTGTTCCGGCGATTACAGCACCATCTTCACCGATAGCGTCTTTCACTTCGGCAAACAGACGTAGCAATTCTTCGTCGTTCATTGCCGGCGCTTCACCCGTCGTGCCACCGATTACGAGCCCGTCTGATCCCGACTTAAGCAACGCTTTCGCCAAATATCGTGCCCTTGAATAGTCAACGTCACCCTCTTCTGTGAAAGGGGTAACCATAGCCGTTAAAAGTCGCCCTAGTTCTGCCATTTTTTTGACCGACCTCTCGCCGGTAAACCGATTTGAAAGTGTTATTTAGTAGATCGTTGCGCAGAGGGCTTAAAAGCGTCTCGGCGAAGTGCTTCGTCCATTATTTGAAGTGCATTTAGAGCGGCGCCCTTGCGCAAGTTATCACTCGACAGCCACAACACAATTCCATTCTTGTGAGCGATATCTTTTCGAATACGTCCAACCAGAACTTCGTCACGCCCAGTCGCACTGAGTGGCGTAGGGTATTCATTCCTACTGGGATCGTCTACAACAATCACCCCGTCATAGGCAGCAAGAACACGTTTAGCATCCTCAACATTCACACTAGACTCAAACTCAATCTGCACTGATTCACTGTGAGAAATCTCAACTGGCACGCGCACACAGGTCGCCGACACAAGAAGAGTCTCATCATGCAGAATTTTTCGTGACTCATTCAGCATCTTATGCTCTTCCTTGGAATAGCCATCTTCGAGGAAATCGTCGACATGAGGAAGAACGTTAAAGGCGATTACATGTGGATACACCTTTGGCTCCGCTGTTCCGCCGGCTAAGACAACTCTCGATTGCTCAAATAGTTCCTCTTTCGCTGCAACACCAGTGCCTGTAACAGACTGATAGGTCGCCACGGTTACTGCAGTGATTGCAGAAAGATTTCGAAGTGCATCGAGAACCATCACCAATGGAGTGGTAGTGCAGTTCGGTGTTGAAACTATGCCTGGATGCCATTCGATATCGTTGGCGTTCACTTCCGGAACAACCAACGGAATCGTAGGATCCATACGGAAAATCGAACCTTTGTCGATTACGAACACACCCTGTTCGACTGCCTTATGAGCCAAACGCCTGCTTACCATGCCACCGGCTGCGAACAGTGCCACGTCGATCCCAGTGAATGCCTCGGCCTTTGCTTCCACTACAGTTAATTCGACATCACCATATGCGATTTTGCGACCTGCCGATCGTGCCGAAGCCATTGCAGTGATCTTATTTGCAGGGTGACCTCGCTCGAGAAGTAACTCAAGCGCAGTTCCACCTGCAGCACCGGTGGCACCAACGACAGCGATATTTATTTCGTTGCTATTCATTTCTTTGTCTCAAAACACTGCGCGCCGATTCAATAATGCTGAATGACTCTACGCAATAAAACGTTGTTTAGAAATTATGAAAAGGTGCCAACGAACCAGTAATCCCAGAAATTCTAGAAATCCCAAGAATCATGAACGTCGGCTACGGCTTTGATTTCCCAAGGCCAAGAACACTTGCGAGCCCGACGACTAGATCTTTGTCATTAACCACGTGCTTCACAGCCAGCATCACGCCCGGCATAAAGCTCTCTCGATTCACAGAATCGTGGATCATCGTTAGCGTTTGCCCCAAAGCACCAAAAACTACTTCATGGCGCGCCACACGTCCTGGCATTCTCGCGCTGTGAACGTTGATTCCTTGAAAATCACCCCCACGAGTTCCTTCAAGAGTCTGTAAATCAGCGACATTCTGCTCGAACTTGGAACCTCGACCTTCGATCATGGCTTCCGCAATAGAAAGCGCAGTTCCTGAAGGTGCATCGACTTTCATTTCGTGATGGCTTTCAAGAAGGTCGGCGTAATCGAAATACTTGGAGGCGATACCAGCTAGGTGCATCAATACAACGGCACCCAGCGCAAAGTTCGAAGCGGAAATGACTCCGACCCCGTTGCTCGATGCGCGCTGCCGTATCTCGTCCATGTCTGCTGGCGAGAGACCCGTAGACCCTGAAACGACTCGCACGCCAGCGTCAATACAGGTTAAGATCGCTTCCTTGGCGGCTTCACCGTTTGTGAAATCGACAACCACATCGGGTTTCACAGTATCAAACAGTGCAGATAGACCAGTGGCGAGTGGGACTGACACGGATGTCCCGGAAATCACAACAGAATCGGACGATGCGGCAATATCCGCACCACCGACTGGCGTTACGCCATCCTCAGCAGCGGCGGCAGTTAGGACGGTAGAACCCATCCTCCCTAGTGCGCCGTTTACTGCAACTGTAATTTCCGGTGACATCGTGTCTTTAGTTTCTTCTAAACGTTATTTTGAAAGCTTAGCGCCGACGTGGCGGACCTGAACGTCGGTTGCCACCATCATAGCCACCAGCTGGGCGCCTCGGGCCACGATCTCGGTCACCTTCGCTGTCTGGAGCCGGGCGCTCTGGGCGATCCGACCGATCTGAACTTGGTCCTCGACGTTCGCCATCGTCACGTCGTTCTGGACGAGGTGCACGGTCACCATCACGCGGACCTCGGTCACCACCACGGCTTCCACCACGATCTTCCCGTTCAGGGGACTCTCGTCTTTCATTTCGTGGTAAATCGGCGGAATCGCCTCCACTTTCGTTGCTCTCTTCGAGCACCGCACGGTGAGAGAGATCAATTCGCCCCATACCGTCGATGTTGATAACCATTACTTCGAGCTGGTCGCCAATGCTGACAACCGACTCAACATCAGGGACTCGTTGCTGTGAAAGTTCACTAATGTGAACCATTCCGTCTTTACCAGGCAGAATTTGAACGAATGCACCAAATGGCATGATTCGAACAACACGACCGGTGTACTTGTCACCGACTTCAACATCCTTAGTAAGAGCGGTAATTGCAGCCTCGGCCTTTTCAGCATTCTCACGATCAGGCGAACCAACAATTACTGTACCGTCGTCCTTAACGTCGATGGTCACACCGAACTCGGCGATCATTCCACGAATAACAGAACCACCAGGACCAATGATTGCTCCGATTTTGTCAGTCGGAATCTTAAGCGACAGCATTCGCGGTGCGTACTCGCTCAAATCATCTCGAGTAGCTGAGATGGTCTTTTCCATATTGTCGAGAATCTGTATTCGAGCTACTCGAGCTTGCTCAAGAGCCTGACGCATAATCTCGAAGGTGATTCCCTTCACCTTGATGTCCATCTGCAGTGCGGTAACGCCTTCACGCGTACCAGCAACCTTGAAGTCCATGTCACCAGAGTGATCTTCGGCACCCTGAATGTCGGTAAGAACCGCGTACTTGCCGTTCTCTCCGGTGATCAGCCCCATAGCAATACCCGCTACAGGAGCAGAAATCGGGATACCACCATCCATCATAGCGAGAGAGCCTGCACAAACACTGGCCATCGATGTTGAACCGTTCGAAGCAAGCGCTTCGGAAACGAGTCGGATTGTGTACGGGAAATCGGCCTGACTTGGCACTACTGGCTTTAACGCTCGCTCAGCAAGCGCACCATGACCGATTTCACGACGGCCTGTGAATCCAAATCGACCAGCCTCACCGACCGAGTAAGGTGGGAAGTTGTAGTGATGAATAAAATGCTTTTCAGTTTCTGGACCGTAAGTGTCCATGCGCTGTCGTTCACCCGCCGATGCAAGTGTGAGCACGCCCAAAATCTGGGTTTCACCACGAGTGAATATTCCTGAGCCATGTACGCGTGGCAGGTAACCTACTTCCGAGTGGAGCGGGCGTAGTTCATCCAACTTTCGACCATCAGGTCTAGCATTGTCTTCGAGAATTGCAGTACGTACTGCTTCCGTCTCTAGGGAATCAAGCGCAGATTTCACGTGACCAGCATCGTGATCAGCCGACAGCTTTTCGATAGTGTCGTCCATAACGTCATCCATACGAGCCTGACGCGTGGCTTTATCACCAGGAGCCTTCAGGGCTTTGAGGAATTCTTCACCGACCAGATCTCGAGTGGCTTTCTCCGCTGCCTTCTCGTCGTCGGAAACTTCAGGAGCTTCCCACTTCTTCTTGCCAACTTTGGCTTGGATCTCTTCGATCTGCTCAACAATAGCGCCGTTGACTTCTTGAGCCAGCTCAAGCGCATCAAGCAGCACGTTCTCAGACACGAAGTTTCCGCCGGACTCCACCATCATTGTGGCTTCACCAGTACCTGCTACTAACAGTTCCAGATCACTTACCAGAAGTTCTTGGTAAGTTGGATTTACGACAAGCTCACCTTCAACGAGTCCGATTACACAAGCGCCAATCGGGTCGTTGAACGCAATGTCAGAAATAGCCAGTGCAGCTGATGCACCGATAATACCGATAGCGGGGTAAGGGTTTACCTCGTCTGAAGCGAGCACAGTGACGATAATTTGAATTTCGTTGTGAATCGTCTTCGCAAATAACGGACGGATCGGACGATCAATCATCCGAGCGGCGAGAATCGCTTCCGTCGTTGGTCGCCCTTCCCGCTTAAAAAACCCACCCGGTAGCTTGCCAGCCGCATATCCCTTTTCGGCTACATCAACAGTCATAGGGAGAAAATCTACGCCGGGGCGAGGCTTTTTCGATGCAGTAGCGGTAGCAAGCAACATAGTGTCGCCGTACTGAACCGTGAGAGCGCCGCCTGCCTGGGCAGCTACTTTACCGTGCTCAAATTTGAGCACTCGGCCACCAATTTCCATTTCAAAATTATTAATCATTTTCTATTCTGTTTCTTCTTATCAACGCACAATTTCACCAAGGCGGTTGCCCAGTGCCAACTTCTACGAATGTAATTAGGCACCTGTGCGGGTGTGTCGCTTCGGATATCTGAATATCCGTTGAGTCAGAGTTCTTAAAACTCAATTTCACTCATGCGAACGGAACGCCCCTATAAATGGGCGTTCTTTTACTTACGGAGACCGAGTTTGCTAATGATCTCTCGGTATCTGTTTACGTCTTCACCGTTAAGGTAGTTAAGGAGACGACGACGCTGACTTACCATTTTCAGCAAGCCGCGCCGACTAGCGTGGTCGTGCTTGTGCTCGCGCAGGTGTTCCGTTAGCTCGGTAATCCGAGCCGTCAGTAACGCTATCTGAACTTCCGACGATCCAGTGTCGCCTTCGTGAGTTCTGTGTGTCTCAATAACAGCGCTTCGTTCTGACTGATCCAAGTTTGGTGCTCTCCGTGTCGCAAATACCCGGCCGATTAGCCGGTTTCCCCTATAACGGGATTCTGCAATTTGTACTTCTAATTACTTCGTTTTTCGTTCTTGTGCTACCACAACCTTTGAAGGTTATCACGAAGCAGGGTATGTGAGCATAGTTACTGTAAGAGGTAACGGCCGATCCAGAAGCTACTAAATTACTAGTCATTCCTACATCCGAAAACAGGTAACGACAGGTGATTTCTACGCCCCTCACGCGCAAAAACATCCTATAAGCTCAGTCTGTATTGCTTGACAGTGGAGAAATCGCCCGAATAAGATTGGCTGTGGCACGCCATCTGCCGCGGCTGTAATTCGCGCGTAATACGCACAAGTTACGCTCATTATGCGTGAATTCAGAATGAGTTCTGCTGCAGCACTCGGCACGATATTCAAATATAAAGAACTGGAGGACGGGGCCCAATGACAGGACTGCTCCGCGGAAAGCTAAAGGCTTTCCTATTGATTGGTACGATGTTCGCCCTCATGGCTGCAATTGCATGTCAGGGCGATCAGGGTCCGGCTGGACCCGTCGGCGCTCCTGGCGCTCCTGGTAACCCTGGTAACCCAGGTGTAGCAGGTGCTCCTGGTGAATCTGGTGTTAATGGTGCTCCTGGTGTAGCCGGTAACCCTGGCAACCCTGGTGTAGCGGGACCTGCGGGACCTGCGGGACCTAAGGGAACTGCTGGAACTAACGGAGCCGATGGCACGACTCAGGTTGCTGGAATCATTGTGTTTGACGCCAGCGGTCCTTCGACCGGTGCAGCTGAGATCACTAACGGTTCAGCATCTATCACCGTAATTGGTGGTGGGTTTGCCGCTGGTGAGAAGGTTTCTGTCTCATCGAAGCCTGGTAGCTTCCCATTCCTCCTAGGTGACGCGGTCGCAAACGACCACGGTGCATTTGAGGTAACGGTTACTCTGGCGATTCAGGTTGGCGGTACTGGTGGGGGCTTCCCTGCTGGTGACGTATTCACCGTTACAGCTGATGGTGATCAAGGAAACCGAGGCTCTTCAGCCTTTATCCTTGTCGACAAGGTAGCTGGCTAAAGCCCGAATCTATTGATTCTTGAGAAGCCCCGGTTTTCATCGGGGCTTCTTTGATTAACATTCGATTCGATACTCTCGGTCTAAGATATTTTCCAACATGTCATCGGATTCAATAAATATTCGTTCCGCAGTTCCATCCGACTGCGAATCCGTAGCCGCTCTTGTATATCGCAGCCACACGGTATCATTCAACTCATTTGCATCGTCCGAATGGGTTAGCTCCCGACAACTGGGTGTGTACCGATCAAAGTGGAGAGAGCTACTCTCTGATCATTCGCAAGATGCAGCAACATTTATCGCCGTGGTCAATGATGCTGTCGTAGGTACGGTTCGAGTTTCCCCTATAGAGACGTCAAACCACGGCGCACAGCTAAGCGGCATGCACGTTGAACCTTCGCAAACAGGAAACGGCATCGGTGGCTTGCTGATGACTCGTGCAATCGCATTCATCAAAGAAAGAGGATTCGACAGCGTAGAGCTTGGTGTTATCGCCTCGAATTCGGGAGCAAGGCGTTTCTACGAGACTCACGGTTGGGAAGTAACGGAAGAACTTCCCGATGGGATTGAAGGTGTCCCTATTGCAATCTACAAGCTTGCGTAGATTTTCCCGATGCATCCAATGGGATCGACAGACTACGTGTGATGAGTAGCTTCTGGTTCGACTAATTGAATCTTTACCCGTCGGATTCTTCTGCCAATTACAGATTGAACCGTAATAACCACTCCATCGACGGAAACGGCATCACCAGGCGATGGCATTTTACCGAGTTCACGGAACACCAGTCCGCCAATCGTATCGAAACCGTCTGGGATAATCGAAGTTCCTAAAGTCTGATTCATGATGTCGATTGATGCACCGGCATCAGCGAACATCTCCCTAGAGTCGGCAACCTCAACCTCAGGGTCGTCTACATCGAACTCGTCGACAAGCTCTCCAACAATCTCTTCGATGAGATCGGTAACAGTTACCAGACCAGAAACTCCGCCGTACTCATCGACGACAATTGCCAGACCTGTGCGGTACTCCTGAAGTTGCCGTAGCAACCTCTCAAGACTCTGTGACTCAGGAACATGCAGTGCAGGGCGCGCCAGACTTTCTGTAGGGCTATCAGGATCGATGTCGTTGTCCAGCGCCGCAAGAACGTCGCGAGCGAAAATAACACCTACTATCGTGTCGATCGTTTCGTTGTACAGAGGAATCTTACTGTGCCCACCAACCGACATTAAGTCAGCAACTTCGCCGATACTCGCCGAGGTTGACGTTGTGTTCATATCTACCCGAGGAACCATGATTTCACGTACTTTCACGGTATCCATCCTCAGGATTCCGCGGATCATCCTCAACTCGTTTTGATCAGCAGGAATAACCGACTCTTCAAGAAAATCTAGAGTCTCCTGAAGTGCCGCTGAAACGTCTTCATCAACGGCACCAACGCCCCTGCCCCGTGAAAGTGAGAAACCGACGATATGCGATATACCGGGCACCAAGCTCGTCAATTGCAACAATGTCCCCGTAGGGCGGCTTATGGCTCGACCCCATTTCCGGCGGTAACCAGAAAGGCCCGATGCTATTAATTGCACAACAACCGCTCCGACAGCTGTTATGACGCCACTTAGTGCCACTTCAAATCCTGAACCGGCCGTCCCTGATCCCGATTCAAATATCGAAAATACAGCAAGAGCCGAGGCCATGAGGGCAGCAGCCTGCAGGCTTCTTCCTATAAGGCTCGCTTCAGCACTTAGTCGCCCTGAAAATTCGTGATCATGCTCATGCTCTGAATCACCATTTCCATTCGTATTCGGATTTCGAACTGAAGATGGCAGCGGATTTATCCGCGTACCGAGCGAAGATATCGCCAGAGCAGTTAAGAAGAAAACAATTCCAGAAACTATTAGCGTCAGCAGCGAAAGCAGTCCGGGAGGCATTACGCGCTCACCTCAAACGATATCGTCTGCCGGATCCTATGCGGAGGTTGCCCCGTACTATCAGGGTCTTCTGTATTACTCATCATTCCTTTAGATTTCAATCTCGACAATTGGACGGGATGTAGTTGAATCACTTCGATTTTATAGATTTTGCCGGCACTCCAGCTACTGTGTCACCCGCCGCTACATCAGTGCGCACAACCGACCCAGCACCTGTCCTTGCGGCTTTTCCAATAGTTACAGGTGCGATCAACATCGTGCTTGACCCGATAAGCGCATCATCCTCAATTATAGTCGGATGTTTGTCGACGCCATCGTAATTGCAAGTGATAGTACCAGCCCCAATGTTCACATTTCTTCCAAGTGTGGCATCGCCAACATAACTGAAGTGCGACACTCTGGAACCAGAACCAATAACTGAATTTTTGATCTCCGCAAGGTTCCCTATTCTCGAACCCTGCATGAGTTCGGATCCGTCACGGATCAATGAATTCGTCCCGACCGAAACACCTGCACCCACCACAGAATCGATTACTCGCGCACCGTCAATGATCGCTCTATCTCCGATCCTGCTAGAAAAAATTTGAGTATTCGGACCGATTACAACATTTGATCCGATCACCGAACGCGTTCCGATGTGTGTACTTTGGCCGATTGTTGTGTCGGCTCCGATCTCAACATCAATATCAATATATGTGACGGCTGGGTCGTGGATAGTCACACCGTTACGCATGTGCGCTTCGTTCGTACGCTGCCGCACGACAGCCTCAACTCGCGCAAGCTGCACCCGGTCGTTAACTCCAAGATGTGTTTCATTATCATCAGAAATAATCAGTTGTGCGCTATCCACAGTCGCAGCGATCGCTATTATCCGTGGGAGATACACCTCACCTGTGTCGGCTGGCTGAACTGAACTCAATGCGCTCCACACCCAACGATTGTCGAAGCAATACCATGCGGTGTTGATCAACTTACTATTGAGCAGTTCGGTGCTAGCTTCGTGCTCTTCGAAAATCGCAGATGGGCGCCCCGACGAATTGAGTTCGATCCGTCCAAGGCCTGACGCGTCGTCAACCATTGCCCCCAACACCGTCGCAAGTGATTGAGATTCAGTGTGAACCTTAATCATTTCTCTCACGATCCTGTCCGTTACCAGAATCATATCGGCAGGAGCTACAACGATCGTATCTGCATCCTCGACCGCGGAACGAGCAGCGGCAAGGGCGTCAGCTGTGCCAAGCTGCTCTTGCTGCACGGATACTCTAACTCTGGGTAGGAGAGTTTCTCGCAGTTCATCAGAATCGGCTAACTCGCTCGAAACAACCACATTAATGTTGTCCACACCAGCTGCTCGCATTATCCGCACAGCGTGGCCAACAAGGGCCACACCTGCAACCTTATGAAGCGGTTTGGGCAAGCTAGATCGCATCCGCGTGCCTTTACCTGCAGCGAGAATTATTCCTGCAGTGACCAACTAATGGTCACCTTTGAGAAACATCGTGATGTGTCCGATTATCCAGTTACTCGATTCCACATTTGAATGTTCAGTGGAGCCGTTTTGAACTCTATAAGAGCGGGCTGGATTGGAATTAATAATGATCGACAATAGATTCAATCCTAGGTTTACGCACTCAGTTACGTCAACAATTCCACATACAACTAGTTGGCATTATGCAAAATGAAATTCAACCGATTTCTCTTAATTGACACACCGAAACTGCCTGTTCAATTGTTATAGTTGACTAGTTCGGAGAGATGGCTGAGTGGCTGAAGGCGCCGGTCTCGAAAACCGGTATATG
>ERZ890510.1743-NODE-1743-length-13620-cov-6.775230_pt1 | contig 13620 bp, 10 predicted proteins | sample MGYA00521265_ERZ890510 | MGnify/ENA primary metagenome ERZ890510 (study PRJEB32303, sample SAMEA104408624) | aquatic metagenome | biome: Brackish water; feature: Chemocline; material: water | place: Baltic Sea | collected 2014-10-26T21:54:00 | depth 110 m ...
CGACACCGCGGCGAATGCGCTCGCTCAGTCGCGCGGCGGCGAGGCAGGCGCCGCGGTCGTTGAACAGGCGCACCAGGTCGCCCGCGGCGATGCCGCGGGCGGCGGCATCGTCGGGATGCATGGTCACCGGCTGGCGCCCCTTGATCTTGGTGGCGCGCGCATGCGGACTATGGTCGAGCTGGCTGTGCAGCTTGTCGGTCGGCTGGTCCGAAAGCATGTGCAGGGGGTAACGCTCGGCGGCTTTCGAACCCAGCCATTCGATCGGTTCCAGCCACATCGCGTGCGGCGGACAATCGTCGTATCCGAACGAGGCGATCTTCTCGGAGTAGATTTCGATCTTGCCCGACGGTGTCTTGAGCCGGTGGGCCTCGGGGTCGGCGCGGAAGGCGGCCAACATCACGGGGTCGCGGCTTTCGCCTTTGGCTTCGGCAAGACCTGCATCCCAGAAATCCTGGTACGGAGGCAGGGTGACCCCGGCCTTGGCCGATTTCACGCGCGCTTCCTCGTAAAGATGCGACAGCCATTCCTGTGTCGTTGCGCGACCGTCGGAATGGTGTTCACCGACACCCAGGCGCTGTGCCAGGGCGTTGAAGATGGCGTAGTCGTCGCGAGCCTCGCCAACCGGGTCGCGCGCCTTCTTCATGGCGATGACATAGGGTTCGCGGCTGCCGTAACCGATATCGTCGCGTTCCAGGCTGGTCGTCGCCGGCAGGACGATGTCGGCCATCTTGGCGGCCGGCGTCCAGAACTGCTCGTGGAACACGATGGTGTCGGGTTTGCGCCACGCCTGGCGCAGGCGGTTGAGGTCCTGATGATGGTGATAGGGATTGCCGCCGGCCCAGTAGACCAGCTTGATGTCGGGGTAGGCGTGCTGCTGGCCGTTGTAGTCGAAGCGCTCGCCGGGGTGGAGCAGCATGTCGGTGAAGCGCGCCACCGGGATGAAATCGGTGACGGCATTGACGCCCTGCGGCAAGGTCGGACCCGAATAGCGCGGGTGCGAACTGCCCATCAGGTTGACCGGGCCGTAGCCTACGCCGAAGCCGCCGCCCGGCAGACCGATCTGGCCCAGCATGCACGCCAGTGTGATCAGCGCCCAGAACGGCTGCTCGCCGTGGTGCGATCGCTGCAGCGACCAGCCGATGCTGATCGTGGTGCGGGTCGCGGCCATCTCGCGGGCCAGGCCGACTATGCGCGCAGCGCCGATGCCGGTGATCTTTTCGGCCCACGCCGCGTCCTTCGGCTGGCCGTCCCGCGCGCCGGTGAGGTATGGCTCGAGCCTGTCGAAACCCACGGTGCAGCGATCGAGAAAGGCGCGGTCGTGCAGGCTCTCGACCAGCAGTGTGTGGCAGAGCGCCAGCATCAGGGCGGCGTCGGTATTGGGCCTGATCGCCAGCCATTCGACCGCGCCGCCGGTGTCGAGATCCTCGGCGGTCGGTGTGACATTGACGAAGCGCACGCCGCGCTCACGCATCGTGTAGAGGCCGCCCTTGACATGATGCAGGGTGGCGCCACCGGCGTTGATCTGGGCGTTCTTGTGCGGCACGCCGCCGAACGTCACGAACAGCTTGCAGTCGCGTGCCAGCACGTCCCAGCCAGTATGCATGGACATGAGTTCTTCCATGCTGGCGACGATATGCGGCATCAGCACGCGTGCTGCGCCCAGGCTGTAGGAATCCTGGTGTCGCACGAAGCCGCCGAAGGAATTGAGGAAGCGGCGAACCTGGCTCTGGGCATGGTGGAAGCGGCCGGCGCTCGACCAACCGTAGGAACCGCCGAAGATCGCGCGGTTCGAGTAGGCGGCCTTCACCCGCTTGAGTTCGTTGGCCACGAGATCGAGGGCCTCGTCCCACGGCACCTCGACGAACGGCTCCTGGCCGCGCATCTCCGGCGCCGCGCCCGGGCCGCGCTCGAGCCAGCTCTTGCGGATCGCTGGCCGGCGCACCCGCAGGCGCGCGACCTCGTCGGACAGCATATGCAATCCGATCGGCGACGGATCGGGATCCTTGGAGAAGGGATGCAGGCGCACGGCATGGCCGTCGTCATCGTACTCGACCTCGTAGACGCCCCAGTGGGCGGCGGTAAGGGTGCGCTGGTGGGTCATTTGTGCCTCAGGCCGCTTTGGCGATGGAGAGGAACCGATCGACGTCGGTGGGCAAGGTATTGAACGCCGTAACCAGCCGGAAGGCACGCTCGCCGAGGCGGTCGGACGTCCAGGGATGATACTGTGCGCCGGCGGCCTGCAACGCATCGTGGATGCGCATGGGCAGGGCAACGAATATCTCGTTGGCATCGACCGGGTAGAGAAGCTGCGTGCCCTTGAGCGCGGTCAGGCCGGCAACGAGGCGGCGCGCCATCGCATTGGCGTGACGGGCGTTGGCGAGCCACAGCCCGTCAGTCAGGTAGGCATCGAACTGCGCCGACAGGAACCGCATCTTGGACAAGAGGTGCCCGCCGCGTTTGCGGCGGAACTCGAAATCGTGGGCCAGATCCGAATCGAAAAAGATTACGGCCTCGGCGGCAAGCGCGCCGTTCTTGGTGGCGCCGAAGCTCATCACGTCGACGCCCGCCCTCCACGACAATTCAGCTGGCGTGCAGCCGACGAACGACAGCGCGTTGGCGAAGCGGGCACCGTCCATATGGAGCTTGAGCCCGTGGCGGTGGGCCGACGCAGCCAGGCCGGCGACTTCCTCGGGCGCGTAGACGGTGCCGCATTCGGTCGCCTGGGTGATGCTGACGGCGGCGGGCTGGGGATGATGCACGACGCCGTAGACCGGCTGAGCGAGCGCGGCGGCGAGCTTGCGGGCGTCGATCTTGCCCGCCGGCCCGCCGATCGGACAGAGCTTGGCACCAGCCGTGAAGAATTCCGGCGCATTGGCCTCGTCGACCATGATGTGCGCGTCGGGATGGCAGTAGATGGCGCCCCAGGGCGGCGTGCAGCAGGCCAGTGCAAGCACATTGGCGGCCGTTCCGGTGGCGACCGGGAAGGCGATCAGGTCGGGCTTCTCGAACAGATCGCGCAGGCGTCGTTCCACTCGATGCGTCCAGTCGTCGTCGCCGTAGGAGGGCGCGGCGCCGCCGGAAAAGGCGCGGCTCACGGCCTCGATGATGCTGCTGTGTGCGCCGACTTCGTTATCGCTGCGGAAGTTCATGCCGTGTCCTCGGGCTGGTGCGTGACGGCTTCGAGGCGATTGCCGTCCGGATCACGCACGAACGCTCCGTAGTAGTCCGGGTCGTAGGTCGGTCTGAGACCGGGCGATCCGTCGTCGGTGCCGCCACTCCTGAGGGCGGCGGCGTGAAACGCCCGGACTGCTGCTCGGGTTTGTGCCCGAAAGGCCCAGTGGCGGTTGTCCGGCGACAACGAACCTGTGGACAGATAGACGGAGATATAGGGGGCGCATCGGGCCCGCGCTCGCGTTCACCATAGCCGATGGCATCGATGCGGCGGTTGACCCGCGGACAGCCGAGGGCACCCAATGCCGCATCATAGAAAGCCTGGGCCCGGTCGAGGTCGGTGGTCGTGATAGACAGATGATCGATCATCGCTAGCGGCCCGCGCCGGGTGGGAATTCGACGGTACCGAGCAGGGCGCCGTTGCGCGGATCGACGATATAGGCTGCCGCCGGTCCGCCCTGGGTTTCGACATGGACGACCAAGCGGTCGCCGACGGCGTTCATCGAGACCACGCGGGCACCCGACGGCAGGGCGATGCGCTCGGTGAACGCGGTGGACGCGGCTGGCGGCCGGCCAGCGTTGGGCGTAGACATGCGGCGGGCGATTTCGGCCGCGATGACGACGAAACCGGCCACGATCAGCAGGCCCATCACGATAACCAGCACCTTCAGCCAGAGCGGTGCGGAGGCCTGAGCAGGAGACGCCAAGTAAACTCCATGAGCGATGCCGGCCGCCACTTCGTGACCTTCGATGATAGCGCTTCCGGCGAGCGGCTGGACCGCGCACTGACGGCCGCCTTGCCGGCCCTCACGCGAAGCCGCGTAAAAGCACTGATCGAAAGCCGCCGGGTGGCGCTGGCTGACGGTCCGACGATAGAAGAGCCGTCACGCAAGGTCAAAAAGGGCGAATGCTTCGTGGTCGACATTCCCGAGCCCGAACCCGCGATCCCTCTGCCTCAGGCCCTGGCGCTCGACATCCTGCATGAGGATTCCGACCTGCTGGTGCTGAACAAGCCGGCCGGGCTGGTCGTCCATCCGGCGCCCGGCAACCCCGACCATACGCTCGTCAACGCCCTGCTGGCCCATTGCGGCGACAGCCTGTCGGGGATCGGTGGCGTCAGGCGCCCCGGCATCGTGCACCGCCTCGACAAGAACACCTCCGGCGTCATGGTGGTGGCCAAGAATGACCGGACCCACCAGGCGCTGTCCAAGCTGTTCGCCGCCCATGACCTCACCCGGGTCTATCGGGCGCTGGTCTGGGGCAAGCCGATGCCGCCAGTTGGCACTATCGACGCCGCCATCGGCCGCCATCCCATCGATCGCAAGCGCATGGCGGTTCGCAAGACCAGCGGTCGGCGGGCCGTCACTGAATACTGGCTGGAGAGCCATTTTGGGCCCGCCCTTCGCCCGCTGGCGAGCCTGGTCGGTGCCAAGCTCGAAACCGGCCGGACGCACCAGGTACGCGTCCATCTGGCCCATATCGGCTGCCCGGTCGTCGGTGATCCGGTCTACGGCCGCAAACCCCGCAACGCCTCGGCTCCGGAGGCGCTGACGACTTTCCCGCGTCAGGCGTTACATGCAGCGGTCCTGGCATTTCGCCATCCTGGCACCCGCGAAGAGATGAACTTCGCCACAGAATTGCCTCAAGATTTCAAGAAGTTAATTGTGGACCTGTCTGTCTCCAGCAGGTTACCTTAAATACCTGAGGCATCCGGTCGGAATTATATTGACCTTGAAGCTTCCCGACCTCTAGAGTCGGTTTTAGCAGTCGACGGGTGAGAGTGCTAAACGCCCGTTCATGACCAGTATGGAGTACGAAAGAGAGCCGCCAATGAGTGCAGCCACCGCCAACCTTCCCGCCCTGCCGCCGTCGTTGACGCCGGAAGGCAACCTCAGCCGCTATCTGCAGGATATCCGGAAGTTTCCCCTGCTCGAGCCGCAGCAGGAATTCATGCTCGCCAAGAGCTGGCGCGAGCACGGCGACACCAAGGCCGCCCATCAGCTCGTGACGAGCCATCTGCGCCTCGTGGCCAAGATCGCCATGGGTTATCGCGGGTATGGCCTGCCCGTTGCCGAGCTGATTTCCGAGGGCAACGTCGGCATGATGCAGGCGGTGAAGCGGTTCGATCCGGACCGCGGGTTCCGGCTGGCTACTTATGCCATGTGGTGGATACGCGCCTCGATCCAGGAATACATCCTGCACAGCTGGTCGCTGGTGAAAATGGGCACCACGGCGGCGCAGAAGAAGCTGTTCTTCAATCTGCGCAAGCTCAAGGGTCAGATGCAGGCCATCGAGGAGGGCGATCTGTCGCCCGAGCAGGTGACCAAGATCGCGACCCGTCTCGGCGTGCCCGAGGCCGAGGTGGTCAATATGAACCGCCGGCTCGCCGGGCCGGATTCTTCGCTCAACGCCCCGGTCAAGGCCGAAGGCGACATGGAGTGGCAGGACTGGCTGATCGACGATAGCCCGAACCAGGAGACGCGTCTGGGCGAGAGCCAGGAACTCAACCAGCGCAAGCACATGCTGGCGGCAGCCCTGAAGCAGCTCACCGACCGCGAGAAGCACATCATCGTAGAGCGCCGCCTGGTCGAAGAACCCAAGACTCTCGAGGATCTGTCGGCCAGGTACGGCATCAGCCGCGAGCGTGTGCGCCAGATCGAGGTGCGCGCCTTCGACAAGCTGCAGAAGGCGATGAAGAACATGGTGGTGGAAGCCGCCGCCAAGCCCACCACCCAGCCGGCCCCCGCGCACGGCTGACGTGCGCGGCTGAGCGACGCGACCTGTCCGATACGGTAGGCTCCCAAACCAGCCGGGAGCCTGCCATGACGACCTCGCCCATTCTCTACGAGACACTGCCGAGCGGCATCGCCCGCATCGTCCTCAATCGCCCGGAGACGCGTAACGCCCAGGATACGGCGTTCCTCTATGCCTTGAACGAGGCCTTCGACCGTGCCGCTCATGACGACACCGTGAAGGTGATCGTACTGTCGGCCAACGGACCGCATTTCTCCTCCGGCCACGACCTGCGCGAGGCCGACGGTCACGGCAACATGGCCAGGCACGAAACGGTCGGCACCTGGGGCGGCTTCGGCAAGCCCGGTGCCGAGGCGCAGTATGCGCGCGAGCAGGAGATCTACCTCGGCTTCAGCGAGCGCTGGCGCAACATCCCCAAGCCGACTCTGGCCCTCGTCCACGGCAAGGTGATGATCGGCGGCCTGATGCTGATGTGGCCCTGCGACCTCATCGTCTGTTCGGAGGACGCCGAGTTCCTCGATCATTCGGTGGCGATGGGCGTGGGCGGCGCGGAATTCTTCGCCCATCCCTGGGAGATGGGCATCCGCAAAGCCAAGGAATTCCTGTTCACCGCCGACTGGATCGGCGCTCAAGAGGCGCACCGGCTCGGCATGGTGAATCATGTCGTGCCGCGTGCGGAGCTGGAGGCGTTCGGCATGGCGATGGCCGAGCGTATCGCGCAGAAGCCGCTATTTGCGCTCCGGTTGGTCAAGCAGGCGATCAATGCCGCCCAGGATGCACAGGGCCGCGTCGGCGCCATGCAGACCTCGTTCGCGCTCCATCACCTGGCCCATGCGCACAACATGCTGGCGCACGGCAAGCTGGTCGATCCGACCGGACTGATGCCGGCCATCAAGAAGCACGAAAAAGCCGCCGAGTAGGCCAGCCCGTCAGCTCTTGACCATCACCTCGATCAGCGTCGGTCCGTTCGTCCGGGCTAACGCCTTGTCGAGTGCTGCATCGAAGCCTGATGCCGTGTCGACACGCTCGGCGGCGAGGCCGAAGCCGCGGGCGATGGCGGCAATGTCCATCGGTGGGTCGTTGAAATCCATGCCGATCGGCGTGTCGTTGCCGTGGAACAACTTCAGTCGGTTCTTCAGGATCTGGTAACCCTCGTTGTTGGTGATGATGAAGATCACCGGCAGTTTCTGGTTGGCCGCCGTCCACAGCGCCGTGATGGAATACATGGCGCTGCCATCGCCGATTACCGCCACGACCCGGCGCTTCGGTTCGGCGATCTGCACGCCCACGGCCGCCGCGATGCCCCAGCCGATGCCGCCGCTCACGTTGCCGAAGAAGCTGTTGCGGTCGCGGAACGGGAAGTAATTCATCAGCGTCGCCGTGCTGGTGAGGCCTTCCTCGACCAGGATGGCGTCTTTGGGCAGCTTGTCGGTCATGCGCATCATCGCCCACTCGGCCTGCAGCGGCTTTTCGCTGGCGGGTGCAGTGAGCTTGGCCGTGCGGGCCTTGCGCTGGGCGCTCCAGTTGCGCGGTGCGATCTCGGCCAGCGACGCCGTGGCGTGCTCGGCAAGCTTGGCGCCGCCCAGCTTCTTGAGGAGCGGGACGAGTACTTTCAAGGTCTCCTTCACGTCGGCGCGCAGCGCGATTTCAGCCGGGAAATTCTTGCCCATTTCCCAGTCGCGCAGACCCACCATCGCCACCGCCGTGGTCTCCGGCAGCGGCTCGGTCTCGCTCCACACCGACATCTTGAGGACGTCGGCGCCGACGCAGAACATCAGGTCGTAGTCCGAAAGAACACGGCGTACGTACTTCTGGTCACGGTTGAGCGCGCCAAGGTAGCAGGGGTGTTCGGACGGGAAATGTGCACCCCAGGCCACGGTCTGCTGCAGCACCGGCGCGCCCAGCACCTCGGCCAGCGCCGTGGCCTCGGCGAAGGCATCTGCCGTTGCGATCTCGTGGCCGGCCAGGATCACCGGCTTCTTGGCCGCGAGCAGACGCTTGGCGAGATGTTCGAGCGCGGCATCCGACGGCCGTACCGCGGTGTCGACCCTCGTCACCTCGCCCATGTCGATGGCGGCCTCGTTGTTCAGAATGTCGCCCGGAAGGGAGATGAACACCGGACCGGTCGGCGCCGTGGTCGCGACCTTGGCGGCGCGCCGCAGGATGCGCGGCAGGTCTTCTATGCGGCTCACTTCCGTTGCCCATTTCACCACCGGCGTGGCGATCGGCACCAGCGGCGCATAGAGCAGGGGTTCGGTGAGCCCATGGCCCTGTTCCTGCTGGCCGGCCGTCACGATCATCGGCGTTCCAGACATCATCGATGTATAGATCGAGCCGATGGCATTGCCGAGCCCGGGTGCGACGTGGACGTTGCACGACACGAGCTTGCCCGAAGCGCGGGCGTAGCCGTCGGCCATGGCGATGACTACGGCTTCCTGCAGGGCGAGGACGTATCCCATCTCGGGCGCCGAACTGAGCGCGTGCATGATCGGCAGCTCGGTGGTGCCGGGATTGCCGAACATTTTCACGACGCCTTCGTCGCTCAGCACGCGGAGAAAGGCGTCGCGGCCGGTGATGGTGTTGGTGACGGCCTGCTTGGAGATAGGGGCGTCGGGCATTGTGTCCTCCCTGGAAGGGGCGAGGGTAGCGCGCCCACGCCTCGCGTGGAATGATTGTGTCGGGGAGGCACGCGCGATGCGAAAGGATGGCCTGAAGAGCAAGCTCGCGCACCTGGTCTGCTGGCGCGGCCCGGTGGTCCTGAAACCGCTCAAGGGCGGCCTTACCAACCTTTCCTATGTCGCCGACGATGGTCGGGAGAAGTTCGTCGTCCGTTGCGGCGACGACATTCCCGTGCATCACGTCTTCCGCGACCGCGAGCGCGCCGCCTCCATCGCGGCGTTCGAGAGCGGTCTTTCGCCCGAAGTCGTCCATGCCGAACCGGGCATCCTGGTGCTGCGCTTCATCGGCGGGCGCACGTTGGGTGAAACCGACCTTGCCGCCAACATCGGTCGTATCGTGCCGCTGCTGAAAACCTGCCATGCCGAGGTCGGCCGGCGCGTGCGCGGACCGGTCAATGCTTTCTGGGCGTTCCAGGTCATCCGCGACTATGTGCAGTTGCTGGATGCTGATCCCAAGTACGTCGCGCTGGCCGACAGGTTGGAGCGGGCGCAGGTGCCGCTGCTGATGGTCTTCGGCCATCACGATCTGCTGCCGGGCAACTTCATCGACGATGGCAAGAGGCTTTGGCTGATCGATTGGGAATATGGCGGCTTCGGCACGGCGATGTTCGATCTAGCCAATTTATCGTCGAACGGCGGTTTTTCGGATGCCGATGACGCCCGTCTGCTCGGCCTCTATTTTGGGCAAACGCCGATGGCGGAACTAGTGCGGGCGTTCCGCGCCATGAAGGTCGCTAGCGCCCTGCGTGAGGCCTTATGGGCGATGGTTTCAGATACTTATCTCAAGACACCGGGCATCGACTATGCAGCGCACGCCCGCGACTACCTCGCTCGTGTTGATGAAGCGGTGCGCAGTCTGAATTGATTGGTCGGCGCTAAGCCGACTAACCCATCACCATCTTGGGCAGCCAGAGCGCGACCGACGGCCAAAGCATCAATAACCCGATCAGGGCCATCATCAGGCCGACAAAGGGCGCCGAGCCCCAGATCACGTCGGCGATGGAACCGCGTTCTCGCATGCCTTGTACGACATAGAGATTGAGCCCGACAGGCGGCGTGATCAGTGCCGCCTCGATCAGTATGGTCAGTACGATTCCCCACCAGATCGGATCCCAGCCGAGGTTCTCGATGATCGGGAAGATGAAAGGCGTCGTCAGGATCATCATGGAAATCGTTTCCATGAAGCAGCCGAGCACCAGGTAGAAGATCACGATCAACACCAGTGTGCCGTACTTACCGAGGCCGAGGCCTTCGATCGCCTTGCCCATGCCGTCGGTCAGCCCGATCGCGGCCAGCACAAAATTCAGGAATTGCGCGGCCATGATGATCAGCATGATCAAGGCCGTGGTGCGCATGGTGCTTTCCAGTACCGCCCGCATCACCGCCAGGCTCAACCTGCGTTCCCAGGCCGCGAGCAGCAGCGCGGCGAGCACGCCGAGCGAGGCGGCCTCCGTCGGTGTCGCCCAGCCGGCATAAATCGATCCGACCACGACCAAAAAGATGAACAGCGGCGCGACCAGATCCTTGAGCGAGTAGAGCCGTTTGCGCCACGTCGTCTGCAACTTCAGTCCGCCCTGACTGGGCGTGATGAGGCATTTCACCAGAACGTAGAGCATGAAAAGGCTGGCCAGAATGATGCCCGGCACCATGCCGGCAAGATAGAGGCGCGGCACCGAGGTGTTGGTCAGCAGACCGTACAGGATGAAATTGATCGACGGCGGCACCAGGATGCCGAGCGTGCCGCCGGCCGCCAATGTGCCCAGGAACAACCGCTCATCGTACTTGCGCTGCTCGATCTGCGGTAGCGCAACGAGGCCGACCGTGGCCGCCGTGGCAACACTGGAGCCAGACGTCGCCGCGAACATGGCGCAGGTGCCGATATTGGCATGCATCAGTCCGCCGGGCAGCCATGATAGCCATTGTGCGATCGCGTTGTAGACGCGCTCGGCGATGCCGGAACGCAGCAGGATTTCCCCCAGCATGACGAAGAGAGGGATCGCGATCAGGATATATTCGGAGTTCGAGTTCCACAGGATTTCCCCCATCGCCCGGTATAGCGGCATTGAGGAGTAGAACTGGTTGAGCGCGAGACCCAGAACGCCCATCACTGCGGCGATGGGCACGCTGATGGCGAGCAGTACGACCAGCATGAGAAGTGCGGAAACGAGCAAGGAAGCTACCTTTTGTTGCTGGTCTCTGGGGGAGGTTGGCTTGCGCCTCGCCGGCGGCCGAAGGCGATGCCGAGGGCGGCGAGTTCGCTTTCGATCTCCTCGTCTTGCGAGACCACACCCGCCGTCTGGTTGGCGGTGACGTAGTCGCCGCGGCGCAATGCAGTCAGGGTGCGCAACAAGGCGACTGCGATGGAAAAGAAAAAAAGTCCCAAGCCGAACAGCCATGGAATCTGTGGCAGCGCCAGCGGCGTGCGCAGCGGCGTATTGGCCCGGTTGCCTTCGATGAAATTCGCATACACGAGATCGAAACCGCCATCCAGCAGAGTGAACGCGACGATTCCCAATGTTAAAAGCGCCAGAATATCGAAAGCCGCACGCATGCGCAGAGGCAGGCGGCCGTACAAGGCGTCGATGCGCACATGGCCGCGCGTCACGAGGGCATACGCCAGCGACCAGGTTGTGCCGACCGCAAACAGGTAGGCGGCCACTTCGTCCGAACCCGAGTAGACGACGGTCAGCATTTTCCGCGAGACGACTTCAGTCGATACCAGGCCAGCCGCCACGAGCAGCAGCACGCCGCCAAGACAGGCAAAAATGCGCGCGATCCTCGAGGTCGCGTTCCAGAGAGTTTCCATGGGAACCAGATAGACCCCGGCATTCGCGAATGCCGGGGTCCTTTCTCCTGATTGGTGTGGCGGCGCTAGTTGGCTTTCGCCGTCATGCCGATTTTCTTTCCGACCATCTCGTTCCATTTCTTGACACAGTCGGTGCCGCAACGGGCCGCCCAAGACGGCAGCACGACGTCGACCAGTACCTTGTCGCGCGCCGCGAGATCGGCCTCGGATGGCAGAACGAGCTTGAGCTTACCCGGCGCGCCGGCGGAGCATGCCCCAGTACCGGTCGTGCAGGCGACGCCTTCATTGGTCTCCGCTTCGACCGCCTTCCAGGACTTTTCGGTCAGCCGGTCGATTTCCTTCTTCAGCAGCGCCTGCGTGGCTGGATTCAATGAATTCCAGGTCTTCAGATTGACCGCCCAGATCGAGGCGGTGAAACCAACCGGCAGCCGGAACAGCGTGTCGGTGACCTCGTACCACTTCGCCTTGTAGGCAGGCATGGTGCCGGTGATGCCGCAATCGACGACACCCTTCTCGAGCGCCGGCACGACCTCGGAGAACGGCAGGGTTACGGCGGATCCGCCGAAGCCCTTCACGAGGTCGGCTTGCGACGTGCCCTGGACGCGTACCTTCTTGCCTTTGAGGTCGGCGACGCTCTTGATATCGCCGCGGCAGTAAAAGTTCTGCTCCGGCCAGGTGAAGGTGCCGAGCACCATCGCGCCGTGCCGTTCCTTCATGACGGCCTGCATTTCCGGCATCCAGGCGTCGATGATCTCGCGGCTCATCTTGAAGGTCTTGGCGACGCCCGCGACGTCCACCGCTTCCACGATCGCGGCGCCGTCCTCGACGTAGATGGGGAGGGCGGCGGCGAAGTCGAACACGCCCGTCTTCAACAAGCGCAGCACTTCGGTACCCTTGAGGTTCAGTTCGGTGATCGACTTGAGGTTGGCGGTAAGCTTGCCGCCCGACGCCTTGGGCAACTCCTCGGTCCAGAACGGAACCTCCAGATCCTTCCAGTTGGTCAGGAAGTTCCAGGTTCCAACGACGTTGAACTTCTTCTGATCGATCGTCTGCGCCTGCACGGTCGCGCCGGCACCCAGCGTTGCGGCCATGGTAAGAGCCGCGATTAATCTACGCATTGTCGCCTCCCAATTTTTTTATGTAAGCCAAACCCTGTCGAAGTATGACCATTCCCTAACTCGGACCTGCACGCAAGGCCAAGTGGGCAGGAGGCCCAGGGAATGGCGTTTGAAAATTTGGGCATTTGGCGTGCACGTTGCCCCACTCAGGGCAGATTGAAGCTGAACCGCTCGCGGTGGGTGTGGAATCTCGCGGTGAGTGCGGAATGAAGTGCCGGCAAATTGCCTGCACCTGGTAACTCGGGCCGTCTAAATAGGCCTATTGACATATCCTATCATCCCGATAATCCTGTCGGCCGCCCATCGATTCACAGGATGACTGGACATGACCGCAACGACCGCTCCCGGGATTCGAGTGGCCTCTGGCGACGCCGCCTCGCGGTCGCGACTCTATCGTGGCGTGGTCGTCAGGTGCCGGTTCGTCGTGATCGATCCGCGACGTGAAACGAGTCATCCGGCGTCCCATGTCCCGGTCCTCAAGACACGGAATCGCCGAACGAAAACAAGGATTTGGTCGGGGTGGCGTGAGGTGCCGGCGACGTCAATCGGTGTCCCACGCCGGTGCTCCCGCGAGCCGTGGGTGCGCGTCCGGTGACAGGCGATCGGGAAACGCTCTCAGTCGCGGAACGGGTCCGTCATCAGGATGGTGTCCTCGCGCTGCGGGCTGGTGCTGAGCAGCGCCACCGGGCAACCGACCAACTCCTCGACGCGGCGCACGTACTTGATGCAGGTCGCCGGCAGTTCGGCGAAGGAGCGTGCGCCTTGTGTGCTTTCGCTCCAGCCCTCGAACTCTTCCCAGATCGGCTTCAGGCTGGCCTGCGCACCCATGGTGAAGGGGAAGCGCTCGATGCGTTTGCCGCCGAGCTCGTAGCCGACGCAGACCTTGATGATCTTCTCGCCGTCGAGCACATCGAGCTTGGTGAGCGCGATGCCGTCGATGCCGTTCAGCTTCACCGCCTGGCGCACCATCACCGCGTCGAACCAGCCGCAGCGCCGCCGCCGGCCGGTGTTGGTGCCGAATTCCTTGCCGCGATCGCCCAGTCCCTGGCCGATCGCGTCGGTCAGCTCGGTCGGGAAGGGGCCGTCGCCGACG
>ERZ890510.1747-NODE-1747-length-13606-cov-7.194967_pt1 | contig 13606 bp, 15 predicted proteins | sample MGYA00521265_ERZ890510 | MGnify/ENA primary metagenome ERZ890510 (study PRJEB32303, sample SAMEA104408624) | aquatic metagenome | biome: Brackish water; feature: Chemocline; material: water | place: Baltic Sea | collected 2014-10-26T21:54:00 | depth 110 m ...
GGGCAAGTGACCCGGGCGGCCCGCGCTTTACGCACGTCGTGGCAACGATATCAGAAATATAGCACGGAACCTGCTGATCTTGCAATTTCAAAATTGCTTGCACTTTGCCAGCAGTCGCCGGTGCGCGGGCCTATGGCCGGGAGCGGGCCAGTCGTCGAGGGTGCGCGACTGTTTGGCGAAAGAGGAAGTGCGGCTTCCCTACATTCCAGGGTAGATTTCGCCCGGCGCCGCGCGGAAACGGGTCGGAATCACGCCTGATCGCCGACCTCCGCAGGCCTTTTGTTTCGAAGACGACACCTCCGCTGGCCCGCTCCCGGCCGGCGGTCCTTGCTTTGGGTCAAGGCCCCAAGGCGCTCATTGCCGTTCAATCGTAGGCGATAGCGGCGTTCTCGGGGGTCTGGGCAGAAAGGCTGGCCGGCGTGTCACCTGACAGATCGGGCGTTGAGCCCACGGAAACCTCGACGGCTTCAGAGCCCAAACGGTCGGCGGGAACGGTGCTTGCTGTCCGCGGTGCAGTCGTCGATGTCGGCTTCGAGGGCATCGGCGAGGGACCTCGCGAGGGGGCAGAGCTGCCACGCCTGGAAGAGGCGTTGATCGTCGAATGGGACCGGCCGGAGACGCTGATCCTCGAGGTCCAGGCTCATCTCGACCGGACTTCGGTACGCGGGGTGGCGTTGCAGGCGACGGCGGGGCTGCGACGCGGCGCGCCGGTGCGCGCGACCGGCCACCCGGTCTCCGTGCCGGTCGGCGATGCCGTTCTCGGCCGGCTGCTCGATGTCGTGGGCAATGTGCGCGACAACGGCGCGCCGCTGCCGGCCGACACGCCGCGCGCGCCCATCCACCACCCGGCGCCGCCGCTCGGCACGCGCAGCCAGGCCACCGAGGTGTTCGAGACCGGCATCAAGGTCATCGACCTTCTGGCACCGCTCGCCCAAGGCGGAAAGGCCGGCATGTTCGGCGGTGCCGGCGTTGGCAAGACGGTCGTGGTCATGGAACTCATTCGCGCCATGGTCACGAGCTATCAGGGCATTTCGGTGTTCGCGGGAATCGGCGAACGCTCGCGCGAGGGCCACGAACTGCTGATGGAAATGCGGCGGTCCAAGGTGCTGGACCGGAGCGTGCTGGTCTACGGCCAGATGAACGAACCGCCCGGCGCACGCTGGCGGATCGGACTGACGGCACTCACGATCGCGGAATATTTCCGCGACGGGCAACGCAAGAACGTTCTGCTTCTCATGGACAACGTGTTTCGCTTCGTCCAGGCCGGCAGCGAGGTCTCGGGCCTGCTCGGCCATCTCGCGTCCCGGGTCGGCTACCAGCCGACGCTCGCCACCGAGGTCGCCGCGCTGCAGGAACGGATCGCCTCGGTGTCCGGCGTTTCGGTCACGGCGATCGAGGCGGTCTATGTGCCGGCCGACGACTTCACCGATCCGGCGGTGACCGCCATCTCAGGTCATCTCGACAGCATGATCGTGCTGTCGCGGTCGATGGCCGCCGAAGGCATGTATCCCGCCGTCGATCCGCTCGGTTCCTCCTCGATCCTGCTCGACCCCAGCGTCGTCGGCGAGGACCACTACCGTGTCGCCGAACAGGTGCGTCAGACGATCGCGCACTACAAGGAATTGCAGGACATCATCTCGCTCCTCGGCATCGAGGAGTTGAGCCCGGCCGACCGGCTCACCGTCGGCCGGGCGCGCCGCCTGCAGCGTTTCCTCACCCAGCCCTTCGCGGTGACGGAAGAATTCACGGGTATTCCTGGACAATCCGTGCCGTTGCCTGAAACGCTCAAGGGGTGCCAGGCCATCCTCGACGGGACCTGCGACAAGTGGGCCGAGAGTTCCTTCTACATGGTCGGAACGATCGACGACGCCAAGGCCAAGGAAGCCGCGGCGCAGCAGCCAGCGGCGGCGGCGGCATGAGACTGTTGATCACGACCCCGACCCGTGTGGTCATCGACGATCCCGAAGTCACAGCACTGCGTGCCGAAGACGGAAGCGGCGGCTTCGGTATTCTCGATGGGCATGCCGACTTCCTGACGGCGTTGACGGTATCGGTCGTGAGCTGGCGCGCCGCCGACGGTGGTCAAAGATTCTGTGCCGTGCGCCGCGGCGTGCTGTCGGCGACCGGGGGCCGTGAGGTCGCGATCGCGACCCGCCAGGCCCTCGTCGGCGACGATCTCGATCACCTCGAACAGGTGGTGCTGGCGGAATTCCGGCAGGAGATCGAGGCCGAGAGGACGGCCCGGGCGGAAAGCCTCCAGCTGCAGATGAAGGCGATCCGGCAGATCGTGCGTTTCCTCCGCCCCGAAGCACCGAACATCTCGGGAGGGGGACCGTGAACGACGACAGGCCCACGCCGGTACCGGGCGCGCCGGACGAGATGGCTGACGCGGTTCGCCGGCAGAGCGATCGCCAGCGGCGTTGGCTCCTTGAAGGCCAACCGTCCATGGTCCGCTTCGTCGGTCAGATCGGAATCCTGGGCTGGATGATCGTGGCTCCCGCCCTGATGGGTGTGTTTGCCGGCCGATGGCTCGACGCGAAGTTCGGCAGCGGGATCTTCTGGAGCGCACCGCTGCTGATGCTCGGGGTTGCGATCGGATTCTGGTCGGCATGGCGATGGATGCACAGGCAATGACCGCGTTCAATCTTCCGCTGCAGGATCTGATACCTCTGCTGCTGGCGAGCGGCGCCTGGCTGACGGCCGGAGCCGCGATCGGCGTCCTCTACTTCCTCGCCCTTCGATGGAACGTGCAGATCTTCGCGACCGGTCGATCTGTCCTTCTCGCCGTGGCGCTCCAGTTCGCCCGCTTCGCGGTGATGGCCGGCTTGCTGACCATTGTCGCCCTGGAATTCGGCGCCCTGCCGCTGCTCGCAGCAACTGGCGGTATCCTCATGGCGCGGACGATGTTGCTTCGATGGGGAGCTCCCCCGTAATGGAGTCACCGCTCGTCACCAAAGTCCTGTTCAGTATCGGCCCCGTTCCGATCACTGAGACCGTCGTTGTGACCTGGTGCATGATCGTCGCGCTCGCGCTCGCCGCCTTCGTGACTGGCCGTGCCCTCAAGCTCGCCCCGTCGCGCACCCAGGCGGTCCTCGAGGCCTTCGTCGGCGCCCTCGACGACCAGATCCGTGACACCATGCGGGTCGCACCGGCCCCCTACGCGCCGCTGCTGGGCACGATCTTCATCTTCATCTTCGTGGCCAACTGGTCCTCGCTCATTCCCGGTATCGATCCGCCGACGGCACACATCGAGACCGACGCGGCGCTGGCGCTGATCGTCTTCCTGGCCGTCATCCATTTCGGCATTCGCACCCGTGGTATCGGCGGCTACCTGAAGACCTTCGCCGAGCCCAGCTTCGTGATGATCCCGCTCAACATCATCGAGACCTTTACCCGCATTTTCTCGTTGATCGTCCGATTGTTCGGCAACGTCATGAGCGGCGTCTTCATCATCGGCATTGTTCTGTCGCTCGCCGGCCTGCTCGTCCCGATACCGCTGATGGCACTCGAGCTGCTGACCGGCGCCGTGCAGGCCTACATCTTTACCGTACTCGCCATGGTCTTCATCGGCGGCGCGGTGAGCGACGGACATGGCGCAGATCGCCAGAAGGAGAAGAAGTCATGAACCTGATCGAGATCGTCAGCATCTTCGCGGCCGCCATGGCGGTGTCGATCGGGGCCATCGGTCCCGCGCTCGCCGAGGGCCGGGCCGTCGCCGCCGCCATGGACGCGATCGCCCGCCAGCCTGAGGCCGCCGGCACCATCTCGCGCACGCTCTTCGTCGGGCTGGCGATGATCGAGACCACGGCAATCTACTGCCTGGTCATCGCCCTGCTGGTCCTGTTCGCCAACCCCTTCATCCATTGAGACCATGCATATCGATTGGTGGACGTTGGCGCTGCAGACCGTCAACGTCCTTGTTCTTCTGTGGATCCTCAGCCGATTCTTCTTCCGCCCGGTGATGGACATCGTCGCCAGGCGGCAGGCGGAAGCCAACAAGCTTTTGTCGGACGCGGCCGCGACCAGCGCCCAGGCAACGACGGCACGCGCCGCCGCCGAAAAGGCGATCGCCGATGTCGCCGCCGACCGCGACCGTGCGATTGCCGAGGCGCACAGCGCCGCCGAGATGGAAAAGACGGAATTGCTGGCCCAGTCCAGTCGCGAGGTCACCCGACTCCACAGCGAAGCCGAGGCCACCATCGCCCGCGACCGGGCGGCGTCGGCCAAGGCGGTTGTGGCGCACGCGCGCGAACTGTCCGTCGATATCGCGCGGCGACTGCTGGGACGCCTGCCACCCACCGTCTCGTTCGTGGCGTTTCTCGACGGCCTTTGCCGGGAGGTGAAGGCGCTGCCGGCCGAGTCGAGGGCAAGCCTCGCCGCCAGCGCGGGCGATGCCATCGAAATCGTGACGGCGGCGCCGTTGTCGGCGGAAGACACCGGCCGGACGCGCGATGCCCTCCATCAGGCGTTGGGGGCGCAGCCGGCCATCGAATTCCGTGTCGATCCGGCGCTGATCGCCGGCCTCGAACTGCGAAGCCGCGGCATCATCGTGCGCAACAACTGGCGGGCCGATCTCGAGCGGATCGGCGAAGAATTGGGTCGTGATGAACGCCGCGCCTGATCTTGAAGCCTGGCTGAAGGACGCGAAACGGCGCGTTGGCGCGACGACACTGGCGCCCGATGTCGAACGCGTGGGACGGGTCGAGGCGATCGCCGACGGGCTAGCGCACGTGTCGGGCCTCGACGGCGTGCGGCTGGACGAGCTGGTCCGCTTCGAGGGCGGCCAGTTCGGCTTTGCCCTCACGCTGGATCGTGACTCGGTGGGATGCGTACTCCTCGACGAGCCCGGGAAGATCGCCTCGGGTGATCTTGTTCGCGGCATCGGAGAGGTGGTCCGCGTGCCGGTGGGACCGGCTCTTCTGGGCCGCGTCGTCGATCCGCTCGGCCGCCCGCTCGACGGCGGCGGCGCGATCGATGCCGACCATTACGCTCCCATCGAGCGGCCCGCGCCTTCCATCATCGAGCGCGATTTCGTCAGCGAGCCGGTCCAGACAGGATCGCTGGTCGTCGATTCCATGTTCGCCCTCGGACGCGGCCAGCGCGAATTGATCATCGGATCGCGGGCGATCGGCAAGACCGCGATCGCCGTCGATTGCATCATCAATCAGAAGGCCAGCGACATCATCTGCGTCTACATCGCTGTCGGCCAGAAATCGTCGGCGGTCAGGCGGGCCATCAGCGCGATCCGGGCCCACGGCGCGCCCGGGCGCTGCATTTTCGTCGTCGCCAGCGCATCGACCGTCCCAGGCCTGCAATGGGTCGCGCCCTATGCCGGCTTCACGATGGCGGAGTATTTCCGCGATCGCGGCCAGCATGCCCTCGTCGTCATCGACGACATGACGAAGCACGCTGCGACGCACCGTGAGATCGCGCTCCTCACCCGCCAACCGCCGGGGCGCGAGGCCTACCCCGGCGACGTCTTCTATATACATGCGCGGCTTCTCGAGCGCGCCGCGAAGCTCTCAAAGGCCGCCGGAGGCGGCTCTCTGACGGCGCTGCCGATCGCCGAACTGGATGCCGGCAACCTCAGCGCCTATATCCCGACCAATCTGATCTCGATCACCGATGGCCAGATCGTTCTCAACGAGCGGCTGTTCCATGAGGGCCACAAGCCTGCGGTCGACGTCGGCACCAGCGTCAGTCGTGTCGGCGGCAAGGCCCAGGCCCCTGCCCTGAGAAAGGCGGCGGATACCCTGCGGCTGGACTACGCCCAGTTCCTCGAGCTGGAAATCTTCACGCGGTTCGGCGGCGTCACCGACGTCCAGGTCAAGGACAAGATCAATCGCGGCAAGCGGATCCGCGCCTGCCTTTCGCAGCTCCAATACGCGCCTCTGCGGCTGGCCGACCAGGTGGCGCTTGTGCTCGCCCTGCAGTCGGGCATCCTCGATCGCGTGCCGCTCGAGCAGATCGGCGCCTTCCGGACAGCCCTTCCCGCATGGCTCGACACCAACGCACGCCAGATCGTTGAAGACATCGGGCGCACGGGACGTCTCGATGATGCCGGCACCGGCGGGCTGAAGACCGTCCTCGCTGGACTGGCGACGCATCTGGCGCCACCCGCGGCGCCCAAGACCGGGGCCGCGTGATGGCCGCGCGGCTCGCCGACAGCGTTGCCCAGATCGAGAATGTGCGCCAGCTCGAGACGGTTGTCGCGGCCATGCGGGGAATTGCGGCGTCGCGTGCGCAGAAGGGGCGTGCGCTTCTCGCCGGCGTCGACGCCTACAGCAACGTGGTCTCCCGGGCCATCGGCCAGGCACTGGCAATTCTGCCGGCGGACCGGCGCCCGGCACCGCCGGTCCAGGGTGCCCGGTCCTGCATCATCCTGTTTTGTGCGGAGCAGGGCTTCGCCGGTGCCTTCAGCGAGCGCGTGCTCGACGCCGCGGCGCGCGACCTCGACGGCGCCGTTGTCCTGCTGGTCGGGACGCGCGGCGCGACTGTGGCGCGGGAACGTGGCCTGAAGCCCGCCCAGGTAACGCCCATGGCCACTCACGTCGAGGCGATCCCAACCTTCGCCAACCGCCTCGCCGAAGACCTGTTCGGTTATGTCGCCGCCGATGCCATCGCCAAGGTCGATATTCTCTTTTCCCGCTCCATCGCCGGGCGGGGGATCGACGTCGACAGGCATTCCCTGCTGCCGATCGACTTCACGCGGTTCGCACGTCCGGTCGAGCCGCTGGCGCCCATGATCACGCTTGGACCCCGACAGCTGATCGAAAGCCTCGCCGAGGAATACGTCTATGCCCAACTCTGCGAAGCGGCATTGCACGCTTTCGAGGCGGAGAACCAGGCCCGCATGATGGCCATGGCCGCCGCCAAGACGAATATCGAGACCAAGCTCGCCGAGTTGGTGCAGCACCAACATCAGCTCCGTCAGGACGAGATCACCACCGAGATCATCGAGCTTGCCGCCGGTGCCGAAGCCTCGAAGGGTTGAGGCCTCGGGCCTTCACTTTGTCAGCGCCACTGGCGCCGCGTCTGGCCGCAACTGCCGCCACGACAGCCGCCGCACTGCATCGCGCCCGACCAGCAGGGCGTCGTAGTCGCCGGGGAAGAGCTGCGCGATTGCTGGATCTAGGGCGTTGAGGCCGCCGGCGTAGGCGCCGAAGGCGGGCAGGATCAGCCGTTGGCCGTCGGTCAGGAAGCAGCGCCGTCGAAAGCCACGGCCCCTGACCGTCAGTGCAGCCACGGGGTGGAAATGACCGGACACTTCGCCCCGTACCGGTCCGAAATGCGCCTCGTGACGAAACGCCAGCGAGCCCTCGTCGATTTCTTCCGCAATCTCACCCCATCCCACCGGTGGCGGCGCGGGATCGTGATTGCCGGCGATCCACACGAAACGCGCGCGCGCGGCCAGGCGCTCGACCTCGTCGCGGTCATCCCGGGACAGGCGCGCGACGGCGTCGCGGTCGTGAAAGGAATCGCCCAGGCACACCACCGTCGCCGGCTGCAGCGCATCGATCAACGCCGAAAGGGCCGTGAGCGTCGCGCGCGTATCATGGCGCGGCAGCAGCTTGCGCGCATGGACGGCGTAGGAGGAACCTTTCTCGAAATGCAGGTCGGCCACGGCCAGCAATCGCCGCGCCGGCCAGTAGAGCGCACCCTGGGGCAGCGCCTGCAGGGTCTCGCCGGCGCATTCGAGGGTGAGCGCCCCCTTCATGGATGGATCACCACGCGCGCGCCGGTCGGCACCAGCGACCATATCTCGCGCATCTCGGCGTCGGTGACCGCCACGCAGCCCGTGGTCCAGTCTTTTCCGGGATGACCGACCAGCCACTTGCGCGGTCCGTTGGGCTGGCCGTGGATGTAGATGTCACCGCCCGGCGGCACACCCAGCGTCTCGGCGCGGGCCTTGTCTTTGTCGTCCGGATAGGAGACGCGCAGCGAGAGATGAAACGCGCTCCGAGGATTGCGAGCATCAACGCTATAGGCGCCTTCGGGCGTGCGGCCGTCGCCCTCGCGCTCCTTGTGCCGCTCCGGCGCAAACCCCAGGGCCACGCGATAGGTTTTGAGCACCCTGCCCTCACGTTTCAGCTCCAGCCGGCGCCCGGCTTTGAAGATTTCTACCAGGTCGGCCTGTTGCTCCGGCGCGACCGGCTCAGGCGAATTCCCGCGCCGGCGCCAAAATCCCGCCACAAGTTGCCGCCAAGTCATGGCGCGCACGATTGACCGGCCCGGACCCCGTGCGCAAGGTGCCGCCATGCGTTCCGTTGTGAGTTTCCTCTTCGCCACCGCGGTGCTGTCACCGCTGGCAGCAGCCGCCCAAGTCCAGCCACACCGCGCCGAGTACACCCTGCGCCTGGGTGCGGCCGCCAACGCGCCGCGTATCGGCACGGCCGTGCATGATCTCACCCAGGATTGCGCAGGCTGGCACCTCAAGCGCGACATCAAGACCGAGATCGCGCTCACCGCGTCGTGGAAAATGACCCTGGCCTCAAAGCTCGACAGCGAGGAGACGCGCAACGCCTTCCGCTACGGCGTCGTGCAGACCCAGAACGGCAGCCCGCGCGAGATCAAGGGCAAGGTCCAGCGCCAGGCGGGCGAGATGCGCGCTGAGATCGTTCATGCCGGCAGCCCGCCTGACCAATTCGTCCTGCCGCCCCCCACCCTGATGCCGGTGGCGGCAATCGGCCATCTGATCGAACGGCTGGGCGCCGGGGCCGCGTCCTTCCCCGCCCTGATGTTCGACGCCGAAGTGATCGGCGATGCCTTCCTGATCGAGGTCACGGAGCAGAATCGGGCCGCGGTTCGCAGTGCCCGTCCCGCCGACCGGCCGGTGGCGATGCCCGCGGGAAAATCCTGGCCGGTGTTCATGAGCTTCACGCGCGGCAGGAACCAGAGCCAGAAGCCATTGTTCACGGTCAATGCATTGGTATTCGACAATGGCGTGCTGGACCGCCTGACGGTCGACACCGGCCTGCTGTCGGTCACCGCCGACCTGGCGAACCTCGAAATGCACAAAGTGCCGGTGTGTCCAAGATCATAACGATTTCTTGATCCATGCATCCGTCTCGGACGTCACGGCGTATCTGGGGAGGATGTCAGGGAGATCTTGGAAATGAAAGTCGCCGTCATTGGGGCCGGCGTCGCCGGTCTGGGCGCCGCGTGGTTGTTGAGCAGGAAGCACGACGTCGTGATCTACGAACGTGAGGATCGCTTCGGCGGCCATTCGTGCACCGTCGATGCGCCAGCGCCGGGCGGCACGCGGCCCGTCGATGTCGGCTTCATCGTGTTCAACGAGCGCAACTATCCCAATCTGGTGGCCCTGTTCGACCACCTCGGCGTTACGACCGAGGCCTCCGACATGTCGTTTGCCGCCAGCCTCGACAATGGTCGCTTCGAGTACGGAAGCTCATTCTCGGGATATTTCGCGCAACGTCGAAATGTCATGCGGCCGGCGTTCCTGCGCATGACGCACGACATCTTGCGCTTCAACCGCCTCGCCCCGCGACTCCTCGATAGATCCGAGAATCTCGACTTCACCATCGGCAACTTCATCGACGACGCCGGGCTGAGCGATGCCTTCCGCGACCGCTATCTTGTCCCGATGGCTGCCTGCATCTGGTCGACTCCGCTCTGCAGCGTGCTCGATTATCCCGCGCAAAGCTTCGTACGCTTCTTCAACAACCACGGCCTGCTGACGATCGGGCCGCACTTGCAGTGGCGCACGGTGAGCGGCGGCAGCCGGTCCTATGTCGAGCGCATCGCCACGCCGCTGCGACAGCGGGCGCGGCTGGCCACGCCGGCACGGGCGATCCGCCGCGGCCCGCTTGGCCCGGAGGTCCGCGACGGGTCAGGTCACTGGGACCGCTTCGACAAGATCGTACTGGCCTGCCACGCCGATCAGGCGCTGGCGTTGCTGGAGGATGCCGACGGCCACGAATACGACCTGCTCGGCCGCTTCGCTTATTCGTCGAACGAGGTCTGGCTGCATGCCGATACCTCCCTGATGCCGCGCCGGCGCGGTGTCTGGTCGAGCTGGAACTACGTCGCCGACGGCCACTCCGCGATGTCTCCTGTCAGCGTGACCTACTGGATGAACCGGCTGCAGAACCTGGCCGACGCGGCACCGCTGTTCGTCTCGGTCAATCCCGGCCGTGCGCCGCGGCCGGCGACTGCCCACGCGCGCTTCAGTTTCGAACATCCGATGTACGATGCCGCGGCGATCCGCGCCCAACGCGATCTGCACAAGATCCAGGGCGTGCGTGACACGTACTATTGCGGCAGCTACTGCGGCTACGGCTTCCATGAGGATGCGCTGTCCGCCGGGCTCGACGTCGCCGAGCAGCTCGACGTGCGCCGCCCCTGGCCGAAGCCGAACGAACACCGCCGTATCGGCGACCCGCCGCGCGTTGTTGCGGACCGCCCAAGCCTCAACCCGATCCCGCTGCCCGCCGCGGCGCGGATCGCGACAGGCATGCCGTGAGCGGCATGACCGCCCACACCATCGTCGACGCCGTGGTCACCCATCGGCGGCTGCGGCCGCGCAACAATGCGTTTCGCTATCGTGTCTCCTACCTTTGCCTCGCGCTTGATGCCATCGACGCTGCAGCCGGGCGCTGGCTGAAGGTTGATCGTGCAGGCCTCGTCTCCTTCCGGCGTGGCGATCATGGCGGGCGCGACGGCAGCGACATCAGGATCTGGCTGCGCGGCATTCTCGCCGAACACGGCCTCGGCGAGGTCTGTAACGGCGAAGTGATGCTGATGACCATGCCGCGCATGCTGGGCTATCTGTTCAATCCGGTGAGTTTCTGGTTTTGTCGCGATCGCACCGGCGCGGTCCGGGCGGTGCTCTGCCAGGTCAGCAACACCTTCGGCGAGAGCCACTGCTATCTGGTTCACCACGACGATCGCCGCCCGATTCTGGCCGATGCGTGGCTGGATGGCCGCAAGGTCTTCCATGTGTCGCCTTTCCTGCCGGTCGAAGGCGACTATCGCTTCCGCTTCCGCCTCGACGACCGGATTGCCCATATCGACATCAACTATCACGACGCCGATGGCCTGATGCTCGCCACGTCTGTGGCGGGCCGGCGGGAACCGCTCGCCGATCGGTCAGTGCTGCGCCGCTTCCTCGGCAATCCGACCATGACCCTTGGCGTTGTATTGAGAATCCACTGGCAGGCCTTGCAACTCTGGCGGAAGCAGGCGAGATTTTACCGCAAGCCTGACCCGCCTTCGCAGCTCGTGAGCCGTTGACCTCATGTCATTTGCCGCCCGCTTTGTCCTGAAGTCGCTCGCCCGCCTCTCGGCCGGCCGGCTGACCGTTCGGCTGCCGGACGGCACGATCTGCCACTTTGGCCCCGACCGCGCGGAGCGCCAGGCCGAGATCGAGATCAAGGACTGGCGCTTCTTCCGACAGGTGCTGCTCGAGGGCGATATCGGCTTCGCCGAGTCCTACATGGATGGCCTCTGCGACTCGCCCGACCTGCCGGGACTCCTGTCGCTGCTCACCGACAACGAAAAATCCCTGGGACGCGTCACGCGCACCAACGCTTATAAGAACATGCTTCTGAAACTGCTGCATCGCCGGCACGACAATTCGCGCGAGGGTTCGAAGCGCAACATCCATGCCCACTACGACCTCGGCAACGAATTCTACGGGCTGTGGCTCGACCGAACGATGACCTACTCCTCCGCACTTTACGAGGGTGCGGAAAGCAAGGCGCTCGAAGCGGCGCAGACCGCCAAGTACGAGCGCATCCTGGCCCAGCTCGGCGCCCGCCAGGGCGACAGCATCCTGGAGATCGGCTGCGGCTGGGGCGGATTCGCCGAGGCGGCGGCACGCCGCGGCATGAAGGTGACCGGCGTCACGATTTCGCGTCAGCAGCTCGAGTTCGCCCGTGAGCGACTGCACCGGGCCGGGCTCGCCGACCGTGCCGATCTTCAGTTCCGCGACTACCGCGACATCGAGGGCCGTTACGACCACATCGTCTCGATCGAGATGATCGAAGCGGTGGGAGAGCGTTACTGGCCGGACTATTTCGCCGCGCTCAAGCGCCATTCCGTTCCGGGCGGTTCGGCGATCGTCCAGGCGATCGTGATCGCCGACGAATTCTTCGAGGGTTACCGCCGCCATCCCGATTTCATACAAACCTACGTATTCCCGGGAGGCATGCTGCTGTCGCCCTCGACCGTGCGCGAACAGTGCCGTCAGGCCGGGCTGAAGATATCCGAACTCTACAGTTTCGGACTGGACTATGCGCGTACCCTGGAAACCTGGCTGGGGCGCTTCGACCGGGTGGCCGACCAGGTGGCAAAACTGGGATTTGACGAAAGATTCCAGAGAATGTGGCGGTATTACCTCGCTTATTGCGCCGCCGGTTTCTCGACCCGCCGGACTGACGTATTGCAGGCACACTTCAAGCATATATAACCGTCGGCAACAAAATCAGGCCGCCACGAGCGCGCCGGACAGGAAGGCTTACGGGTGAACGCAGGATCGACCGGGCACGGCGCTACTACCGCGCCGGCGCGCATCAGGTTTGACCGTCTGGTCGCCTACTCAACCCTGCAACTACCGCTCGCCATGGCGGCGCTGCCGGTGGTGCTGAACGTCAGCCACTTCTACGGCGAAGTCGTGAAGCTCTCATTCGGCATCATGGGAGCGATCTTCATTTTCGCCCGCATCGTCGATGCCATCCAGGATCCGGTCATCGGCCTGATCAGCGACCGCTTCACGCACCGCGGCCGTCGCGGCCGGCTCGCCTTCGTCGGCCTGATGACTCCGTTCCTGGCCGGCGGCTTCTACATGCTCTTCGACCCGCCGGACTCGATCCTCGGTGACCATAACCTCATGGCGATCTGGCTGCTTGCCGCCCTATTGCTGGTCCATCTCGGCTATTCCGGCGTGTCGATCAGCTACCACGCCCACGGCGCCGAGTTGACCGACGACTACAACGAACGCACCAAGGTGACGGTCGGCCGCGAGGTCTTCGGCCTGCTCGGCATGACGCTTGCCGTGGTGCTGCCGACTTTTCTCACCGCGAAGCTGGGCGAGGCCAACGGTTACGCCATGCTCGGGCTGGTGTTCCTGCCCATCGTCGTGATCTTCGCCTTGCCGACGATGATATGGGGCGGACCGTCGGTCCACCCGCCGGTAGTTCATGCCAACCGCAACATCTTCGTCACCTTCTTCGCGCCGTTGAAGAACCGGCTGTTCCGCCGGCTGCTGCTCGTCTTCATCGTGAACGGAGCGGCGCTCGGCGTCGCCGTGACTGTGATGCTGTTCTACGTCGAGCACGTCCTGCAGGGCGGCAAGCTGCAGGCCGGTATCATCCTGCTGGTTTATTTTGCGGCCGGCGCGGCCAGCGTGCCGGCCTGGCTGCTGCTGTCCCGCCGTCTCGGCAAGGCGGCCGCGTGGTTTGTCGGCATGGTTTTGACGATCATCGCGATGGCCCTGGCGATATTCGTCGGCCCCGGCGATTTCGGCTGGTTCCTGGCGATATCGGTGGTGACGGGGTTCGGCATCGGTGCCGACTATGGTCTGCCGCCATCGATCCTGGCCGATGTCATCAATTCGGAGGAAGGCGGCGACACCAAGGGCAAGACC
>ERZ890510.1750-NODE-1750-length-13583-cov-4.959418_pt1 | contig 13583 bp, 13 predicted proteins | sample MGYA00521265_ERZ890510 | MGnify/ENA primary metagenome ERZ890510 (study PRJEB32303, sample SAMEA104408624) | aquatic metagenome | biome: Brackish water; feature: Chemocline; material: water | place: Baltic Sea | collected 2014-10-26T21:54:00 | depth 110 m ...
GACGTTCTCGATTTTTACCCGGTACGCCCAGACGAAATGCCCCTGGTCAGGGGTCGATTGGTCCTCAAGATAGAATGGCTGGACCTCGATACGTATGCCGCGTGTGGTTCTATCGTACATGAGTAACCCGCGTTGAACCTTTGCCCTGTTTGCCTGCTACTTATAGCGCGCTTAGAGCCTGCCGAATATCGTCCAGCAAATCATCGATGTCCTCAAGCCCAACCGACAACCTAACAGTTGTGGGGAGTATCCCAAGTTCGTGGCGTTCCGCTTCCGGAACGCGTTGGTGGGTCGTGGTCGCTGGATGGGTGATAAGACTTTTCGAATCACCCAAGTTGTTTGAGATGTCCACGATATTCAGGCCGTTCAAGAAGCGAAACGCTTGATCTTTGTCGATCCCGATATCGAAAGTTATAATCCCGCCACCGGCCTTCATCTGCTTTTTTGCCAATGCACTGCCGGGATGGCTGTCCAGCCAAGGGTAGATCACGCGCGAAACCCGACCGTCTTCTTCGAGAAGTGCAGCAATTGTTGCTGCCGACGCGCAGTGTCTTTCCAATCGAAGCTCTAGTGTTTCTAGCCCCTTGAGCATGACCCAGGCATTGAAGGGACTTAGTGCGGGCCCGGTATGCCGAAGGTAGGGCTTGAGAATGTTCTCGACGTAATCTTCAGAACCGAGCACGACTCCGCCGAGGCAGCGGCCCTGGCCATCAATATGTTTGGTTGCCGAATAAACCACGATATCAGCGCCGAACTCACCGGGTCGCTGCAGGGCGGGCGTGGCAAACGCGTTGTCGACCACCAGTTTTGCTTCGACACCATGGAGAATATCCGCTACCGCGCGAATATCGACGATGTCGAGCATCGGGTTTGACGGTGTTTCCAAGAATCCGCAGACGGTGTTGTCCCGGACCGCCGCGCCCCACTGGGCCAAGTCGCCACCATCGACGAGCGTCACGTCAACGCCGAAGCGCGGCAGAATATCGTCGACGATATAGCGGCAAGACCCGAATAGCGCGCGGGCCGAGACGACATGGTCGCCAGCCTTCAGTTGGGACACCAACGAGGCGTTAACCGCGGCCATGCCCGTCGCCGTCGCCATCGCCCGATCCATGCCTTCGATCGCGGCAACACGTTCTTCGAACATACCGACGGTGGGATTCGAGAAACGAGAATAGATGAAGCCGTCGTCCTCGCCCTTGAACCGCGCTTCCGCCTGCTCCGCCGCGTCGTACACATAGCCTGACGTCAGGAAAAGTGCTTCGCTCGTCTCGCCAAAATTCGATCGCGATTGGCCGCCCCGCACCGCAAGGGTTTGTCGGCGCCAGCCGCGGCTGTCTTTCTTGGTCCCAGTGCTGGTCATGTTCGTTCTCCCAACAAAAAACCCGGCCAGGAGCCGGGTTGTTGCTCCGACCTTTTAAGCAGTTTGTTTAACGTGGCCGCAAGCCGGTCGGCTCAAATCACCACAGAAATGTAATTACGCCCGGACCCTCGTTCAGTCAAGCGCCGGCGAATGCGGATATCTTGGACGGCCGGCGCCGCGCGGGCAGGGCAATACTAATCGCCGTCAAAGCAGCCCCTTGCGCCCTGGTTTCTGCGGCTGGAAGAATCTCGCAGTTATCCCACAGGCCGGTCGATAGGGTTGTTGCATATTCTTCGGGCAGTCCGGCCCGCCGCATCTGCGTTTGGGCCGCCGTATGGTCATAGTCCAGCGGCGTTGTCTCGAGACGAAGCCCATCCTCATCCTCCGAGAGTGTGCTGAACCACGTGCGCGGGGTGCCATCGTTGGCTGGCAGCCCGATGACACCAGGGTTATGCCAAATGCTTGTTCCAATTTCATTAGTGAACGGCAGACCGCAGTGTCCGGCGATGATGACGTCCGCCTCAGCGTTGGCGCACTCCCGCAATTTCACAGATGCGTCGGTGGAATCGAAAATGAAACGATTCACCTGCGATGGCGCGCCGTGGGTTGCGAAGAAATTGACACCACCGACCGAAAAACGAATGCCTGAAGGAAGTGTGCTCATCCAAGCGCACGCATCGTCGTCGAGGTTCTGGCGTGTATAATCCATCCAGCGCGCCGACAAGATGTCGCAGCGAGAACCCTCAGCAAACCCGCACCCACAATCGGCCGACCTTGACGAAAACGCTTCTTCGCAGTTTCCACTGACCACGTGGCAGCCAAGCTCTCTAAGCACACCAACCGTTTCCTGGGGGTGCGCGCCGTAGGCCACGACGTCGCCGGTGCAGATGCAAGAACTGCCCGCGATCCCTAGTGTCCTGGCGTGTTTGACAAGTGCGGTGGTCGCATGAAGATTGCTATAAGGGCCGCCGAAAAAAAGAAGCGGCGGTGTTAGCGCGCCAAGATCATGCCAGCCTAGTGGCGGCGGCCTCAGGCGCTGCAGGATCCACCGCCCAGGACGCAGAAGCGGGCGCAATGCGGATGGTTTAGCCGGACGCTGGTTTTGGCGTTTGCCAGGGTCTGACCGACTTCGAATTGCGCGTCGTAGGGCAGGAGCGTGCAAGACACGACCGCCGGCCGAGCCGCGCCCTTGCGTTTCACAACCATACGAGAGGTCGCGCACATCATCGCGTCGGGGTTCACGTTCAGGATGCCCCAGCACGCCGTAGTAATCTCCGGTACCTCAGCGAATTCATCCATTTCCGGAAAAATTACGAGTTGGCCCGGATCGGTCGCGTCGATCGGTATCCGCAATGCGGAGAATAGGCGAGCGTAGCCTTCGCGTAAGGCGGATTCAGGCTCTTGCCACATCGTTCGTCCGGCAACGGCCATCCGAAATCTGTTCTGCGCGAGCCACTGCAAGCCTTCAATGGTCCGCGACCAAGATTGCGCGCCGCGCTCTTCTTCATGCCGCTGTTGGGTGTAGTGATCCAGCGATATGCGCAAAGTCAACGCGTCGCCGTGCGATTCGTGCAGCCTAAGGAGCTCGGACCGATGATGTTTCATTGGCGTCATCGCATTGGTTAAGACCAGCGCTTCGAACCCACGGGACAAAATGTCATCGAGGATGCCGATTACATCCGGATTCATGAAAGGTTCGCCACCCGTCAGACCGATTTCTCGAGTCGGCAGACCGAGATCTCGAATCTCGTCTAGATAGGCGCGGACCTCACTACGGGTGATGTATTCGAGCCGGTCATTCGTCGGACTGGATTCGATGTAGCAATGCGTGCAGGTCAAGTTGCAAAGAGTTCCCGTGTTAATCCACAACGAGTCCAATTGACGCAAACCGACGGACGCGCGATTGGACCCATCGGCGGTGATGTTAGGATTTCGGAACTTGCCCGACATCGGGGCCAAAGCGTCCCGCTCAACGATCGACATGATTGTCTCCAAGGTTCAGGTCCTCGTGGGACGGCGTGGGTGGAAACGACCCGGAACCTGATAATCGCGACCATTTCGCATGGTCTGAGTTGTGTCAACGCTCTGGCGCCGCTGATCACTCGCTATTGAAATCGAATTGGTCTCGGCGCTGTGTACCGGCTAATACTTGCGAGTGGCGCTTGCATTCTGAGTGGCGGTACGGAGAATCGCGGATGGCGCGCGGGTGTAGCTCAATGGCAGAGCAGAAGCTTCCCAAGCTTACGACGAGGGTTCGATTCCCTTCACCCGCTCCAGCTCAACCGTGGTGGCGTTTTCCGCATTGTCGGTGTGATCCGGACGGTCCTTTATGAATCTCTTGATCAACGGCGAGAATAACGCTTCCCGAACGGTCGTCTTGGCGCATGGCGCCGGTGCGCCCATGGACTCCGCCTTCATGGAGCAGATTGCCCTGGGCCTCGGGGCGCATGGTCTGCGTGTCGTTCGGTTCGAATTCCCCTACATGGCGCGGCGCCGCGATGAGGGGAAACGTTCGGGCCCAGACCGCCCGCCGGTATTGCTAGATGCCTGGCGCCGGGTAATTGAACTGGTCGGCATCTCTGATCGTCTGATCATTGGGGGCAAGAGCATGGGCGGGCGTATCGCAACGATGGTTGCTGACGAACAGAACGTCGCCGGTCTTTTGTGTTTCAGCTACCCGTTTCATCCGGCCGGCCGGCCCCAGACAACGCGCACGGCGCATCTCGGGACGCTCACAACCCCCATGCTCGTCCTGCAGGGGACCCGTGATCCTCTGGGCAACCGAGAGGAGGTCGAGACTTACGACCTTAGTTCCTCGATCAACCTTCATTGGCTTGAGGACGGCGACCACGATTTGAAACCGCGCAAGGCCTCCGGCCCTACTCACGCACAAAACATAGAAGAGGCGATCGAACGTGCGGCAGGGTTTGCTTCGGCGCTCTAGAGAACCTGATAGCGCGCTTTGGCGCCACGTTCGATGGCGGCCGCAGGGAGCCGCCCAATTTCCAATTTGTGCCGCAAGAATTCGAGGAGCTTTATTTCCTCGCTGCGCAAGCGGCCCTCGACAGCGGCAATGTCGCATGCCAGCGCGTAAGCCGTTTCATGAAGGCGTGCCGGGAGCTTATCCGAAACGAAGCGAAGCACCGCGTCTAGACCGTTCTCTTTGGACAGCATATCGGCGCAACGCTCGGCGTGTTCAGGAAGGGTCTCGATGTCCATCCCATCAAAGATCGGCAGCGTCTTTACGGTTTCGCCGATCGTAAAGAGCTCCTTATCGGTCATGTTGCTATCGGCAGCTGACATCAGCACCATCACGTATATGAGGGCTTGATGCTCTTGTTTTACGGACATCGGGATTTCCTCTTCTGCGGACGGCGCAATCTAGGGATTGGGGTCGCCCGCAGCAACCCCGGTTTCCTTTGCCAGCGCCGTTGCACTATTGACCCTGCCTGGCTGGTCCGCCTAGGTTGCCGCGCGAGCTGACCGTGTCCCTTGATAATCAAAAATCCTGGCCCTTCGCCGAGGCACGAGCCCTCGTCGAGCGTTATCGTGCCCAGCCGCCCGATAAAGGCTTTGTCCTGTTCGAGACGGGGTACGGCCCATCGGGTCTTCCCCACATCGGAACATTCGGTGAAGTTGCGAGGACGACAATGGTCCGTCGCGCGTTTTCCCAACTCTCGGACATCCCGACCCGACTCTATGCGTTTTCCGATGACATGGACGGTCTGCGGAAGGTTCCGGACAATGTACCGAACCGCGAAAATCTTGCCGAACACATGGGCAAACCGCTTACGTCGGTTCCAGATCCATTCGGCACCCATGAGAGCTTTGGCCACCACAACAACGCGCGGCTTCGATCATTCCTAGATCGGTTCGGGTTCGACTACGAATTTAAGAGCGCGACCGAATGCTACCGCAGCGGCCTATTCGACGAAATCTTGCTACTCATGCTGCAGCACTATGACGACGTTATAAATGTGATCTTGCCCACTCTCGGTGCCGAGCGCCGGGCGACCTACAGTCCTTTTCTCCCGATCTGTCCGAAGACAGGTCAGGTTCTACAGGTGCCTGTGGTTGAGCAAAACCCTCAAGCTGGGACCATCGTTTATATCGACGACGCCGGCAAGAGAACCGAGGTTCCGGTGACCGGCGGTCATTGCAAACTCCAGTGGAAAGCGGACTGGGCGATGCGTTGGCGGGCGTTGGATGTCGACTACGAGATGTCGGGCAAAGATCTGATCGACTCGGTGCGGCTGTCGAGCCGGATCTGCAAGATCCTCGATGGTCGACCTCCCGAGGGGTTCAACTACGAACTATTCCTCGATGAAAACGGCGAGAAAATTTCAAAATCCCGCGGCAACGGCCTGACGCTGGAAGACTGGCTGCGCTATGCGTCGCCCGAGAGCCTCTCGCTCTATATGTTTCAGTCGCCGCGTAAAGCGAAGCGTTTACATTTTGATGTCATTCCGCGAGCGGTCGATGAATACGCGGCTTTTCTTCGCACATTTCATGGTACGCCCGACAGATTTGCGCGCATGGACAATCCCGTGTGGCATATCCACGGCGATGAAGCGCCGACCGAAGATCTGCCCATTAGTTTTGGCATCTTGCTCAACTTGGTGAGCGTATGTAACACCGACGACCCTGCGGTGCTTTGGGGTTTTGTTGGGCAATATGTCGAAGGCGCGACGCCGGAAACGCACCCGCTCTTGGACCGATTGGTCACGTATGCCATCGCCTACTACCGGGATTTTGTGGAACCATCGAAGGTTTTCCGGGCGCCTTCGTCAAAGGAGCGCACCGCGCTCGAAGATCTCATCGGCGAAATCGAAGGCCTCCCCGACGGATCAGACGCGGAAGCAATTCAGAACCGGATCTACGAGGTGGGCAAGCGCCACAACTTTGAAAATTTGCGCGACTGGTTTGGCGTTCTTTACGAGGTCCTGTTTGGCCAGAAACAAGGGCCGCGCATTGGGTCTTTCGTCGCGCTCTATGGGGTCGGTAATTTTGCCGATCTTGTGCGCCGGACTCTTTCGGCGCCAAGCTAGAAGACGCTCTGGCCCTTCGAGAATTCCATGTAGAGGTCGAAGGCACGCCGGGCAATCGGTCCCGGTTGCAGCGCCCGATCCTCGATTTTTGTCACCGGCATGACTTTGCCGTAATTGCCGGTATTGAATACTTCATCGGCATCTAACACGTCGTCAAATGTCACTGCCCGTTCTTCAACCGCAATCCCGTCGGATCGCAATAATTCTTTGACCCGCCGGCGGGTAATGCCGCTCAAGAATGTGCCGTTCTCGGCGGGGGTCACGGCAACCCCATCCTTGGCGAACCACAAGTTCGCGGTGGCGAATTCGGCAACGTTGCCGTTCGGGTCAAGCATGACAGCATTGTCGAAACCCCGCGTGGCTGCCTCACGCAGCGCGCGACCGCTGTTGGGGTAGAGTGCTGCGGCCTTTGCATCGGTTGGGGCCATGTCCCGAGCCGGGCGCCGCAGTGGTGAAAGACAGGCGGTAAATCCCTTAAAGCGAGGCATTGGCGAGTGCAGGATCGCCAGCACAAATTTAGCGCTGTCCGCCTCGGGATTGACGAAGCCGTCTTCGGCGAAAATCGCTGGTCGAATGTAAAGCTGTGAGTCCCGCGGCAACATCCGAATCCCTGTCACGGCCAGGTCGCGAACGACCTCCCAGGTTATCGGGGGGGTCAGCCCAATGGCCGACGCCGATCGAATCAACCGCTGGCAGTGGAGATCAAGATCGGGCGCCAATCCCTCAAAGGCTCTGGCACCGTCGAACACGACTGATGCCATCCAAAAGGCATGTGTTGCAGGGCCGATCATCTTGGGGTTCGAATCGAACCACTCCCCCTCGAAATAGAAGCGGCCTTCGTCCTCAATCTTTGAATCCGGCATCTCACGGCTCGATCGTTAATCCTGGACCATTGTCGACCGCAGATCGAGAGTGGTCAAACGCGACGGATTGCGGCGGTCAATCGAATCGTTAGGATGCCTGCCATGTGCGGGCGCTATCTCCTCCTCTCCCCGGCCGAGGCCATGAGGCGCCTTTTCCTGCTGGTCGGCGGGCTGCCCAACTTTCCGGCGCGCTACAACGTGGCGCCGACCGACACGATGCCGGTCATGCGGATGACAAACACAGGTGACCGAGAGTTGGTCCTACTTCGCTGGGGTTTGGTGCCCTCGTGGGCGGACGGCCTTGCGGTCGGATCGCGCATGATTAACGCGCGAGGTGAGACAGTCGCGACCAAAGGTGCCTTTCGCGAAAGTTTCGCGCAGCGACGGTGCTTGGTTCCCGCCGATGGGTATTACGAGTGGAAGGTCATCGATGGCAAGCGTCAGCCCTACCTGATTCGCCCCTCGAATGGCGCTTTGATGGCGTTTGCTGCGATATGGGACGCGTGGACGCGCCCCCTCGACGTCCAGACCGGCAGTCCCCGCGACGTCGGCCCGGCCGGCCAAGTCATCGAGACTTACTCGATTGTCACTGGCCCCGCGTTGCCGTCGGTGGCCAACACTCATGACCGCATGCCGGTAGTCCTGGACCCAGAAAATTTCGATGCTTGGCTTGATCCCCACGCAGGCCCCGACGACCTTGCGCGCCTAGTCGTCCCATCGCACGTCGACCTGACCGTTATAGCCGTGAGCCCGAGCGTCAATAGCGTCAAGAACGATGACGCGGGCTGCCTCGATCCGGTCGATCCGGTCGATTCAGTTGAACCTGTGGAACCCCGTCAGGCGAGTTTGTTCTAGGTGTCAGCGCGCCCATTTGATCTTATTCGCCCGGTTCTGTTTGTCCTGGACCCCGAGCGCGCGCACGCCCTGACGCTCGGCGTGTTGCGATCTGGTTTAGTCCTGGCCCGCCGACGCGCGGTCGCCGGTCTAGAAACAACCATCGCAGGCCTTCGATTCCCAAACCCGGTCGGATTGGCTGCCGGGTTCGACAAGAATGCGGTCGTTGCACGGGCAATGCTCAAAACAGGCTTTGGATTTGTCGAAGCTGGGACGGTAACGCCAAAGCCGCAAAAAGGGAATCCGCGTCCGCGGGTTTTTCGATCGCCGCGCGACGATGCCGTGATCAACAGACTTGGTTTCAACAATGATGGTCATGAAACCTTCGCGCGAAATATGCGGCGGCAACGCATCGGCGACCCTGGCATCATTGGGATAAATGTCGGCGCAAATCGGGACGCCCAAGATCCCATTCAGGATTATGTCGACGGGGTTCTGCGTTTTTCCGATCTCGCGCACTACCTCGTCGTCAACATATCATCACCGAACACCCCGGGGCTTCGCGACCTGCAGGCAAAGGCGAAATTTGGAGAACTCCTGAACCGCCTGCGCGACGCGCGAAATCAGAGCGAACGCCGGCCACCGCTCTTGGTCAAGATCGCCCCTGACTTGGTGCCGGGCGAGCTTGGGGGCATCGTCGAGATCGCGATTGAAGCCGGGATAGACGGGCTCGTCGTATCGAACACCACCGTCGATCGACCGCCATTTCTCGCCAAACAATTCGCGACGGAAGCGGGTGGCCTTTCGGGTCGGCCGTTATTTGCGCGCTCCACCGAAGTCCTGCGTGAGGCTTCTCGCCTAAGTCAGGGCCGTCTGCCCTTGATCGGGGTTGGTGGAATTTGGTCAGGCGAGGATGCCTACACAAAGATCAAGGCTGGCGCCTCGCTCGTTCAGCTCTATACCGGACTCATCTTCCAGGGGCCTGCCCTGGTGCACAGAATATTACTCGACCTGAGACAGCTAATGGACCGCGACGGCGTTCGCTCGTTATCGGAGATTGTCGGCGTCGAGGTCAGGCAATGACCTCGCGCGTGCGACTGCCTGCTGCGGGGACCTAATGCCCTACAAAATATTTGAAGGATTCGGCGAGATCGCATCGCAGTACGATCTGGCACTCATAGATCTATGGGGCGTAGTTCACGACGGAACCCGCCCATATTCCAATGCCCTTGATTGTCTAGATCGCATGCGGACGGCGGGGATCGAGCGAATTTTGCTTTCGAACGCGCCGCGCCGTGCCGATGCGGTTAGGCAGCAAATTGACGGCATTGGGGTTCCCGCCAGCGCCTACGATGGGATTGTGAGTTCAGGCGAGATCACCTACCACGCACTTCGACGAGGGATTCCCGAGCTAGAGAACCGCAACCGGTTTCGATACATAGGACCGCCCAAGGACGCTCAGCTGTTGGCGGGCCTCGAGTATCAAGAAGCGGCGGCGCTTGATGGCGCCGATTTTCTGCTGGTGACCGGATTTCGCAATGACGAGACCGAAACCGTTGCCGACTATGAGACGGAACTCCAGGTCGCGCGTAATCGGGATATGCCCCTTATCTGCGCAAATCCGGATCTCAGTGTCATGCGTGGACCGCTCACGCTGCTCTGCGCCGGGGCACTCGCTGCCCACTACGCCGACATTGGCGGCCACGTCGTTCAATTCGGCAAACCCTACGCGCCGGCCTACGACGCCTGCATAGGCGCGCGCGATCTGCCGTTGTCGCGGGTTGTCGCGGTGGGTGACAGCCCCCGAACCGACATTGCGGGCGCTAACGCCTTTGGAATAGACGCGGTGTTCGTGGCCGGCGGTCTATATCGCGCGGATGTCGGCGATCCAATCGACGAACAACGCCTTGATCGCTTTCTTAAGGCCAGCGGCACTCATCCAATCGGGGTGTTGCCTGCCTTGCAGTGGAGCGCTTCAGTTTGATGTGTTCGCGCCAACGATGTGTGCCATCGCCATGTAATCAGGCGATTGCATTTCCATGAGTCGTGAAACGGTGCGGGCAAATTCGAAGGACCCATGCCCGTCGGGATAAAGCTGGCCGGGCTCCGCGTCAGCCGAACAGATAAGATTTACTCTGTGCTCATAAAGCGCGTCGATAAGCGTTGTGAATCGTTTGGCCTCGTTACGTTTTTCCGGCCCCATTAAGGGAATCCCTGCAACGATCAGCGTGTTGAAGGTTTCGGCGATCGCCAAATAGTCCGCGCTCCCTAGCGGGCGTTCGCAAAGCTCGGCGAACGTCACCTGTCCAACACCACTGGCCGCTTTCTGAACCGTCCATAACCTGCCTTGGACGTGCAGTTCTAAGGGTTGGCCGCGGTCTCCTCCGGTGAGTTGGTGGAACGCGGCCGCAAGTTCGCCGTCGCTAGCGGGCCCTAACGGGGTATGAAAAACGCCGATGCTCCGGAGCTGTTCTAAGCGATAGTCCTTGGCGCCCTCGAGGTGGATGACCGCGCTTCTCTCAATCAACATATCAATGAAGGGCAGGAATAGATCGCGATTGAGTCCACCGAGGTAGAGGTCTGATGGTGGCCGATTGGAGGTGACCACGACGATCACATCGCGTTCGAACAACTTCTTGAAGAGCCGCGAAAGAATCATCGCGTCGGCAGTATCGGTAACCTGAAACTCATCAAAACAAAGCAGCGTTGTTTCCGTGGCGATCTGTTTGGCAACTTCCTTGAGCGGGTCACCGCTATTGGACGGGTCGCGGCGGATCTGGAACACATGCGCGTGGACATCGAGCATGAAAGCATGGAAATGGACGCGCCTCTTCGGTACCGACTCAACGCTTTGGTAAAACAGATCCATCAGGATCGATTTGCCGCGGCCAACGCCGCCCCAGAGGTAAAGGCCTTTAGGAGTAGGGCGTTTACCTTTGCCGATAATGCGTGAAAGGAATCGCCCGCCACCTATGCCAAAAATGGCGAGATCTCTCTCCATTTCGGCGAAACGCTCAACGACCGCAGACTGAACGGCGTCGGCTTGCCATCCCTCTCGGTCGAGCAGCTGACGATAGTGGTCGGATATCGTCGTCATTCGACCGGTAGGTCCACGATCAGACCCGCACGCGCAAGTTTGGCCAGCGCGACGGTCACGCGGGCCAGTGGGTCAACCGCAGGCTCTGGGGGAAGCGCCCGAACCAATGCGGGCAGGTCGTGCCGGCCGTCGAGAAGGCGAAGAATCGCCCGGCAATCGGAATCATCAAGTTCGATGTTGTCGAGCAGCATCGTCGTTACTCGAGTACCCGCGACGGACTGGTTTCGGGCGAGGGCGGAGGCCTGTGGGCGCAACCCGGCGTGGGCGTGGATAGGGGGCCTTGCACTATGCAGCGATATCAATCCACGCGAGAACGCTGCAAATAGCGTGTTGATTAGCCCGACAATCTCGTTCGGCTCAAGCGCAGCCTGTTTCGCCTGCTGAATCGATCCAACAATTTCTTCTAAAGATCGCGGTTCCGGATAATGCGTGGTCAATCCGTCCAGCGTGATCTGAGCCGCGCCGGGTTCCACGGAAATTTCCGTCCCGCCGGGGCTTCGAAATACCGCCGCCCCCGGATTGTTGGCGCGATCTGCCAGTCGTTGGAGCGACGAGGCCACCAAAAGTTTGGACAGTGCCCGCTGGTCCGGTTGCGCCGCCGGGCGGAGCGTCTTGACAAAGACGGACTCGCGGAAGGATCGGTTGATCAGGAAGTCGAGGTCCTGTTCCCTTTGTTGCAAGTTCGTAGCGGTTTGTACCGGACGATCCTCAAACAGCTCTAGCGACGTTCCTGCATGAGCTTTTTGGTCTCCGCGATCGCTTTGGCCGGGTTAAGTCCCTTCGGACACGCCGCGGTGCAATTCATGATGGTGTGACAGCGATAGAGGCGGAATGGGTCTTCCAGGTCGTCCAATCGTTCGCCGGTATATTCGTCGCGGCTGTCCGCGATCCAGCGATACGCCTGTAGGAGGACCGCAGGGCCAAGGTATCGGTCGCTATTCCACCAATAGCTCGGACAACTGGTCGAACAACAGGCGCACAAGATGCATTCCCAGAGTCCGTCGAGTTCCGCTCTTTCATCGCGCGACTGGAGTCGCTCGCGGCTCGGAGGCTCTGATTCGGTCTGAAGCCACGGCTTCACGGACGCATACTGCGCGTAGAAGTTCTTCATGTCCGGCACCAGGTCCTTGATGACCTCCATGTGCGGCAGCGGATAGACCTTTACGTCTTTCTTCACGTCCTCGATCGCCAACGTACAGGCGAGCGTATTGGACCCGTCGATGTTCATCGCGCACGATCCACACACGCCTTCACGGCACGAGCGACGGAACGTCAACGTCGGGTCCATTTCGTTCTTAATCTTGATCAACGCGTCCAAGACCATCGGGCCGCAAGTATCGAGATCGACCTCGTAGGTATCGACCTCGGGGTTCTTCCCGTCGTCGGGGTTCCACCGATAAACCTTGAACTTCTTGATGCGCTTCGCGCTCGGGGGCGCCTTGACGGTCTTACCGGTACCAACTTTGGAATTGCGAGGAAGCGAGAACTCAACCATCAGTGCTCCTGCCGGCTCTAATAGACCCGCGCCTTGGGCGGGAAATATGAAACTTCGTCGGTCAGCGTGTATTCGTGGACCGGTCGGTAATCAATCGTCACCTTGCCGGATTCGTCATAGCGCACCATCGAGTGCTTCATCCACTTTTCGTCGTCTCGATCGGGAAAATCTTCGCGCGCGTGGGCCCCGCGGCTCTCCTCGCGATTTGCGGCGCCGTGCATCGTGACCACCGCTTGCCCGATCATGTTGTCGAGCTCAAGCGTTTCCACCAGATCCGAGTTCCAAACCATCGAACGGTCGGTGACACCAATGTCGGCCATGCTCTTACGCACATCGTCAATGAGCGTCTTACCTTCTTCCAGAATTTCGCCGGTCCTGAAGACCGCGCAGTTGTTTTGCATCGTCCGCTGCATGTTTGCACGGATATCGGCGGTCGGTGTGCCACCCTTAGCGTTGCGGAAGTGATCGAGCCGCTGCAAGGCCTTCTCAACGCTTCCTGGCGGTACAGTCCGATGTCCCTCGCCGGCTTTAACGACCTCCGCGGCGCGATTGGCGACCGCCCGTCCAAAAACGACCAGATCGAGCAGTGAGTTCGATCCAAGACGATTGGCACCATGAACAGAGACACAGGCGGCTTCGCCAGCGGCCATGAGGCCGGGGACGAGGGCGTCTGGATTGTTCTCCGACGAATTGATGACCTCGCCATGATAGTTCGTCGGGATGCCACCCATATTGTAGTGGACCGTCGGCAGAACGGGGATCGGGGCCCGGGTGACATCGACTCCTGCGAATACTTTGGCGCTCTCGGCGATGCCAGGCAGCCGCTCATTAATGATGGCAGGATCGAGATGGTCGAGATGGAGATAAATATGGTCTTTACCGG
>ERZ890510.1753-NODE-1753-length-13574-cov-4.564687_pt1 | contig 13574 bp, 11 predicted proteins | sample MGYA00521265_ERZ890510 | MGnify/ENA primary metagenome ERZ890510 (study PRJEB32303, sample SAMEA104408624) | aquatic metagenome | biome: Brackish water; feature: Chemocline; material: water | place: Baltic Sea | collected 2014-10-26T21:54:00 | depth 110 m ...
TGGCGGGCGCTCTCAAGATCGGAAATGATCGTCCAGTCGACAATGGTGTGCTGCACTCGGGCGCGCCCCATTCGACGTAGGCGACGGCAATACGTCCGCTTGGGCCGAACTGGATGGCTTCGAGCACCCGGGGATGCATCATAGCCAGGCCGTAGCCTTCGCGTTGCAGTCGCAGTTCGTCGTCGTCGATCGACCCCGATCCGTCCGCGGCGAGAACTAGTTCGAGATCGACCGAGCGTTTGTCCTGTGCCAGGGCAGGCGGTGCCAGGAAAACGGCCAGCGCAGCGAGGGCGACGCGCGGCATAAAGTGGCGGTATGGTCGGCTCATCAAACCACCTGCGGCTGATACGCGGCGCCCATTATCGCCTTTCGTGCGCCGCGGACCAAGGCCGCGTAATCAGACTTCGCGCCAGATCGGCCTGCCGCGACGGTGACGGTTCCGCCGTCTATACTGAATTCCAGTGACAAAACGCGGGGCCGCTATGGCTGACGACAAGCCCGTCCGGGTAAAGGGATTCAACGATCAGGTCGTGGCCGGCGGGCGCGCCCATCCGGTGATCGGCTGGATAGTCTTAGGCATGGGTATCGGCGGCGCGATCGGCGCGAGCAACGGTGCGATGGGCGTCTCGCTCGGCCTCGGCGCGGCGATCGGTTTTGGCGTCGGTGTTTTCGTCACACGGGGTTTGGCGCAGCGGCGCCGGCGGCGCGACGCTCAATAGGGTCGGGCCCACGTCACCTGACAACGGGACAAGAAAAAGCCCGCAAGGCGCAAACCTTGCGGGCTTTGTTTAGTCAGCGTGGCGGACGTTAGCCGCGCTTACCGTCGAGGGTCACGTCTTTCCAGTTAATCAACCGGTTCACCGGCTTGTAGTCCTTGACGTAGCTTTTGACGGCGTCCAGATCGACCGAGTCAAACAGGAACATTGACGCGGCCTGATCGTGGTAGGTCTGTGCGATCTTCTTCAACAGCACGCGACGCTTGGCCGGGTCGAATTCCTGGTTCGCCGCATCGATTGTCGGCTGCAGGTCCGGGAAGCACGTCCACTTCATCGGTGAATTGCAAGAATGCAAGCCGTTGATGGAACGCATGATGTCCATCGTCGGCTCTGAACCGTAGTTAAAGCTGAACACGGTCGCATCTTCGAACTTCGAGGTATCACGAACCCGGCCGATCAGGTCGGGCAACGTGATGGCGCGGACTTCGAAGTCCACACCAATCTTCTTCAATTCGTCGGCGACGAATTGAACGATGTCCTTCCAGTCGCCCTGGGCGGTCACCGATTCGCCGATAATCTTCAGACCGTTGCCGTAGCCGGCCTCGGCCAACAACGCGCGGGCCTTAGCGGGGTCGTACGGATAGGGCTTGATATCCTCAAAGTAGCCGTTGATCGACGGCGTGCCGGGCTGACCGGTAACATTGGTCGTGCCCTGCATGACGACATCGACGAACTGCTGCATATTGATGCCGTGGTTGAGCGCTTGACGCACCCGAACATCGGCAACCGGAACACCCGGCCGGTTCGAGAAGAAATGCAGAATGGTGATGGCGGTGCCAGGGTTGACCTGCAACCGGCCCTTGGAAGCCTCAATTTTTGCCTTGTTGTCGGCAACCAGCTGGAACGCGAGATCGACCTGGTCGGATTCGAAAGCCTGAACACGCGCCGGTAGTTCCGGCAAGAAACGGAACTCGATCCGATCCATTTTGCCGACTTGCCAACCCTGATCGTTGCGCTCAACGACGACGCCGTCGTTGGTCCAACTGACCGTCTTGTAGGGACCGGTGCCGTTCGGGTTCTTACCGAGGCCTTCGAATGTCACATCTTGCAGATGCTGCCAGTCGAGAACCTTGATCACGCCCAGCGTCGAGGGCAGCAGCGGATCGGGCTTCTTGGTTGAAATCTCGACGGTATGATCGTCAATGACCCTGGCGCTGGCAACATTGGGCGTGTTGCGCGTGATGCTCGCCGCCTTCGCGATGCCGTCCGGGGAGGCTAGCCAGTTGATGACTTGGGCAACGTCTTCGGCGGTGAAGTCGTTCCCGTTATGGAATTTGACGCCCTCGCGGAGCTTGAAGGTCCACTTGGTTTTGTCGGCGTCGTTAACGGTCCACGAGGTCAGCAGCTCCGGGATCGGGCCGTTCTTGTCGCTCGTGGTGTACAGATGGTACGCCGTGCGAAAGACGAAGCCGCCGGAATGTGACGTGTCGAGAAACGGATTGCCGAGGCCGGCCGGCAGACTGCTGTGACCGACGATCAGCGTCTTGGACATATCGGCGGCGCCGGCTTGCGAGGCGCCGAATAGGGCACCTGCCGCAACCGCACCGATCAGAAGTTTTTTGAATGAGCTCATTGTTGAGCTTCCTCCCTGTGAGTATTGGACCCAGGGCGAACTATACACCACCAAGGGGCCAGGGCGAGTAGGGGGATGACCACAAAACAGCCATTCTTGTGCCTGTGCGAGGCTAGGCTCGGCGCCCGGCGGCGTTGACTTGGACGCCCGAAGCCCCTACGAAACCGCCTCGTGGAGCCCGTAGCTCAGTTGGTAGAGCAATTGACTTTTAATCAATGGGTCGCCGGTTCGAACCCGGCCGGGCTCACCACTTTCTGATAGGTTCTTGTGACCGCCCTGACGTCTGACGCGACTGAGGTCGCCGAACGCTGGCGGCTCATGCACAATGCTCGGGTGATCGCGCCAACTGGACCCCGATAGTCAGCCGATGGTTGAAATGACAGACACGCTTTTCTCCGGCGGTAATGTCTTCGACGGGCGCGAGTTGCGTTCGAGCCTGGGCGTCCTGATGGCGGGCCGCAATATCACTGCGGTCTCAACCGCGGAGTCTTTCGCCGGGTTCGACGGACTGATGATCGATACGACCGGTATGACCTTGATGCCGGGTATGATCGATGCCCATGTCCACCTCGCCTTCGACGCAAGCGATACTCCCGACGGGAACTTGAACGCTGCTGATCGCGCCGGTCTTGATGCCGCCGTTGCGTCGCGCGCCCTGGCATCCTTGCACGCGGGTTTTGTCGCCTTACGTGATTGTGGTGGCCCGGGGACTGCCGAATTCACGATTCGAGACGCCATCCGGCGCGGCGATCAAACCGGTCCGGTTATCCAGGCGTGCGGTCAGATGATCCGGAAAGCGCTCAACGGCTTTGGCGACAAAGTGGCCTACGCGGCAACAAGTGATAGCGATGTGCCCGACGCGGTCCGCGCCGTCGCCGCGACCGGGGCGGACTTCATCAATATCATGACGACGATCGACGCAACCGCGTGTGGCCAACCGGACCGACCGGCCTACAGTGCTGACGCTGTGCAACGCGGTGTCGCGGCACGAGCGCTTGGCCTGAGAACAATCAGCAACGCTCAATGCGCGGAAGATGTGGTGGCGGCCGCGGCCGCGGGCGTCGCCTCGGTAGAGCAGGGCAGTCGCCTGGATGCAGCCGGCATCGACGCCATGATCGCGAACGATGTCGTCCTGGTCCCAATCCTTCTCGCGCGGCAAAATATTGACGCTGCGCGAATCGCGCGTGGCGGTTCACCGGCCGCAATCGACGCCGCCGCCGAACTGGCAGCACAGACCCGCGACGCGGCATGTCGGTTTGCTGAAGCTGGCGGAAAGTTGGCGCTCGGCACGGATTGCGGTGCGCCGGGCAGTGCGCATGGCACCAACGGTGCAGAATTATTGTTGCTGGCTGAGGCCGGGCTTGCGCCGCTCGATATCTTGCGGGCGGCAACGCTCAATGGCGCGGACTTAATGGGACTGCATGATCTCGGGCGCATCGAGAAGGGTGCTCGGGCCAGCCTGCTGCTGGTCGCCGGTGATCCAACCCGCGACATTCGGGCTGTGGCCGAAACCACGTATCATCACGGCGTATGGCACGACGGTAAGCGCCTGGTCGGCGGCTAAACTAGGCCGAATTCTCCGACGCCAGCAGCGAGATCATCAGCGTCCTTGGCCGTGCCGAGGGCAGGCGGATCGCAAGGTCGCAACTATGGTGCGCCACCACCAGTCGGACGCCCGGTAACCACCGCCGTCGCTGAACGTGAGAATGCGGTGTCGGGCGTTGCCCGTAATCTGCGGCGTGCGCCCAAAACGCGCCTGAATATCCATTTTGCATCACGATATTCCCCAATACCGAATTGTGTCTTGGAGCATATGGGGCGCAGGCGTTTGCTGACCAGTGACGGGCATCACGCAGGCGTGACGCCGCCTAGAAGAACCCGTCGCGGTGTGACGGCGGACACCTTGCGGTGGAGGGCGACCTAACGCTTCTTCCCGAACACCTGGTCCCAGTTGTTCCGGTAACGGCGGGAAACCGGCTTTTGCCCTTCGCCGCGGCTATAGCTCTCGGCGGGGTCTTTGGCATCATCTGCCTTGTCGGTCTTCGCATCTGCCTTGTCGGTCTTCGCATCTGGCGCGGGCTTCTCGGCGCTGGATTCAGCCTTAGCCGTGCTGTCGGTCTTCGGCGTCGTTTCGGTTTTGGTCTGCCCCTCGGTTTTGGCTTTGCCGTCGGTTTTGCTCTTGCTCTCGGACTTCGCCGGAGTCTCGGCCTTGCTCGGGCCGGTTTCAACCTTGGGGCTAGGGGTGGGCTTGGTCTTGGGTTCGGTCATATTCATTCTGGCAGTTGCTGATTGTGGCATGGCCGCGCTGACGACCGCCTACGGCTGCATCAAATAGCGAAAACGCGAACGCGCTGCAACGGCCTCGGGCGGGTGGCTACCGCCGCACCTTACTCGGCGGCTTCGTCGGTCTTCGTCCGCGCCCAGCGCGCATCAAAATCCCACACGTCCGGGAACCCCATCATTGTATGCATGTCGGCGAAGACCGGCGTCGGGTTGTCGATCATCGTCCGCTTTTCCTTGAGGTAGCGGTAGGACGAATCGATCGCGGCCGCCGCCACCTTGTGCGCGGCCCCAGGATAGATCGCCACCGCGAACCCCAGCTCTTTGAGCTCGTCCGCCGGCATCTCTGGGGTGCGGCCCGCCTGCACCACATTCATGAACAACCGAGTCTTCTTGGCCAGCGCCGCGGCAATGGTGCGAATCTCATCGTGGCTTTCCGGGCTTTCGACAAAAATCAGATCGGCGCCGGCCTCGGCATAGGCCGCGCCGCGGCGGATTGCTTCGTCCAGACCAAGGTGGGTGCGTGCGTCGGTCCGCGCCACGATCAATGTGTCAGGGCTGCGCCGCGCCTCCAGCGCGACTTGAATCTTGAGTACCATCTCGTCGACCGGGATGACCTCGCGCCCCAACGTATGCCCGCATTTCTTGGGCGAGACCTGGTCCTCCATCTGGATGCCGCAGGCGCCGGCCTCTTCATAACCGCGCACGGTATGGGCGACGTTTAGGAGGCCGCCATAGCCGGTGTCGGCATCGGCGATCAGCGGAGTCTCCGTGCCACCAGCGATTTGGCGCACCCGGCCCACCATGTCGGTATAGGTCGCAAGACCCGCATCGGGCAGCCCGAGATGTGACGCCACGGTGCCATAGCCGGTCATGTATAGGGCCTGAAATCCCAAGCGGTCGGCGAGCCGCGCCGAGATCATGTCGTACACGCCCGGGGCAATGACGAATTCGCCGCTGCGCACGGCGCGCGCCAGACGCTGTCTCTTTTCGCTCATGTCGATTGTCCTTTTCTAGGTTCGGGCGAACAACCAGGGATGCCGCTTGCCAAATCCGTCCTCGAACGCGCTTATTTCCGTCTGGTGCTCAAGGGTCATGCCGATGTCGTCCAGGCCCTTCAGCAACGATGTCTTGCGAAACGATTCGATATCGAACGCATGACTCATGCCGTCAGGCGCGATCACGGTCTGTTTCTCCAGGTCGACCGAAATCGTCGCGCCGGGTTTGTCATGCAATTGGTCGCGGATCGCCTTCACGACATCTTCAGGCAGGCGCACCGGCAGTAGGCCGTTCTTCAACGAGTTGTTGTAGAAAATATCCCCGAAGCTCGACGCCACGACGCACCGAATCCCGTAGTCGAGCAGCGCCCAAGGCGCGCCTTCGCGGCTCGAGCCGCCACCAAAATTGCGGTCAGCAACGATGATGTGGGCGTCCTTGTAGGCCGGTTGATTGAGCACGAAGTCTGGGTTCGGGGTGCCGTCATCCTTCAGGCGCTGGTCGATAAACAAGACATCGCCGAACCCTTCCGCACGGGGCCGCCGTAGGAAACGCGCCGGCAACAACTGGTCGGTGTCGATGTTGGGCCGGTCCATCGGCGCGGCCACCGCCGTCAAAGTGGTAAACTTTTCCATGGCTCAGCCTTTCCGCGCGAAGCTGCGTACATCGGTGAAGCGACCGGTTAGTGCCGCGGCCGCCGCCATCGCTGGGCTCATCAGGTGCGTGCGTGCGCCCTTGCCCTGGCGGCCCGGAAAGTTACGGTTTGAGGTCGACGCACAACGCTCGCCCGCCGCAACCAGATCGCCGTTCATCCCGACGCACATCGAGCAGCCTGATTCGCGCCACTCGAACCCCGCTTTGCGGAAGATCTCGTCCAACCCTTCTTTCTCGGCTTGGAGTTTCACCAGGGTCGAGCCCGGCGAAATCATTGCCGGCACCTTCGCGGTGCCTTGGCGGGCAACCTCGGCGGCGGCGCGCAAATCCTCGATCCGGGAATTGGTGCACGACCCAATGAACACCCTATCCACCGGCACGTCTTCCAGTTTGGTGCCGGGTTTGAGCCCGATGTAATCGAGCGTCGTTTGCATTGCCTGGCGGCGTTCGGGGTTGGTTTCTTTGTCGGGATCGGGGACGCTGCCGGTGATCGGCAGGGCGTCTTCGGGGCTGGTCCCCCAGGTCAACATCGGCGCGAAGGTCGCAGCGTCCATCCGGACCTCGCGACCAAACGTGGCGTCGGCGTCGGAGGGCAGGGTCCGCCATTGATCCAGCGCCATTTCCCAGTCTTTGCCCTTGGGCGCGAATGGTCGCCCTTCGACATAGCTGAACGTCGTCTCATCGGGCGCAATGATGCCGGCGCGCGCGCCGGCCTCGATCGACATGTTGCACACCGTTAGGCGCTCTTCGATCGTCAACGCACGGATCGCGGCACCGGCGTACTCCACCACATGTCGGGCCGCACCGTTAGCGCCGATCTTGGCAATGATCGACAGGATGATGTCCTTCGCGGTGACGCCGAATGGCCGGACGCCATCGACCGTGACCCGCATCGCGTCGGGCTTGCGTTGCCACGTCGTTTGCGTTGCCAAGACGTGGAAGACGTCCGATGCGCCAATGCCGAAAGCCAGCGCACCCAGTGCCCCGTGGGTCGAGGTATGCGAATCACCACACACCATGACGAGCCCTGGCAGCGTGATGCCTTGCTCGGGTCCAACAACGTGCACGATCCCTTGACGCGAATCGCCTAGATCGAACAGCGTCACGTTGTGGTTGGCCGCGTTGCGCGTCAGGGTTTCGACCGCGCGTCGCTGCATCGGGTCGGTGATATCCTCCAGTTTATGGCTGGTCGTCGGCACGCCGTGGTCGGGCGTCGCGAACGTCAGTTCAGAACGGCGGACCCTGAGGCCACGCTTTTCGAGAAAGCCGAATGCATGCCCCGAGCCATCGTGCGCCAAATGGCGACCGATATAGAGCAAGGTGTAGCCGTCCTCGGTGGTGTGAACTGCGTGGTCGTTCCAAATCTTTTCGAAGAGTGTCTTGCCGCTCATCGAGGGTCCTTCTTGTTTGGGGCCGTTGTTTAGGCCGCAGCCTTGCCGCGGATCAATTTGCCCGGGCGCGCGCCGGTTTCTTTACCGTTTTCCTGCACCACTTCACCGGCCACGATGGTTTTGACATAACCTTCGGCAGTCGCCATTAAGCGCTGCGCACCGGTCGGCAAGTCGTTGACCATAAAGGGTTTTGGCGCGTTCAAACGGTCGAAGTCGATCAGGTTGAAGTCGGCCTTTTTGCCCGGTGCGATGACGCCCCGGTCGTTCAACCCGTAGAGCGTCGCGGTTTCCGACGTGAGCTTTTTGACCACCGCCTCCATGGCGATGCGCGGGCCGCGCGAGCGGTCGCGCGCCCAATGCGTCATCAGGAATGTCGGCACGTTGGCATCGCAAATATAACTGACATGCGCACCACCATCGCCGCCGCCGATTATCGAGAGCGGATGAATCAGTTGCTCGTGCAAGGCATCAAGATTCCCGTGCGAATAGTTCAAGCCGCAGAACATCAAATAGTTGGTGCCGTCACTCCGCAGCATTTCGTCATAGGCGACCGCGCGGGGGTCGCGGCCTTCGCGCACCGCGACGGCGTGGACCGATTGCGATATCGGCGGTTCGAAATCGAAATCGTCACCCATGACATAGGTTTCAGCCCAGGCGTCTTGCACCATGTCCGCGAAGGCATCTTCGATCGGGTCCGACTCGGCCAGTATTTTCGCCCGTACATCGGGGTCGCGCAGCCGCGCTAGTTTTTCCGCCGCCGGCAATTTGTTGATCGCCGCATAGGTCGGAAATCGAATGAACTGGTTGGGCCCCTGAAAGCTGAACAGCAAGGTGGTGGGGCGGCCAAACACCTGCGGATAAACCCGAGCGCCATCAGCTGCCGCCGCTTCGCATTCCTTGAGCATGTCGCGCCAAGCGTCCGGTGCTTTGTTGTTCTGGCCGAACAAGAAAGTAACCGGCACGCCGGTCGCTTTCGCCACTTTGCGCATCCACGCCATTTCCTTGGCGGGCGCAATCAAATCGTCGCCCGAAATCCCGGCCGGTGCGAGCTCAAAGATGCCATGACCGGCCGCGGCGATCGCGTGACCCATGGCCATCAACTCGTCCTCACGCGCCCAGGTGCCCGGCACCGGTTCGCCGTCAACTGCCAGATGCAACAACGTGCGTGACGTGGTGAATCCCAATGCGCCGGCCTGCAGCGCTTCGGTGACGACTGCCGCCATTTTCTCGATATCCTCGGGGGTCGCCGGTTCGTTCTTGGCCCCGCGCTGGCCCATGACATAGGCCCGTACCGGGCCGTGCGCGATTTGGCACCCAACGTCCATTGCATGTGGGTGCCGCTCGACCGCGTCCAGGTATTCGGGGAACGTCTCCCAATCCCATTTCACACCGGCCGCAAGTGCCGCGCCGGGAATGTCCTCAACGCCTTCCATCAGGCCGATCAAAAAGTCATGGCCATCGCGCGCGGCCGGGGCAAAGCCAACTCCGCAATTGCCCATGACCGCTGTTGTCACGCCTTGCCAAAACGATGGGGTCAGCAGCGGATCCCACGTCACCTGGCCGTCGTAATGGGTGTGGATGTCGACCCAGCCGGGGGTGACCAACAATCCATCGGCGTTGATGGTTTGTTTGGCGGTGCCCGACACCGCGCCAACCTCGACGATCAATCCGTCAGTGACCGCGACGTCGCCCGTTTGCTGAGGCGCGCCGGTCCCATCGACGATACTGCCGCCTTTGATGATGAGGTCGTACATAGGGCCTCCCGGGTTGGATCAACGGGCGCGGACGCGCTAGAGATGCGGTAACGCCACGATACACTGTCGGCTCGCGATTCGGCCAGTCGGGCCAAAGCCGAAACCATGAAGGACGCTTAGCCAGATATGACCACAAGTGATGCGTTGCGGGCCCAGTTGCGCCTACCGCTCTTCGCCGCCCCTATGTTCCTCGTTTCCGGGCCCGATTTGGTCATCGCGGCCGCCCGTGCCGGGATCATCGGCTCGTTTCCCACCCCAAACTGCCGCACTACGGCGGATCTGGAAGCGTGGATGGCGCGCATTACCGAAGAAACCGCCGAATTCGGCTCAGGCGAGGATCATTCGACCAAGTTTTGGTCGGCCAACCTGATCGTGCACCGTACCAATGCGCGGCTGGCTGAAGACGTGGCGTTGGTGAAGAAATACCGGCCGCCTATCGTGATTACCGCCCTGGGTAGCCCAAGGGCGATCGTCGATGACGTCCATGACTACGGCGGGCTGGTCTTTGCCGACGTCAACGGCGTGGCGCATGCCCGCAAAGCGGCCGCCGCCGGCGTCGATGGCTTGGTGCTGGTGTGCGCTGGCGCTGGCGGACACACCGGCCGCATCGCGCCCTTCGCGTTTGTACCCGAGGTGCGGAAGTTCTTTGATGGCATGCTCATCGTCTCCGGCGCGATGACCGACGGGCGCGCGGTTGCCGCTGCCCGCGCGCTGGGTGCCGACTTTGGCTATGCCGGTACGCGGTTTATTGCCTGCGCCGAAAGCATGGCACCCGAGGCCTATCGCCAAATGGTCGTCGACGCCGAAATCGACGATCTGGTGTTGACCAGCGCCCTAACCGGCGCCCTGGCCAGCATGTTGCGCCCGAGCGTGCGCGAGGCGGGGTTCGACCCCGATGCGCTGATTGAGGGCTCGACGGCCGGTTACATCCACAAGACAAGCGAGAACAGAGCGTGGAAAAGCGTTTGGTCGGCCGGGCAGGGTGTCGGCTTGATCAACTCGGTCAAAACCGTCGCCGAAATCGTTGATGACTTCGCAGGTGAGTACGAGGCCGCATTGGCCGCGCTGTGTACCGGCGCCGCATCATCCTAGGCTCCTCGTTTTGTCGGTTGCGCAGGGTCAACGCCGCGCTGCTTTGAGCCGTTAAGATACCTACAGACATGGCGGACCAAACACCGAACCCGAAACCACTCGCGCCCCGCGACGCCTGGGGCAGCCGTGCGGGCTTCATTCTCGCCACCATCGGTTCGGCGGCCGGGATCGGGAATATCTGGCGTTTCTCCTACGTTGCCGGCGAGAACGGCGGCGGCGCGTTCTTGGTGGTCTATTTCGTCGCGGTTGTTCTCGTTGGCCTGCCGTTAGTCCTAGCCGAACTTGCCATCGGGCGGGCCGCACAGCGCGACGCGGTTGGCGCGTTCTCCGAGTTGGTGCCCCGTGGCCGGTGGCATTTGATCGGCGTCGTTGGCGTCGTGGCGGCGTTTCTCATCTTGGCCTATTACGCCGTCGTCGCGGGCTGGGCCCTAAAATACTTCGTCGGGTCGGTCGACGGTTCGCTATGGGCGGCGGCCGGTGAAGGCTACGGCGGTTTCTTCGCGCGCTTTATCGCCAGCGCGTTGGAGCCGGTGGTTTGGCAGGCCACGATGGTGGCGGTGACGGTGGTGATCGTCATCCGCGGCGTGCGCGGCGGCATCGAACTCGCCAACAAGATACTGATGCCGTTGCTGGCGATGCTCATCCTCGCACTGGCCGTTTGGGGTGTTTTCCAACCCGGGTCGCGCGCAGGGTTGGAATTTCTGTTCGCGCCGGATTGGCGCACTCTGCGCGGGTCGGACGTCTACCTCGCCGCCATGGGGCAGGCGTTTTTTTCGCTGGGCGTAGGTATGTCGGTCTTCATTACCTACGGCAGTTACCTGACGGGAAAGCACAAGCTGGGCGTCTCGGCGACCGCCATCGTCGTCGGCGACACCGCGATTGCCCTGTTGGCAGGGGTTGCCATTTTCACCACAGTATTTGCGTTCGGCTACGACCCCGCAGCCGGGCCAGAGCTTGCGTTCATCACGCTGCCGCAAATATTTCTCTCGATCCCCGCCGGCAAGATCGTCGGGCCGGTGTTCTTCGCGCTGCTGGTTGCCGGGGCGATCACCTCCATGGTCTCGATCCTTGAGGTGCCCGTCGCATTCTTCGTCCGGCGATTGGGCGTCCGGCGTGCGGTAGCGGCGCCATTGATCGGTGCGGCGATGTTCGTTGTCGGCGTTCCCGCATCGTTCGGCTTTGGCCTGTGGGCCGATGTCTCGTGGCAGGGCCGCGGAATCCTCGACACGATGGATTTCGTCGCGTCGAATATTCTGCTGCCCATTGGCGGTGGCGCGGTGGCGATCTTTGTCGGGTGGCGTTGGTTATGGCCGCGGATCGTGCCCGAGGCGCAGATCGACGGGGCTTGGATCAACTTCGTGTGGCTATGGCTGTTGCGCATCGTCGCGCCGGCGTTGATCCTGGCAGTCATGATCAACGCAGCAACGACGTTGTGACAATGCACGATCAACGCAGAATCGTCATTATGGGCGCGGCTGGCCGCGACTTTCATAATTTCAACACGCTGTTCCGCGACGATGGGAACGTCCGCGTCGTCGCTTTTACCGCCACCCAGATCCCGGGTATTGCGAACCGGTCCTACCCGGCGGGCCTCGCCGGTGGGCGCTATCCGCAGGGCATTCCCATTCACCCGGAATCCGACCTCGAAGAGATTTGCCGCCGCGAAGACGTAACCGATGTCGTCTTCGCCTACAGCGACGTGCCCTATGCCTCGGTCATGCATGCGGCAGCCCGCGCGCAAAGCGTTGGCGCCAATTTCATTTTGCCCGGCGCGGCGCAAACGATGTTGTCCGCGCGGGTGCCGGTCATCGCGGTCACCGCTGTGCGAACCGGGTGCGGCAAATCACAAGTGAGCCGCTGGATCGCGGCACGGCTTGCCGATCGCGGCGTGCGGGTCGCCGTCGTGCGCCATCCGATGCCGTATGGCGATCTGGAGAAACAGGCGGTCCAGCGGTTCGCCAGCGAAGCCGACATAAAGGCTGCGGACTGCACGTTGGAGGAGCGCGAGGAATACGAACCCTATGTCGAGCGCGGCCTGACGATCTTTGCCGGTGTCGATTACGCCGCCATTCTCGCGTTGGCGGAAGCGGAGAGCGAGGTGGTGCTGTGGGACGGCGGCAACAACGACACGCCGTTCTACCGCCCTGACATGCATATCGTCCTCGCCGACGCGCTGCGGCCCGGACACGAAACAGCCTACTACCCGGGCGAGGTCAATCTGCGCATCGCCGATGCCGTGGTGATCGCCAAGAGCGATTCAGCAAAACCACACGACATTGCGTCGGTGCGCGATGCCATAAGCCGGTTGCGGCCCGACGCGCCGATTTTCTTGGGCGGATCGCCGGTACGTATGGCGGATGCGGATGCGGCGGCGGTCCAGGGCAAACGCGTGTTGGTCGTCGACGACGGCCCGACCCTGACCCACGGCGGCATGCCCTACGGCGCCGGGTATGTTGCGGCACGCGCAGCCGGTGCGGCGGAACTCATCGATCCGCGGCCCGCCGCAACCGAGTCACTGCGTGCCGCGTTCGATGCCAACCCGCATCTTGCCAACGTCTTGCCGGCCATGGGTTATGGTGCGGCGCAAATGCGTGACCTATCGGAAACAATCAACCGAAGCGGGGCAGATGTCGTGGTTGCGGGAACCCCGATCGATCTCTCCCGCGCGCTCGATTTGCACCTGCCGGTCGTGCGCGCGCGGTATGACTTCGCCGACCTCGACTCGCCCGGCCTCGGCGCCGCGCTGGATACCTTTTTGCGCAGCCGAGGGCTTGGGTGAGCGAACCCCGCGCCTTGGTTGTCGCCGCCCTCGGTGGCAACGCGCTAGCGCCGCCTGACAAGCCCTATGACGCGGCGGACATGGCGGCGGCAATCGCGTCAGCCGCCGACGCGTTGGCGCCCATCGCCGAGACGTGTGATCTGATTGTGACGCACGGCAACGGCCCCCAAATTGGCTATCTGTCGGAAAATGCGCCGCGCACACCGCTGGATGTGTTGGGCGCGGAAAGCGAAGGGTGGTTGGGTTACGTCATCGAACAGGGCCTGACCAACCTTCTGC
>ERZ890510.1756-NODE-1756-length-13566-cov-6.795648_pt1 | contig 13566 bp, 12 predicted proteins | sample MGYA00521265_ERZ890510 | MGnify/ENA primary metagenome ERZ890510 (study PRJEB32303, sample SAMEA104408624) | aquatic metagenome | biome: Brackish water; feature: Chemocline; material: water | place: Baltic Sea | collected 2014-10-26T21:54:00 | depth 110 m ...
ATGTCGCTGGAGGCATGGCTCGCAGCGTGCGTGCCGCAACCTGGGTCATGGACCCAGCCAGACAGACCGAGGGGGCTTATACCGCGTTCCTGGATTTCGAGAACGGAGCGGTCGCTACGCTAACTTACAGTGGGTACGACCATTTCAACTCTACGGAATTGGCCGACGGTCGTGGTTCCAAGGAACCCGAGCGCTATGGGGCCACGCGTCGTGCGCTCCGTGCAGCGGAGTCCCCTGAAGATGAGGTCACGATGCGGATCGACACGGGGTATGGCGGACAGCGCCCCGTCGCCCGCGCAGGTGCTGCTCCCGGATCCACTTCTCTATTGCAGGGCGAGTTGGGTTCTTTCGTAGTTACGTGCGAATCGGCCGACCTGCGGATGCTCCCTGAAGGAGTGGGCTCCTACACAGCCGATGGGTTTGAGCTCATCAAGCCCGAGCCCTGGCGTGGGGTGCAGGGACGTGGCGCCGTCATCGATGAGATCTACTACGCCGCGACCAAGGGGCGACCGCTCGTTCACGACGGTCCTTGGGCCAAGGCGACGATGGAGGTCTGCATAGCCATGCTGGAGTCGGCCCGAACCCGGCGCGAAGTACTCCTGGAGCACCAAGTTCCCACCCGCGACCAGCGTTCCCGAGGAAGCCAATAAGGCGGCTCGCCTGCATCGGTAGTTGTTTCAACGCCATTGTCCTTGCGCTGCACGCCCATACACGATAGATTTCCAGGCACATTCGGGATAGGGACGATTCAATGTCTAGCCTGGTCACGCGATGCGAGGCCTCGGCGGGAAAGCTGACCACCATGAAATATCGCAACGTAGCGGCCACAGGGATGCGCATCTCGGAGATTGGCTTCGGTAGTGGAGATAACGCGGGGTTGATGGTGAACGGCACCTTCAAGCAGCAGGTCGAAAGCGTCGAGCATGCGCTGGCTGCTGGAATCAACTACTTCGACACCTCGCCTGACTACGGCAAAGGCGTAGCTGAAACCAACATCGGCAAGGTCATGCGTGAGATCGGTTTTCGCCCGTTCCTGACGACCAAGGTCGAGATCATGCCTAACGAACTAGACCACGTAGCAGACGCAGTGGTCGAATCTGTCGACGAAAGCCTGAAGCGCCTCGGAGTCGATTTCGTAGATGTCGTCCAGATACACAATCCCCCAGGAATGGAAACTGACATAACGGTGCCCGGCTGGATCCACTTGGGGCTGAACGACTACTTAGGCCCCAATGGGGCGCTGGAGGGGCTTGAGCGTGTGCGGCGCGCAGGCAAAACTCGTTTCTTCGGATTCGCGAACGAAGACGCGAATTCGGAGGCGGTTCACACCCTGCTTGAAACTCGTGAGTTCCACATGATTAACGTATGGTACGACCTACTGAACCCGACCGCAGGTATGACTAAGCCAGACGGGTTAGACATCCAGCACGACTACGGGCGATTCATCGACCGTGCCTTCGAGCTAGGGGTCGGGGTCGCGGTGATCCGCCCGCTTGCAGGTGGCGTGCTAACGGATCACGCGGTGGCGGGCGGTAAACGTCACGCACTGGCGGGCGGCGGGCTGACGCGGAACGCGGACGCGTATCAGGCGATGGTACAGCGAGCGTTGCCTTTCGCGTTCCTCTCTAGGCAGGATCAAACGCTGTCCCAGGCAGCCTACCGGTTCATCCTCCAACACCCAGGCGTGACCACCGTTCTCGGAGGATACTCCGAGCTTGCACATCTGGAAGAGGCCGTTGCTTGCTCTGGGGCTGACCCGTTGTCCGACGAAGACATGGCTTACATGGAGATGGTCTGGCGATCAAACTGCGGTCGTTGGTCGGCCGAGGAACAGTTCATTTCAGGTCTGTGAGACCGGACTCGCAACGAAACTGGAACGTAAACTCACAGCGGAATCTTGAGATGGAATCGCGCGTAGAGGATTTATCGATCCTCAGTCGAAGCGTTGGTGCAACAGATGCTTGAAGCAGCGGGCGAAGCCCTTTCACATATTGCGACATGGCAGGTACTGCTAGCCCTTGGCGCTGGGACTGTTGTCGGCGTGCTGAGTGGGGCCCTGCCGGGTGGCGCAGTGCCAACGCTTGTAGTCCTGCTGGGCTTTGCTTATGGGATGGATCCATTTATCGCTCTGCCGCTCGCCATCGGCATGGTTGCAACGGTTCCCACTGGTGACACCCTTCCTGCTGTGCTTCTGGGAATGCCTGGCTCAACTTCTGGGCAGGCAACGATCCTTGATGGCAACCAGATGGCAAGGCAAGGCAGAGCGGGCGTCGCGTTGTCGGCTGCCTACTTCGCGTCGCTGATCGGCGGAGTCGTGGGCGCCATCTTCCTGCTACTCACGATTCCCGTCGCTCGTCCCGTGGTTAACTCGTTCGGCGCGGCTGAGTTCTTCATGCTCGGCATCGTCGCGATCGGGGTGGTCGGAGTCGTCAGCAGCGGAGCGGTATTCCGCGGGCTGATGGTAGGTGCCGTCGGACTTCTCATATCCACTATCGGATTCGACGCCGGCAGCGGTATCGCACGCTCAACGTTCGGGATCGACTACCTATGGAGCGGGGTTCATATAGTCCCCGTTGTTATCGGGCTTTTCGCCCTCCCCGAATTCATAGACATGATCATCAGTGATCAGCCCATCGCACGATCCGCAGGGTCTGACCTGATGAAGCAAGCTAACTCGGGACGCCGCGAGGGGATGAACGAGGTTCTCCACAACTGGCCATTGGTATTACGATCGGCCGGGCTCGGCGTGTTCGTGGGGTTGCTGCCAGGCATCGGCGGATCGCTAGCGCAATGGCTCGCGTACGCATCAGCGCGCCAGACGGTCAGCGGAGGCACTAAAACCTTTGGGACTGGCGATGTCCGCGGGGTGATCGCTCCTGAGTCCGCAAATAATGCGGTCGACGGAGGATCGCTGGTACCGACCCTTTTCTTCGGGGTACCAGGAAGCGTCGGTATGGCCATCTTCCTGGGGTTCCTTGTGATCCTCGGGTTGCAGCCAGGCCCATCGATGCTAGACGAGCATCTAGACCTCACACTGACGATCGTCTTCGCGCTCGTGATCGCAAATGTATTCGCTACCAGCCTAGCCCTGGCATTCACCCCATGGCTCGCGAAGATTGCATTCGTGCGCCCCAACATCCTTGTTCCTTTGGCCTTCGCCACGCTTAGCCTAGCCGCCTTCCAAGCCAATTTTCAGATCGCTGATCTGCTGGTGATGTTGAGCTTTGGGCTCCTCGGTTTCTTCATGAAGACGTACGGGTGGCCAAGGCCACCCATCATCATCGCCGTCGTGCTGGGCCCTATCGTCGACAAGTTCTACGGTATCGCAAGCCAAACGTACGGGTGGGGAATGTTCAGTCGGTTGCCTGTGATTGCGATACTGAGTCTCGCCATCGCGACAGGCGCCTACACCGTGTACGTTCAACGCAAGGTAACCAGCCAGGCGCCTCTGCCCGATGGCGAAGAGGACGCCGCAGGTACCGTAACAGTTACGTCGGCATCGCCCGAACCGGCCGCTGCCCGGCGCTCGTTCAAGGCGAAGCTAAGCCCCACGGCAAATGGCATTTTCGTCGCCGTTGCAGGAGTTGCGTTCATCTACTTCTTAGCCATATCTCAGTGGTGCGGGTCGCTGGACTTCTGCCACGGGAAAGACTGGCCGCTGTCAGCGGCGAGGCTCCCCTTTCTTGGAAGCATCGCCGGAATAATCGTGGTGTCTCTGTACGCCTTAGTGCATCTGATTCAACAGCCCTCAACAGAACCGCGAAAAATCATGGACATCGGTCGGACCAAAACCGGTGATGATCGCAGTGCTGTGCTCCGAAGGACATTCAAGGCGCTCGGCTCCACGGGCGGTTTCGTTCTCTCCATCTGGTTGATCGGGTTTCAGATCACGGTTCCAATCTACATCTTCTTGTATCTGTGGATCTTCGGCCAAACTCGCTGGTGGCAAGCGTTGATCGGAGCGATGCTGTTCGTGTTTATCCTCTACGCGTTCTTTGACAACGTGATCCACGTGACGTGGCCCATTCCTATTTTCGGTGAGATCATCCCTGGCTTTCTCAAGGGCGAGTGAACAACATTCGTAGACTCCATGTGTGAGTGGTGATAGGCTCCCCAGAGCCGTCTGCCGGACGGGTAAAAGTTATGATTTTGGGAGGGAACGCGTGAAAGGTATTCTGAAGAATCTCCGACAGGGCCGTATCTCGTTGATACTGTCCGTGGTCGCCATGTCGCTGCTAGTAGCGGCGTGCGGATCCGACCCAACGCCCACACCGGTGGCTACCGCCACGCCAGCACCCCCCACAGCCACCCCCACAGCTCTTCCCCCAGGCGTGACGCCGCCCGCGCCAACAGCGACGCCCACCGCCACACCGATTGACTTCTCAGGCGATACTATACGTATCACCGTTGGTTTCTCTCCGGGCGGTGGTTTCGACACCTTCGCACGCATCTTCGCCGTTCACTTGAAGAACGCGCTGCCCGGCAACCCGACGGTGGTCGTGTCCAACCTTCCTGGCGCTAACACGTTGGTCGCAGCCAAGTCAGTTATCGACCGGCCGTACCGTGAGGGCAATGTTGATATCGTTCTCGTCATTTCGACTCTGATTCAGAGCGCGCTTCTGCAAGGTGTCGAGGGCTTTGATCCCGCAGACATCCGCTACCTGGGTGTACCCGATTTCGCGCCCAGCGACCAGACTTACTGCGTTAGGACGTCCGTCGCGGATTCCCTGGACGCATTCATGAACATAGGGCGGCCGCTAACCTTGGCCATGATCGGACAGATTGACACCTACGCCACGACCTCAAAATGGGCCGTGCAGGTGGGCTTCCCGCTGGAACAGGTCTTCGGCTACTCAGGTACTTCGGACATGAACGCAGCGTTCAACCGAGAGGAAGTCGAAGTCACGGCCACCTGCCGCGAATCCGAAGCTCGTTTGAACCCCGAATGGGCAGATGGCTTCGCCACGCCACTCTTCTACACGAGTGTCGAGCCCCCTTGGGTCACCGCAGGCAAAGCTGAAGGCAAGTACGCTTGGGTGGACTCGTACGTGAACATCGCCAGAGATCGATTGGGCGCAACAGACGCTCAGATAGCCGGGGTCAATGCGTTGCTAGATCTCGCATCGTCCGCCCGCGTCTTCGCGATGCCCAACCAGACTCCTCCTGAAATACTCGCAGCGATGCGAGCCGCTTTCGCTGAGGTCGTCACCAGCGATGGTTTCGTCAATGACATGGAGACTCGCGGCCTGGATGTCGGACTCAAGACCGGTGAGGAGTACCAGCAGATCGTCGATGGACTCCTGAAGCTCGACAAAACGACCTTGGATGTGGTTCGAGGTCTATTCCCTGAGGTTTAGTCCTTAGGCGAGCGGACACCGAAACCGACCAGATCGAAAATAAGAAGGCCCTCCCATTCGGGAGGGCCTTCTTATCGTCTAGGCGTTGGCGAGCGACACGGAGGCCTTAGTCGTACCACTGTCCGGTGATCTCACGCACGCTCGGGTACGTAGGATCGTCGATGGTCGTCTTGAACGGCGGGAAGAGGCAGTCGATGATCAACCCTGGTCCGCCAGCGGGGCCTTTCGTATTCTTGAGTTGGTACTGGAGCAGGTCGATCTGCTCTTGAAGCTTGCCCGCGACCCCCAGCAGCGCTTGCGTCTCAGTGTTGCCTGATTTCAACTGATCGCTCAGCAAAGCCAGCGCCTCCGCCACATCGTTGCCCGCTGTTGGCCGCACCTCAGCCGCGCCACCGTGCCATTCCCCTCCAGGGTGCCAGGTGATGAACGGCGTCATCTCCCCCGCCCACCTGAACGACAGCTCACCACTCTCGTGGCTATGGCGCACGCCTGGCTCACCAGGAAGCTGCATCAGCGCAGTCACCAGAACTTGGTCGGTCTCCAAGACCGAAAACACTCTCCGCCGAGGTCGACCGCTGACCTCCAAGCCTCGCCATCCTTTTTGATCTTCGGGCAGCGTGAACGGGTTGATCTCCGGGGCCATAGTCCCTCCCTTACTCAGTGACGATTCATTACCGGGGCGTTACTTCTTCTGCAGCGCCCTCTGCTTAGCCTCTTGGTACAGCGCCTCGATCTCGTCGATGTAGCCATAGCGGCCCGTGTCGTAGTAGGAGATAGCGCCGTCTTTGTAATCGCTGAAGTCGCCGTAGTGCTCCGTCGGCAGCGAGAGGCTTTCGTTCTTCGCGGGATCACGGAAGACGTTGATGGGGTCCTCACCACGCTCTGCGACCTCGATCTGCTCAAGCAGCATCTGCCGCAGCAGGATCACTCCCTCATCCGACTGCCCCAGCATCTCCTGTGAGCGATCGGCGATCTCCCCCTGCTCATGCCATGCCACGTAGTCCTGTCCCAAGATGAAATCCGGATGCTCCATGACCGGCACCTCGAACATCGGCACCACCGACTGAGGAGGCACATCCACATCAGGTCCCGGGTCGATCACCTCATAGTGCAGGTGCCACGTGTGGGTATCGTCCATCGGGATCCGCATCTGGAACGCGTACCACCCCTTCTTGCCGATCCGAACGTAGTTGGGGAACAGCATCGGATGCCCCGTCTTCCAACCGTGCGCCTCCTCCGTTTCCCCTCGCCTGATACGCCGCTTCAACATTCCGTACTCGGCACGCTCATAGGCGTGCCGCTCGTCCGGATTGTTCGTAAACATCGCGGCGGTGCTCCGCATGAACGGGTTCACCGCTTCGCCACGCGATTCTGAACGGTTGATGAGATAGTTCGCGTACCAGCCATGGGTGAACATCGCATGCCAGGAATCCGCGGAGTTCTCCTGGCATTGCAGCCAATTCGCAGGCAGCACCGTCGCGCCAATTTGACGGAACAGACCGTTCATGACGAAAAGATCCCACCGTGGCAGCAAAGGTCGCGGCTCCGGCCCCATATAAGCCCAGATGAGCCCACCCATCACTTCCAGCGGATAGGACGTGATGTGAACGCGATCCTTGAACGTGCTATCCGCAGGCTCCGCAGGTTGGTCGATGCAGTTGCCTGCGGTGTCGAACTTCCAACCGTGGTAGATGCACCGCAAGCCCTCGGCGTCGGGGTAGCCCGTGGCTAGATCCACCAAGCGATGAGGGCACCGTTGGGCGATGAGTCCGTACCTACCTGATTTGTCCTTGAACAACGTCAGCGACTCACCCAGGATGCGAACGCGCTTGGTAGGCGCATCAACGAGCTCGGCCTCACCGGCCACAGGCTGCCAGTAACGACGCATCAACGTCCCCATCGGTGTACCGGGGCCCACGCGTGTGATCCGCTCGTTCTGCTCAACACTTAACATGATCGCGCCTCCTGAGCCGACAAGCGCGATTCTATCTGCTAGGGATACGCTGTTCCAGCACCCATTCGCGCCCCTACCACACCCGGTTCGCACGATGCCGGTGCATGCCGTTGCTCCCTGGCACCGCCCGCAGTACCCTGCACACGCATCAGAGTTAAGCGTGGGTAGGGAGGTTCGGATGAAGGACGCCTGGGACGCAGACGGTCACGTCGACGAATGGGAAGGTACCTTCTCTGACGAGTACCTTGAACCGAAGTTCCGTGATCAACGCCCGACAGTAGTGAATGCCGACCCCGACGGGACCTACTTTTCATGGGATATCCCTGGCCGAGGGCTCTTCCGCGTGGGCTCGTCCCCTTCGAGCAAGGGAGGCGTCAACGCAGACGAAAACATCAAGCTAGCGCAATGGCGAGGCAGCATGGAGAGCGGCGAGTTTCGCTCAGCCGCCGCGCGCGCGGCAGTGTTGGACGCAGAGAACACCTACCTTCAGGTGAACTATCCCACGCTCCTGCTTGCGCATCCCCTAACCGGCGACGCGGCACTCAATCAGGCGCTGACCCGCTCCTACAATAACTGGATCGCCGACATCAGCAATCAGGATGCAGATCGCTTCAAGTGGGTCACGGTCATCGACCCCAGTGACCCGAAGGCCGCCGCCAAAGAGATCGAACGCACCAAGGACATGGGTTCAGTGGGTGTCATGGTTTTCGGTGTCTACGAGAACAAAGCCATCGACCACCCTGATTTCGAGCCTATCTGGGCAGCCGCGCAGGACACGGGCTTACCTCTGGCGGTTCACCCAGGGCGTAGCGCGATGGCACTCTCTGACACGTACGACGACTTCGCCGAGCACCAGTTCCACTTCTCCGTGTTGATGGGCTTCAAGCGCATCATGGTCTCAGGCATCCTTGATCGATTTCCCGGCGTAAAGGTCGGTTTCCTCGAAACAGGTTGTACGTGGGTCGACTTCATGGTCGAGCAAACGGAACTGGTCGTGCATGACGCTCAGTTCCGCGCGAAGCTTGGTGCCACCCGCGCCGAGCACGACGCGCTGATCGCCAAAGGCCTGCCCGATATGACCCCCGATGAATACATCAAGGCTGGGCGGGTATTCCTGGGCTTCGAAGTCAACGAGGCGATGCTGCCCTACGTCATCGATCGCTGGGGCGCCGACTGCTGGGTATACGCCAGCGACATCCCCCACGGCCACCGGGTTCTCGACTCCCCTGGCTACCTCATGGGGCGCACCGACGTTCCTGAGGAAGCGAAGCAGAAGCTGCTTCGTGATAACGTGGCGAAATTCTACGGACTAACAATCACCGAGGAGGCCCGAGTTGGCGGAGCGAGCTAAGAGACTACAGGACCAGGTAATCATCGTCACCGGTGCCGCCAGGCACCTGGGCCAGGCCTATTCTGTGCGGCTGGCCGAAGAGGGCGCCAAACTCGCGATATGCGACGTGCTCGATTGCGCGGAGACTTCAGCATTGTGCGAAGCGGCGGGCGCTGAGGTGCTATCGCTGAACGTCGACGTCACGAGCGAGGACGCGACCCTCGACATGGCGCGCCGAACGAACGAGCGGTTCGGGCGCGTCGATGGCCTCCTGAACAACGCTGGGCTGATGACCAACATCACCGGCCCATCGATCATGGACGTTGATCCCGACTGGTGGGACAAAGTGTTCGCCGTCAACGTGAAGGGCACGTTCCTGTGCACGCGGGCGGTGCTGCCGTACATGCGTGACCAGGGAGGCGGAAAGATCGTCAACATCGGCTCGACGACCATGCTGCGGCCATCCAACAGCGTCAATTCGAGCATGCCGCACTACGTCGCCTCGAAGGGCGCGATCATGGCGTTTACGAGGTCCATCGTTCGCGAGCTTGGGCAGTACAACATCAACGTGAACACCCTCGCTCCAGGGGGTACGGATCAGGATGTCGACCTCACTGGCAGCGATGCCACCCCTGAGGAGTCACGTGCATTCGGGCGGCGAGGCGTTCCGTCCGATCTAACCGGCACGGTCGCGTACCTGTTCTCGTCAGACGCTGACTTCGTGACCGGTCAGTTGATCGCGGTGAACGGCGGCAAAGAAGTCTCGTAGAAAGCTCTCGTCCAGATCGGCTATACCCAGGAGGATCAACGTGGTTCAGGCAACGACAACCGAGATGATGCAGGACCTCGCCGACCTTGGTGAGTACTTCTGGGCAGGCGAAGCTGAGATCGCCACGACCTTTCTGCAAGCGCCTCACCAGCCGGAGGATCACGTGCACTGGCTGATGCATCAGTGCCTGCGGGAGCTTCGTGGAACGGGCCTGCTGCTCCGGCCAGGCACGCGCACGCAGTGGTTCATCGACAATGTCATGGCGGGCCTTCCAGACGCGGAGACCTCCGAAGGCCGCGATGCCCTGGAGTATGGGCTGCACCAGATGCTTGAGGAGTTCACGCACTACCGGAAGTATGCCGACATCCTGGAGAGCATCACTGGCGGGCCAGTGCGCATGGCGGACCTAGAGGCGCTGCACCTGCCAAGCGACGATCGCTTGGAGGCGCTGCGGGCGCGACTTCTATCGGAGAACCCTGACCTCGCAAACCTCACTTTCAGCTTCGCCGAGGGCGGTGGCGCCGGTATCTTCTACGCTGGTGCCGTGCTCCAGACAGAAGACCCGCTGCTCCTGCGGATCAAGGCGGCTGGCAAAGAGATTTACAACGAAGAGGTCGGCCACTACGACCACAACGCCGATGGTGTTGGCATCGCTATCGAGTCCGGCCAGGACTTCGATTCCCTCAAGGCCATGATCATCGAGGTCTGCCAGGAGCGGCTACGGATGCGCGCCGAGATGCATGGCATAACCATCTCCGAGGAGCGCATCCAGGAGATCACCAATCGTCAGATCGAGCCGCTGAAACCCCACGTCATCGCATAGGCGCACCCGCTGTGCTAGAGCCCTCCTGTGAGATGTAGGCCGCCGTCGATGGGGAGTATCGTCCCGGTAACATGTTGGCTGGCGTCCGACAGCATGTAGATGACGGCCTCTGCCACGTCTGATGGAGTTCCAACGCGCCCCGTAGGCATGCGCTTTGCTGTGCCAGCGAGGTCACGTGCATCTGAGGGTGTCAGCGGGAGCGACGTGGGCCCTGGGCACACGCAGTTCACGCGGATGCGGTCGCTGGCGTGATCGATAGCCATGGACGTCGTCAGCATGTGAACCCCAGCTTTGGAGACGCCGTGCGCGACACGTTCAGGCGCGGCCCGGAGCGCGGATGTCGTGGTGATGTTTACGATCGATCCTCCCTGACGCTTGAGTAGTTCAGGGACAGCCGCGCGGCTGACCAGGAAGGTTCCCGTGAGGTTGGTGGCAATCGCGAGATCCCACTGAGCAGGCGACGTATCAACCGCTGTGCCGGTGACCCGCGCTCCTGCACAGTTCACTACGCCATCTAGCCTGCCGAAACGATCGATGACCTGCGCCATGCCGGATTCGACCTGCTCATTGGCGCTAACGTCCACGGGAACGAAGAGGGCGGTGCCGCCCTCTGTTTGTATCAGATCCACGGTCTCCCGGCCACGGTCAGGATCGCGGGAGAAGCCGGCGATGCTGGCTCCCTCGCGGGAGAGGTGGACGGCAAGCTCGCGGCCGAGGCCGCTGCCGAACCCTGTTACTAAGATCACCTTGTCTGCTAGTCGAATCGCTGAACCTCCACACCGCTACGGCTGGTATCAGGCGCAGGGTCGCATAAACGTTCTATCGCCGCCACACCTCACGAGTGCGGCGGGGCCTGCACCTCTGCCAAGCGCGCGGGGCGAGGCAGCTCATCGGGGTCAACGGCGATCTCGATGATGCTTGGAACTCCAGCAGCGAGCGCCTCCTGAAAAGCCGACCCCACATCCGCTGGATCATCGACGAAGAATCCCCGGCCTCCGAACAATTCAGCGTACTTGTCGAAGGGCGGGTTCGTGGTGTCCGCCCCGACGTAGCGTTCATTGAAAGCGTATTTCTGGTATGCCTTCTCCGACCCCCAACTCCCGTTGTTGAGGATCACGTTGACCAGGTTGAGCTTGTAGCGAACGGCAGTCTCGAACTCCTGTGCGTTGAACAGGAATCCGCCGTCGCCATTGAAGTTCACGACAGGGCGATCCGGTGCGGCGAAGCACGCGCCTATCGACGCTGGAAAGCTGAACCCCAGGCCACCAAGCTCCAAGGACGTCAACAGGCTGCGGGCGCCGCCATAGGACAGCCGGTCTTGGCCCATGTTTGGCCCGATCCCTGCGTCCAGGCCTACGATCGCGTTGGCAGGCATCACCTTGCGCAATTCCGCGTAGACCCGCTGAGGCTTCATGGGCAGGGAGACGAGATCAGTTTCATCCGCGAGCCGACGCTGGCGGGCAACGACCCATTGCTCCACCCTTCGTTGCCACTCTTGCCTGCCGGGATCGCTGGTTTGCCCCACTGTTGTGAGCAGCGATTGCATCACAGCCTTCGCGTCGCCTTCTATGCCGACCGCCAAGGGATAGTTCCGGCCGATCTCCTTGGGGTCAACGTCGATCTGAATGATCCGGGCATCGGCGGGGATGTACCGATTGTCGAAGAACGTGCTCGATTGCCCGAGCCTGGTGCCGACCGCCAAGATGACGTCGGCACTCTGAACCGCCTCGATCCCCTCCAGAGAGCCCAGTCGCCCCAGGTGGCCGAGGAACCGTGGGTACTCGCTAGGAACCGCATCTGCGTGCCCGTAGGTGGTGACGACCGGCGCTCCGAGGGCATCCGCCATCCGCATCACCTCTTCGCTGGCCTCGCTCCAGACCACGCCGCCGCCCGCCAAAACGACGGGGCGTTGGGCCGATCTCAAGACGTGGGCAGCCTCGCCGATAAGCCGTTCATCGCCCCGCAGGCGGGTCTGCCCAGTCCTGTAGGTATCTCGGGCAAGGCGCTCGAATTCGACTTCGGCACCTGGCATGAGGTCCCGTGGGATATCCACGAGCACGGGCCCCATTTTCCCGGAAGTTGCCACGCGAAAAGCGTGCCGCAGTGCGTCTGGAAGCCGCTCTACCTTGTTGACCGGGAAGGCGGCTTTGGTGATGGGCCGGAACAATGAGACCTGGTCGAACTCTTGCGTGGAGTCGCGGTACTGATGCTCACGCGACGACGAAGGCGCTATGACGACCATCGGAGAGTGAGCGACGAACGCGGACGCGACGCCGTAGGTGAGGTTCAACACGCCCGGTCCGTTCGTGACCAGACACACCGCTGGCCTCCCGCTTATCCGAGCGAATCCGTCGGCCATCAGCGCTGCGCCCTGTTCGTGGCGGACGCCGACGAACTCGATGTCTTTCTGGCCGTACATGGCATCCAAGATGTCCAAGAACGCCGATCCAACGATGCCAAAGATGTGGGAGACCCCCTCCTCACGCAGCAGTTCGAGGACGGCTTCGCCTACAGGTACTTTCGCCATGGTGTTGTTGCTCCGGGCTCGTTGGTAGGTTCGGTCGCGTAGCAGGGTCGTGTAGCAAGGTTGCGTAGGTGATGGTGCAAGGTGGTGGTGTTTGGGAGTCCGGGAAGGGCTTCACGAAGCCAAGGGGGCTAGGTGACGCTGCTTTTTCGGGGGTATGTTTTTTTGGTGTCTCGCCGAGGGGCAGGTGGGTACGCTTTGGAGTGAGAGTCGGCAGCAGGGCTTGGTGTTCAAGGTGTTCATTCAAGATGTCGCCCATGGAGTGCCCGGGAAGCAGGCCGTTACGCCAAGGTGTCAAGGTGTCGCTGCTTTTTCGGGTATATGTTTTTTCGACGGCTCGCTGAGCGGCTGTTGGGGGCTTGGTAGCGGGGGACGTTGGGTGGTCGAGGATCGCCATGAAACCACTATAGTGCGGCGGGGGCTACGGGGTAAGTAGCAGGTGTCAGTGTGGTGCGTGCAGCGCGTTCTTCCGCTGACGGGGGATACGCCCGACCTAGTCATTCCGTTCTCCGCCCCCCACGGCCATTGCCTTTTGCAGACACTCTTTTTGCCATCGGGTTCGCGCCTAGTGGCTTAGACCGGTTTCGACAGGACGATCCCGTGCACCGCCAAGTCCTTGACCGCTATCCCACGCAGGAGTTTCTTGTACTCATCGGCAGATAACTCAACCATGTGCGCATGGAAGACCAAGATGTAGAGAAGATTGATATCGTCGACCATCGCTTCAGCAATTGTGAAGAATTTCAGAAGCGAATCCGCGGTTGGCGGATTCCTCGTGAACTCCGTTAAACCGCCGATGCCCTCGGGTG
>ERZ890510.1758-NODE-1758-length-13562-cov-5.522470_pt1 | contig 13562 bp, 15 predicted proteins | sample MGYA00521265_ERZ890510 | MGnify/ENA primary metagenome ERZ890510 (study PRJEB32303, sample SAMEA104408624) | aquatic metagenome | biome: Brackish water; feature: Chemocline; material: water | place: Baltic Sea | collected 2014-10-26T21:54:00 | depth 110 m ...
ATGGATATTTATGCCATTAAGTTTTGTCTTTGCTTTGGCGCAGATGCCGATCATTATGAAATATCAAATCAATCAAGAAGAACAAGAAGATTAGACTTTAATGTCTACGATTTGACCAAGGTTTTTAAAGAGCGGCTGGCCTTCATTTCCTGAAAGATTCTCTCTTAAATTTAGATTTCTGCCGCCTTGAACATCACTGTTTTTTGTTAGATTAGAGAGACTTTTAATACGAATATCATCTGATATTTTCTCAATTGCCGCGCGATTTTGCTGAATGAGTTGATTACGGTCGCTAACACGATTAGCAACACGTTCGTCCCGTGGGTTTTGAATTTCCTTAGCTTTTTGATCCTCCTGCTGTTGCTGCTTTGAAGCATTTAGCAAGGAGGTTAAAGAAACCAACGTTTGTGACTGTGGACCGACTTTCATTTATATTTTCCAAAATAAATTGCCCCACTAACCCCTATGATTAATGGAAATAAAGACTTTCTGCCTTTTTGGAAACGTCACCATTCTGCGACTAAGAAACCAATATTACTCTATATCTGATAATTTTTCCAGTTCTTTTTGCAAAAGCGGTTTTTGTGCCTCTGGAGCATTATCTAAAGCACTATTGATGGCATCAATCGCTTTTTGCTTCTCCCCTAGCACACTATAGGCCCGTGACAGGCGCAGCCATCCTTCTATATTTTGCGGATTTTGTTTCATTTTTTCCGCAAGCTGCATAACCATCTGTTTAATGAGTTCTTGTTGCTGGTCACCGTCCATATTTTGAATTATTTCAGCTTGTTCCTTTGATATGGCCCGTTCCTTTGATATGGCCCGTTCCTTTGATATGGAAGGTGCGCGCGTTTGCGCTAATCCCATACCAAGTTCTTGTTCTGCCTTGCCGATCCAAAAATCTAGCAACGGCATTAACGGATCATCTGCTTTAAGGTCTGCTTTAATTTTTATCCACTCGGCGCGCGCATATTCAACCTCGCCTCCTTGAAATTGACCAAGGGCGAGATAATATTTAGGCCCCGCATGATTTGGATCAAGCAAGGCGGCTTTGTTAAGGATAAGCTTTGCGGCGGGAATTACCCGCTCATTTGATGCCATAATAAGGCTTTCGGCGTACATTAATTGGTAATCAAAATTATTTGGTTCTAAAAGATGAGCTTGAAAAAGTGATTCTGAGGCCTGATGAAGGTTTCCTTTGGTCATTTGCAAATTTGCCAAATAAGCCCAACCCCGAGCGTCATCGGGAATTTCAATAATCTTTGCCTTTACCAGAGCAATTAATTGGTCAGTTTTTTGCATTTCTGCATCATCAATGTTGCTTATTTGATCATACTTTTTCGGATAATCCCCCATGGCAGGATTTCCTAAATAAACATAAAGCACCGAGGCGGACAGAATAATCAGCATAAATAGACTAATGAAAATATAATTTACTGGCTCAAAATTAATGTCCTTTTGAGTTCGCTCCGCTGCTTTTAATAATCTGCGTTCAATTTCAATGCGTACTTTTGCCGCTTCGGCTTTTTCAATATTTCCCCGAGCAATATCGAGATCTAATTCTTTTAATTGCGCTTTATAAACGCCAACATCTGGTGCTTCATGATAGTGACTTTTACGGCTTTTATAATAAGGCAGAATAATAAAAGTAACAGCGATAAGACTTAGAAAAATCAAAGGAATCATATACATTATACATTTTCCTTTTCATCTAAAAGAACCAAAAGACGCGCTTTTTCATCCTTTGAAAGGGGATCTGGTGATAAGTTTTCAGAGTTTCTTTTTTGGTTTTGATAAATGATAACAAAGCCTATTAATAATAACAGAAACGGTGAAAGCCATAAAATAATTGTCGCCCCATCAAAAGGCGGTTTAAGCAATACCCAGTCGCCGTAACGACTGGTCATAAATTCGATCACCTGTTGATCCGTATCACCCGCTATAATGCGTTGTCGAACAATGACACGTAAATCTTTAGCAAGATCTGCATTACTATCAACAATCGATTGATTTTGACAAACCAAACAACGTAATTGTTTCATCAATTCTTGGGCGCGTGCTTCTGCGGCGGGCTCAGGCAAAGGCTTTTCATCAACGCCAATGCCAAAAGCCGAAAAGCTCATCATCATGCACAATAAAAAACTTAATAAATATCTCATTGATCTATACTTTCAATGATCGGCATAAAATTATCTTCAAATTCCATCTCTAAAATAGGCCCCGCATGTTTATATCGAATAATGCCGTCTTTGATGATATAGGTTTCGGGAACGCCGTAAACGCCCCAATCAATGCCAACCCGACCCTTTTCATCGGCCGCAACCTTATAATAGGGATTGCCTTCTTTACTGAGAAATTTATTGGTATCGCGGGCTTTATCCTTATAACTTATGCCATAGATTTTATAACCGCGTTCTTTAAGTTTCATCAAAAACGGCTGCTCGACATAACAGGGAACGCACCATGATGCGAAGAAATTGACCAATATAATGCCTTCTTCTTTAGTAAGATCAACCGAGGAAAAGCTCGCCTCTTCACCGCCGACCACAGGCAAATCAAATTCTGGAATGGAATCATTAATAAGGGCTGATGGGATGTCGCTGGGATTTAAATTAAGGCCCACATAAAGCGCAAAAGAAAGGACACAAAAAATCATCAATGGTATAAAGCGATTAAGCGACATTTGTTTTACCTCCTCTTTTAACATTCCCCATTCTAAACCTACGGTCACTTAGGGATATAAGACCGCCAAGAACCATAAGAGCGACCCCTGCCCAAAGCCAGCTTTGTAAAGGTTTATAATAAAGACGCACAGCCCATGTATCATATTTCTCACTATTAGCTTCCCCAATCACAACAAATAAATCACCTTTAAAGCTGCTTAAAATAGCAGCCTCTGTTGTGGGCATAGGCGGGGTTAAATAAACCCGAGCTTGTGGATGCAAGGGCTTGAGTTGCGTCCCCTCTTTACTAACATCAAATGTTGCTTTTACAGCGGTATAATTAGGGCCTATCATGCCGTCAACGCCTTTAAACGTAAGATCATAACCCCCAATAGACGCCTTATCACCGACCGCCATTATACCCTGATATTCACTATTCCAAAAAGAGGTGCCCGCAATACCAATCACGACAATAGCCATACCCAAATGACCTAGACTCATGCCTAGAGAGGCCCGTGGCTGGCGAACCATACGCTTAAAGGTACCCGTTTTAAAAAGTTTAATACGATTAGCCCATTCAAATAGAGTAGAAAGCAATAGCCAAAAACCAAGCCCTAACCAAACGGCGGCCATAATTTCAGTGCCGCCAGCCATATAAAAACTAATCCCCGCAGCCATTAAAGAGGCGATAAACACAAAGGAAAGACGAGATGATAATCCCTTTAAATCGGTGCGTTTCCAGTGTGCTGAAGGCCCAAGTCCCATCACCAAAAATAGGGGAATCATTAAAAGACCAAAAGCAAGGTTAAAAAAGGGTGGCCCAACGGTAATTTTATCCCCCGTAAGCGCGTCTCTAAGTAAGGGGTAAAGTGTACCAAAAAGCACCACCACAGCGCCCACCGTCAGCAATAAATTATTAACTATCAACATGCTTTCACGACTAATGGGGGCAAACAGACCGCCCGGTTGTAATTTGTCAGCACGCAAAGCAAAAAGCAGTAAACTACCGCCGATAACAATGAATAAGAACATTAAAATAAACACCCCGCGTTCAGGGTCGGTAGCAAAGGCGTGAACCGATGTCAAAACACCGCTTCTTACAATAAACGTTCCTAACAAGCTGAATGAAAAAGCGATAATCGCCAATAATATTGTCCAACTTTTTAAAGTATCGCGTTTTTCCACGACAATGGCTGAATGCAATAGAGCCGTTGCAATAAGCCACGGCATAAAAGAGGCATTTTCAACGGGGTCCCAGAACCACCAACCGCCCCAACCAAGCTCATAATATGCCCACCATGAACCAAGCGTAATCCCCGCCGTCAAAAAACACCAAGCAAGTAATGTCCATGGTCGTACCCAACGCGCCCACGCCGCATCAACCCGTCCTTCAATCAAGGCGCCAACTGCAAAAGAAAATGTTACCGATAACCCCACATAGCCCATATATAAAAGCGGTGGATGAAAGGCAAGACCAGGATCTTGAAGCAGGGGATTAAGGCCGTTTCCTTCCATAGGAAACGGATAAATACGCGCAAACGGATTAGACGTCAGTAGTAAAAAAAGATAAAACCCAAGTCCGACTAAGGCTTGAATAGCAAGCACTCTCGCGTGAAGGGTTTTTGGTAATTTACGGCCAAAAAATGCCACCATAGCTCCATATAAAGAAAGGATCAGTGTCCAAAATAAGATCGACCCTTCATGATTTCCCCATACGGCAGAAATTTTATAAAGCATTGGTTTTAAAGTATGTGAATTACGCGCCACATTGGCTACAGAAAAGTCGGAAGTAATAAAAGCATACATTAGGGCGCCAAAGGCAATGGCCGCGAAAAAAAACTGCCCATAAGCGGCAGGGCTGGCAATCGCCATAAGGCGACCATGGTTTTTAGTCGCGCCGTAAAGGGGGAATGTTCCTTGGATCAGCGATAAACAACACGCCAAAATGAGTGCATAATGCCCTATTTCAACAATCATAGACTTTCTTCTTCTGCTTGCTTGTATAAACCACGTTTTTTCAAACTATCAATCACTTCTTTGGGCATATAATTCTCATCATGCTTGGCAAGAACTTCTGAGGCGATAAAAATACCTGCGTCGCCTTGAGCTCCTTCGACAACAACCCCTTGCCCTTCGCGAAATAAATCAGGAAGCGCACCTTTATAGACCACTGTAACCGTATTGGCGCCGTCCGTAATATCAAAATGATAGGTCAGACCATCATCGGCTTTTGTAAAACTATCCTCAGCCACAAGCCCTCCTAACCTTACATGTTGGCCTTGTGGTATATTGCGCTCAATAAGGTCAGTAGGGTCCAAATATAAACTGATGCTATCTTCAAGCGCGCTAAGAACAAGTCCCACAGCCAACGCCAAGACCGTCAATGACGTTAAAACAAGATAAAAACGCTTTTTCTTACGTTTTCCAGCACGTGTATTTAAAGGGGCAGATGCCATATTTATAAATCCTGGTTATTCAATTCTTGTAACTGGCGATTTAACTCTGTGAATTTCTTTTGATCATTATTTTTACTGTTCCAGCTGATAAATCCAAGCACGGACATGATCAGCACAACAGCACTATAACAAGGCCAGATATATAATGCATAGTCACCCATTATTTGTTCCTTCTGCTATGCGCAAACGCAAACCCCTTATTTGACGTTGTAATATAAGGCTCTGAATACGCCATAATAAAATAGTGATAAAATAAAGATTAAAAGCAAGAATACAGATTAACAAAGGCCATAACATATCTGGATGAATGCTCGCCCCTCCTGATTTGATAATACTCGCTGGTTGATGAAGAGTGTTCCACCAGTCAACAGAAAATTTAATGATTGGCACATTAATAACCCCTACTAAAGCAACAATAGCGGCGATACGAGCGGCTTTGCTTTGATCATCAACCGCCTGCCATACAGCCATATATCCAAAATATAAAAACAGCAAAACTAATTCAGAGGTAAGACGCGCATCCCAAATCCAGTAGGTTCCCCACATAGGTTTACCCCATAAACTGCCCGTAAAGAGGGCCAGTGCCGTAAAGGCGGCACCAATCGGAGCGGCCGCCCGTGCCGATTGGTCAGCAAGTGGATGTTTCCAAATAATACCAACCGCACTTGCAAAGGCCATAAAACCATAACAAAACATCGACATATAAGAAGCCGGGACATGGACAAAAATAATACGGTAAGCACTGCCCATCTGATAATCATCGGGTGCGATAAAAAGACCCCAATAGAGACCTATCACCAAGCTAATCATGGTGAGAATAAAACACCAAGGTGCTATTATTTTACTGATCCGCAAGAAACGGGCTGGGTTGGCAAACTTATGCATAAGCATGATTTATCCGTTTGTTAGTATATAATCAAGAATAACTGAAAAAAAATATTTTCTACTCTGTACTAAATTTAAAGATTTGTTAACGTTTACGTCATACACTAAAATCAGTTCGTAATTTAAATAGTATAGTGTAAAATGAGTATAGTGTTATGTATAAAAGAACTATAGAAAAACCTCTTAAAATCCTTATTGGATGGATAATGTTAATCGTCGGTATCATTACCGCCCCTATTCCTCTCCCTCTTGGTCAAATTGTAGCCCTTATCGGTCTTAGCATTCTGGTATCAGAAAGCCCTTGGGTTAAAACGAAAGCACAAAAGCTTCGTCGCAATATCCCCATTTTTCACAGACAATTAACCCGCATGAAACCTTATTTGCCGCGCTTCTTAAAAAAAGTTGTCGATGATACGGATCCTATGCATTTAGCTGAATAATTCTATTCTGAAAAGAATACTGAATTAAAAGCAAGACTTCCATAATTTAACCGCCCCGAAAATAATTGATTTGATTCGGGGCAATATAGAAAGTGTTGGGGAATATGTTAGAAAATAGTTTACTCCAGGAAAATATATCCAATAATATCCTAGTCATGGTTATTGATGATCAATCAACCATGAGAAAAATAGTACGTCAACTTCTCTCGCAGATCGGCCAGTTTAATGTCATTGAAGCAGCAAACGGTATAGAAGCAATGGAACTCCTTAGCGATAATAGTCGTCATAGAATTCCCGACGTTATCATTAGTGACCTTCATATGGATGGTATGGACGGTATTGAACTTTGCAACAAACTTCGATTGTCCAAAAAACCAGGGGTCAAAGAAATTCCTGTTTTGATCCTCACCGGTGAGAATGATGATTTTATTCTTAAAGTATCACAACAAGTCGGCGCTTTTAGAATTCTTGCAAAACCACTGGGTTCACCAGAATTAAAAGGTCATCTTTCTGCTGCTTTAGGTTTTGAAATTTAAAGCTCTCCATGTAAGGACTGTTTGCAATAATTTTAAGTTCTTCCTAAAATAATCAATGCTTTAAAGTGTTTGATTTTCCAATGTCCGCTTTTGTTGCTAGAAGCGGGCATTGTTATTTTTATAATATTGTTATTTTTATAGACTTGAATGATAGATACTTTATGGTTTTTCTTTTATATTTTTATGGGAAACGGATTGTCATTTTGAAACAAGCGGGGATTAAAAAAAACAAAAAAGCCGTTGTCATTGGTGCTGGCATTATCGGGCTGGCCACGGCCTTACGTCTAGCGCAGTCTGGCTTTGATGTTTCTGTGATAGAGCAAAAAAGCAACCCTGGTACTGGATCAAGCAAAGCTAATGCCGGGCAATTATTATATGACCGCATTAGTGCTATGGGCTCCCCTGGTTTTCTACGTAGCTTACCAAAAACAATCCTTAATCCAGATCAAGGGGTTATTGTTAACCAGTTATTGAAACCAAACTACTGGCCTTGGGCCGCATCATTTATCGGTCAATGCACAACAAAGGCATGGCAAGAAAATACCCAGAACCTGCTGATGATTGCAAAACTTTCCCGCCGCGAAATGGCTAAATTTAACAAACAATATGAGATAGATTTCAATTGGCGAAAACCTGGGAAATTGATTATTTATCCCGATGCAAAAGCACTTAATGCGGCGGCACTATCGGCAAAATTCCAACAACAATTCGGTGGAGAACATCAAGTATTTTCAAAGGAACAATGTATAGAATATGAGCCCGCGCTTAGGGAGAGTTCGCAAAAAATATTTGGGGCTATTTATCTGCCTGATGCAGAAGTTGGCGATTGTCATAAATTTTGTCAGAATTTAGCACAAATATTAATCGATAGCTTTGGGGTCGAGATAAAATATAATACCAAAGTAGAGGCTATTGAACATAATAATGATCAAGTTCGCGCTTTGCGCACCGATCATGGGATCATCAATGGTGATCTATTTATTGTAGCCACGGGAAGCGATGCACCAACATTATTAGCGAAAAATTTCCCAGAAAAACAACCCGCCATCGGCATTAAAGGCATAAGCGTGACTTACCCCCTTGGCGAGACGCCCCCTAATTTGAGTGTTACGGACGCCGCGGGTAAGTTTGTTATTCTTCGCCTTCACGATCAAGTTCGTGTCGCTGGCTACGCCATTTTTTCTGATAATTTAGACATTAACCCGACCCATGTGCAGCGCCTTGAGCAAAAAGCCCGACAATTAATGCCAAAAGCCGCCAATTATGATGCCTCCCCTGAAATCTGGACAGGATTAAGACCACAAACGCCAAATGATTGCCCAATGATCGGCCGTGCGGGCTATCAAAATCTCTATGTCAACGCAGGACACGGCTCTATGGGTTGGATGTTAGCCTTTGGCTCTGCTCAAATTCTGTTAGACAAAATCACAGAGACAAATACCGAAGCTTAAATCATAATTTGTTTTGTTAAATGAAGATGAATAGCTAATCCAAGCCAAGACGAATAGCGGCGGCGGCCACCCACGGCGTTAGGGCGAGGCTAAAGAGGCTAAAGGCGCCTAAAAATAACATCGGTGCGTTTTCTCCGAGCCTTAAACCATCGACGCTCATGACGCCGAAAATGAGTATGGGCACATAAAGTGGTAATATCAAAAGAGAGAGCAAGACCCCTCCGCGCCTTATGGATATGGTCAATGCCGCCCCTATTGTACCGATCAAAGAAAGGGCGGGGCTACCGATCAGCATGGCCATCATAAGGGGCAGATATGCATCATTGGCTAAATTCATTAAAAGCCCCAGCAATGGTGTAATGATAATCAAGGGTAAGGCTGTGGTCAGCCAATGGGATAATGATTTTGCCAAAACCACCAATTCCAGAGGTAATGGGCTAAGAGCAAATTGATCCAACGACCCGTCTTCATAATCGGCTTGAAAAATTCTATCCAATGATAATAAACAAGCAAGAAGGGCGGCTACCCAAATAACACCAACGCTAATACGCCCCAACATATTTTGTTCTGGCCCCACCCCCAATGGAAATAAGCTAACCACTATGATAAAAAAGGCAATAACCATGCTGGCGCTACTGCCTTGGGACCAGCTAAGACGAATATCACGTCTACATATGGCAAAAAACAATCTACTCATCACCAAAGCTCCGTTTTATCGGTATTTTGATTTACTGAAAAATCATCAAGGTTTAAGCGTGTTATTTTTGCTTCCTCTATCCCTAAATCTACGTGGGTCGCACATAAAATCATGCCACCAGCGTCCATATGTTTGCCCATAGCATTACTGAGAAGCCTTAAGCCTTGATCATCTAACCCAACCGTAGGTTCGTCGAAGAGCCAAATATCAGCAGGATGGCAAAGCGAACGCGCCAACGCTGTGCGCCGCTTTTGACCCGATGATAAATAAGCCACTGGTGTATCGCATAATAACTTTATACCCATTTGCTCGATCGCGGCTGTTATTTGATCCTCGGTCTGCCAAAGTTCGGCCCAGAATGTGATATTTTCTTCAACGGTAAATTCATTCTTTAAAGCATTTTTATGTGCCAAATAGCATATTGAACGTGATCGCCAATCAGTATCACCAATTACCGATTGACCATTATGGTCAATAGTACCGCTTTGAAGATCAAGAAGTCCCGCCAAGCTTTTAAGTAATGTTGATTTTCCCGATCCATTGGGGCCAACAAGTTTTAAAAGCTCGCCTGAATTTATATGAAAGTTCAAATTTTCAAAAACGGCGCGATCTCCCCGATTAACGGAAAGACCCTTCGCTGAAAAAGTTTGATTTTTATTCACTCTAATGCCCTGCTTTTATAGACCCATAAAAGCTATAGCAGTATATCCCATAAGAAAGAAGAGCAGAATTTAGCGATGAAGATTATTTGCATCTCTTTTCGAAATTTCAGCCGCCCAAAATAAAAGTCCTGCAGCGATGGTAAATAAACCCGTGCCGATCAAGATAGAATAGAAATCTTCAATCTGGTTAAGAGTGCCCGGTCCACTGGCAAAAACCAAAAAAGTCGTTGCCATAAGGCTAACCATAAAATTCTTAGCATTAAAGAAACTTTTAAATATTTGTGCTTTTGATTTTTGCTGAATGATCATAATATTTCCTCTTTTAAAATTATTTCGAACTAAACTTCACTAAACTTTTGTAAAGACACTAGACCATTTTATTTTGGTCTTTTTTAGACCCAATTAAGGTCATTTTCAGACAAATAAAGGCAGCACAGCCATATTTTCACGGTCAAAAGAATGATTTTCCTTGAAAAATTACTCTATTTAAGCCAAAACAAACCTATAATTCATCAATAATAATAATAAGGAGTTTAACCGTGGCAACAGTAGGTCAAGATACCCTGAAAACACGCCGTACACTTAACGTGGGCGATAAAGAATATGATTATTATTCCCTGTCTGAAGCCGAAAAAAAATTAGGCGACATTTCACGGCTTCCTTATTCCATGAAAGTTTTACTGGAAAACCTCCTTCGTTATGAAGACGGTGTCACCGTTTCAACGGATGACGTTCAAGCCATTATTGATTGGCAAAAAGAAAAACGCATGAATAGAGAAATTCAATATCGTCCAGCCAGAGTATTGATGCAGGATTTCACAGGCGTTCCCGCGGTCGTCGACCTTGCCGCTATGCGTAATGCGGTTGTATCCCTTGGTGGCAACCCCGAACAAATTAATCCCCTTAGCCCTGTTGATCTTGTGATCGACCATAGTGTGATGGTTGACAATTTCGGATCAAACGGCGCTTTTCAGAAAAATGTTGATCTGGAAATGTCTCGTAACAATGAACGTTATCAATTTCTACGTTGGGGTCAAAACAGCTTTGATAATTTTAGTGCCGTACCTCCCGGAACAGGCATTTGTCATCAGGTTAATTTAGAATATATCGCTAAAACCGTATGGACTGCGGAAGTGGACGGCACCACCATCGCTTTTCCGGATACCTGCGTTGGCACCGACAGTCATACAACAATGATCAATGGCCTTGCGGTTCTAGGGTGGGGTGTGGGCGGTATCGAAGCCGAAGCCGCCATGCTCGGCCAACCCGTTTCCATGTTGATCCCAGAAGTAGTCGGTTTTAAATTAATGGGCAAAGCCCGCGAAGGCATCACCGCAACAGACATTGTATTAACCGTCGTAGAAATGCTGCGCAAACATGGTGTCGTTGGCAAATTCGTTGAATTTTATGGTAACGGTCTTGATCAAATGACCCTTGCCGATCAGGCGACCATCGCCAACATGGCCCCTGAATACGGCGCAACATGTGGTTTCTTCCCTGTTTCTGCTGCAACCCTTGAGTATCTTGAATTTTCTGGCCGTGACGCGGATACCATCGCCCTTGTCGAAGCTTATGCTAAAATACAAGGCATGTGGCGCGATGGATCAACGGTTGAACCAGAATATACATCGGGCCTTGAACTTGATCTTTCAAGCGTTGAGCCGAGCCTAGCAGGCCCAAGTCGCCCCCAAGACCGAGTTGCTCTTAGTAATGCAAAAAATGCGTTTAATGACGTTCTTAAAACCCGTAGTAAGGCCGACGAAAAAGAAAAAGGCTTCGCCGTTGAAGGAAAAGATTTCGAACTTCACCACGGCGACGTGCTGATCGCTGCCATTACATCATGCACCAATACTTCTAACCCTAGCGTTCTTATGGCTGCGGGGCTTGTTGCTAAAAAGGCCAATCTACTGGGTCTTAAATCAAAACCATGGGTTAAAACATCGCTTGCCCCCGGCTCACAGGTGGTGACCGACTATCTTGATAAAGCGGGTCTAAGCGAACATCTCGATGCTCTTGGGTTTGATCTTGTCGGTTATGGCTGTACCACCTGTATTGGTAACTCTGGCCCGCTCGCCGATAATCTGCGCACAACCATTAATGATAATGAAATGATCTGCGCCTCTGTGCTTAGTGGTAACCGTAACTTTGAAGGGCGCGTCAGTCAGGATCTTAAAACATCTTATCTTGCCTCACCGCCGCTCGTGGTTGCTTATGCCATCGCTGGTAGTCTACAAATTGACATTACCAAAGACGCCCTCGGCCAAGACAAAGACGGCAACGATGTTTACTTGAAAGACATCTGGCCGACAAATGCCGAGATTGAAACAACCATTCGACAATCCCTGACGCGTGAAATGTTTGTTGAACGTTATAAGGATGTGTTTACGGGTACCGAACAATGGCAAGCTATTAAATTTGCCGAAGGTCAAACCTATGCTTGGGACGACAACAGCACCTATATTCAACATCCTCCCTATTTCCAAGGGATGACCATGGAGATTGATGCTCTCAGTGATATTAACAATGCCACCCTATTAGCCCTTCTTGGCGATAGTATTACCACGGATCATATTTCGCCAGCAGGCGCTATTAAGGCCGATAGTCCCGCCGGACAATATTTATCCGATAATGGCGTTGATCGCGCTGATTTTAACTCCTACGGATCGCGTCGCGGTAACCATCAGGTTATGATGCGCGGCACGTTTGCCAATGTTCGTCTTCGTAATTTAATGGCCCCTGGCACGGAAGGCGGTATTACAACATATATCCCGACAGGGGAACAAATGAGTATCTATGATGCCTCCATGAAATATCAGGAAAGCGGCACGGCACTTGTTGTGGTTGGCGGCAAAGAATATGGAACTGGATCATCACGAGATTGGGCCGCAAAGGGCACTAATCTTTTGGGCGTCAAGGCGGTGATTGTTGAAAGTTTTGAACGTATTCACAGATCAAACCTTGTCGGTATGGGGGTTCTTCCTTTGCAGTTTAAAGGCGGCGATAATCGAACAAGTCTGGGCCTGAGCGGTAGTGAAACATTCGATATTACGGGTATCGCCGACGGCATTGAACCACAACAGGATGTGGATGTAAAAATCACCTACAAGGACGGTAGCAGCAAAATGATTAAGGTCCTATGCCGCATTGATACGGCTAATGAAGTAGAATATTTTAAAAATGGCGGTATCCTTCATTATGTGTTGCGTAACCTTGCCGCACAATAAGTATTTTTAACACTAAAAGTAAAAAAGCTAGGCTCGATCAGATGCCTAGCTTTTTTTATTCTGTGCGGGGTATGATACGCATATTAAAAACCATCCTGAATGCACTGCCATTGGCCGCAACAACAATAGCCAACAACATAAAGGTCAAAAATGCCGTAGGGATATTAATAAATAAATTAGCCCATATATAATTAAAGGAAAATTGAGACGCTATTTTGCCAAAACCCCAAGTGATAAAATAACTATAAAGGCTGATCGGCAAAAAGGCTCTTAAGATTAAAAGCCACAATGTCCAGGTAATGCCTGACGTCTTTTGCCATACTTCTTTTAAACTAACAACTCGGCGCCCTAATGAGAACCCCACGGTATAAAGAGAAAGCCGCACAAAAATAGGCGAACATAATAAAAGTACCAATGAAGTACTTTTAAAGGATATATCTTGAATAGCCGCTTCATCAAGAAATATGCCTTGGGAATATTGGTGAAGCACAAAACTTAACGATAATATTAATGTGGGTATGAATAAGATCACCGAGGTTAAAATTATT
>ERZ890510.1759-NODE-1759-length-13557-cov-22.077914_pt1 | contig 13557 bp, 6 predicted proteins | sample MGYA00521265_ERZ890510 | MGnify/ENA primary metagenome ERZ890510 (study PRJEB32303, sample SAMEA104408624) | aquatic metagenome | biome: Brackish water; feature: Chemocline; material: water | place: Baltic Sea | collected 2014-10-26T21:54:00 | depth 110 m ...
GTCATGCTGCTAAGTGGTATGGCTATTGTAACGGAGTAGTCGAAGCGAGTTCTACATCGTGCGTTAAGACAAGTTGGACTATTCCAGACGAGGCATCAAATGGCTTGAAACATACAGCAGGAGCACTTTCAATGGCGAAAACAGCCAATCCAAACACCGGTGGTTCTCAATTCTTCATCGTGCCGAGTGATAGTAATCCTTCTCACTTAGATGGGGTGCATACTATATTTGGCTACGTCACAGATGGAATGGAACATGTTGACTCAATTTCTAACATTCCTACTGGTGCTCAAGACGTACCAGTCAATGCTGTAACATTGGTTAGCGTAACTACAGATTCGACTCAAAAAACTCCTTGGTACCGCACATACTTCTGAAAGTAATCAATTGATTTGTTGAGCACCTTTGATGGGTGTGTTCATAGATGTGTTCCTAATCGGATGTAATATGGCTATGATTGACACCTTCAATGCCCGACGAACTCTTTCGGTTGGTGGAGAATATTACTCTCTATCTGGACTTGATGAAAATGGTGTCGATACCAGCGCATTACCATACTCTATTCGTATTCTATTAGAAGGGGCATTGCGTGGCAATGATGGCTTCTTGATCAGCGAAGATGACATTAGAAATATTGCTGCTTGGACTGCAAATGGAGAACGTGGAGAAATACCGTTTAGACCATCAAGAGTAATTCTTCAAGACTTTACTGGAGTTCCGGCAGTGGTTGATTTGGCTGCACTAAGGGATGCGATGGTTGAGATGGGTGGAGATCCTGAAAAAGTCAATCCACAAGTTCCAGTTGACCTTGTTATTGACCATTCGGTTCAAGTTGATGTTTCAGGCGCTCATAGTAATGCATTGGAGATGAATTTAGATATTGAATATCACAGAAATATGGAAAGATATACATTCCTAAAATGGGGTCAACAATCCTTAGCAGATTTCCAAGCAGTACCGCCGTCAAGAGGGATTGTTCATCAAGTAAATTTGGAGTATTTAGCAAGCGTTGCTAGACAAGAAAATGGACTTTGGTTAGCAGATACACTCGTAGGTACTGATTCTCATACAACAATGATCAATGGATTAGGAGTTCTTGGTTGGGGTGTTGGAGGGATTGAGGCTGAAGCTGTAATGCTTGGTCAACCAATTTACATGCTAGCACCAGACGTTGTCGGAGTTCGTTTAACCGGAAAACTAAATCCAGGTGTTACCGCTACTGATATGACTCTTAGAATCGTAGAGATTCTTAGAAAGAAAGGCGTTGTTGGAAAATTCGTTGAATTCTTTGGCCGAGGAATGACTGCATTATCTCTTGCAGATAGAGCCACAATCGCTAACATGGCTCCAGAATATGGTGCAACCTGTGGTTTCTTCCCAGTCGATGAAAGAACATTGGAATATTTGCGCTTGACTGGAAGAGAAGAGAGTGCAATAGAAGGTGTTGAAGCGTATTCTAAGGCGCAGGGACTTTGGTATTCATCTACAGATCCTGAGAAATCATATACTTCAACAGTGGAATTGGACTTGACTACTATTCAGCCAGCACTTGCAGGTCCAAAAAGACCTCAAGATAGAGTTGATTTGAGTGCTATGAAGCAACACTTTAAGCATTCATTAACCAACGAATTAGGCCATCATGGTCACGGTTTAGAAACCGAGGAGTTGTCAAAAGGAGCCATGGTTGATTTGGATGGGGAACGATTTGATTTGAATCATGGAGATGTTGTAATCGCAGCCATTACCTCATGTACTAACACATCAAATCCTGGTGTGATGTTGGCTGCAGGTTTACTTGCTAAGAAGGCTCGACAAAAAGGCCTTACAGTTAAGCCATGGGTCAAGACATCTCTCGCCCCTGGTTCAAGAGTTGTTACAGAATATTATCAAGCCGCAGGTTTGCAAGAAGATCTCAATGCCATGGGATTCAATGTCGTTGGATATGGCTGTACCACTTGTATCGGTAACTCAGGCCCACTCGATACATCTATTGAAAGTGCAATCGATGAGGAAGGGCTAATCGTTGGTTCAGTAATTTCAGGAAATAGAAATTTTGAAGGCAGAGTTCACGGTAAAGTAAAGGCTTCATATTTGGCAAGCCCTCCACTTGTTGTCGCCTACGCAATCGCTGGTACTCTCGAAATTGATATGACTACAGAGCCACTTGGATATTCCAGCGATGGGGAGCCGGTGATGCTTTCTGACATTTGGCCAAGCGATGAAGAAATAGCAGAATCACTCTCGGTGATAACTCCTGAAATGTTCCGTCAACGATATGCAGATGCAATGAATGAACCGAGATGGGATGGCATACCTTCCGAAGCAAGCCCACTTTATCCTTGGCAAGCAGATTCGACATATATTCGACTTCCAACATTCTTCAGTGGATTGGACGAACAACCATCACCTATACAATCGATTGAAAATGCGCGTGTATTGCTAAAACTTGGCGACTCTATCACAACAGATCATATCTCTCCGGCGGGCTCATTCCCAGCCGATGGTGCGGCTGGAAAATGGTTGACTGAACGCGGTATTGGGGAGGGAGATTTCAATTCATTTGGTTCTAGGCGAGGCAATCATGAAGTAATGATGCGAGGAACATTCGCCAATGTTAGAATTAGAAATCAAATGGCACCTGGTACAGAAGGTGGCTATGCTCTCAACCATGAAACAGGTGAGATAACTTCAGTATATGAAGCGGCACAAACTGCAGGTCCAAAGGTCGTATTGGCAGGTTCAGAATATGGTACTGGCTCAAGTAGAGATTGGGCTGCTAAAGGAACATATTTGTTAGGGATTAAAGCGGTAATTGCAACCTCTTTTGAGAGGATTCACCGTTCCAACTTAGTGGGGATGGGAGTTTTGCCGATGACCTTCATGGAAGGACAATCTCACGACTCATTAGGTCTTGATGGTTCTGAATTATTCAACATACCACTTACAGATTCTGTTAAACCTTTAGAGGTAATGAAAATCACTGCGATAAAACTGGATGGTTCTCAAATTGAATTTAATGCACAAGTTAGATTGGACACCCCTGTAGAAGTTGAATATTATCGCAACGGTGGCATCTTGCACACAGTATTGAGACAACTTGCTAAGCAATGAGTCCATTACAAATTGTAATGATTTACAAAGCACTACCTTCAAGGATGTTGGCGATTCACCCTTGGTTGATGGCACAGCTAAGCGGTCAAGTAAGGTACCGATTCAGGTCGGATGACCATGATGTTCGGGTCTCTCTAGAAGGCGAAGCAGAATGGGTTGCTGAAAGAGTAGGTGAACTTGGATTGGATGGTGTAGGATGGACTATGCCGGTTGGAGAAGCGGTGAAAGCGACCAATCTCTCTAAAGTTTCCAAATCGAATTCAAAAAAATCAAATATACATCAAAAAGTTGTTTTTGACGACACGCCTTTAGAAGATAAACCACTAGATATGGGGCCAACTCCAGACCCTAGTCGTATTCCAATTGTTCGCAGGCCAATAGGTGAATTAAACCTTCAAAAAGAGATAGATAAAATTGGAGTTGATGGTGCGAGAAAGCCAGATCCGATTGAATTGATGGAGATGCTTGATGATACCGATGAGCCTATGCCGGCACAAGGGAAAATGAGCGTTGATCCGATGGCAGAAGCTTGGTTAAGGGAATTGATGGAAATAGTTGTCAGGGAATATGGTGGAACTGCTCTAAGGACCGATGTCATTGAAGAGGTTGCCAGTTCAAAACTCGGTAACCGCCAAGGAATCGAACTTGATGTCTGGTTGGAGTCTCTTTTCTCAGCAGGAAAATTGGTCAAAATCCATGGCGGTGACGCGGTGGGTTGGGGGCCTTCTCCAAGGTGGTTAAATGGTCGTATCTGAGAATAATTTAGTAGTATTTACTACTTTAATCAGATAAGAAAAAAATCTATTCATCGCTCAAGAATAATATGATATTCGGCTGATTATTTTGATAAAAGTGAAGTGCTAATTAATTGGGTACATTGCTGATTATAAATAATCCAAAAATGCCACTGAGGGCTTATTATTGGCTTTAATAACTAATCTTAAAGGCAACAGCATTAAAGTGGAAGTGGCGCTCGCGGTAAGCAGTGATGATGATGTCAATCAAAACAGAGCAATTGAAGGCCCAAGTTCGCAGTACTTTCCTAGTACTGATAATGCTACTTTCAACTACCGCCGCCTTAGCCACAACTTCGAGTGCTTCAATGAGTCGAAGTTATACAACTGGACGTGACCCGCAAGATGTTGCAATTGGAGATTTCAATTGTGATGGAGCAAATGATATTGCCATGGCTACTGACGGAGCTCATACCATTACGATTCTGTGGAATGATGGAAACGGTGATTTTTCAGAGCGCCAAGATATTTGGGTCTCAAAGAATGCTTCACGAGATGCTGAGTGGGATGAATTTGCTAATGTGCAATTCATAGAAGTTGGTGAATTTACAGGCGACAACGCCACCGACATAGTAATTTTCCAAAGAAACAACCCCTTCAAAACTGATGACAATGGGGCACCTGCTGGTGACCCGGGTAACGTCACAATTATCGAAAACCTAGGCTGTAATAATGATGGCTGGAATATCGGTGCGAGATTTACTCACTTCTGGGCATGGGATTTAGCAGTTGGCGATGCAGACCAAGACGGTAACGATGATGTTTACGTGCTTGATTTAATGACCGATATTGACACGCAAAGAGTCGTCACATATTCCGGGCCAATAACTTCCTCAACTCTTGCAATTACTACTTCACTTGGATCGGCTAAAGCCAATTCATACCGCTCTATGGAAATTGGAGATTGGGGTGAATCACAGACTAGTGTAACTGGAACATGTACCGATGACGATATATTCTTGTTGAGGTCTGAGGGTGTTGATTACAGCACTGGACAAACAACCAACCCTGGTAACGACGATAACGTTTCTATCATAGAATTCAACTGTTTGGCACCAGGAAACACTCCTGGTTATCCTACGGCTTACACCTACGGGTCAAATCAAGTTAATACGAATACAATTAACATGGCAACTACATTTTCCAGTGGTTTTGACATCGGTGATATGGATGATGACGGTGTAACCGATACTATTGTTTTGAATGATGGCAATATCGAAAATGTGACCTATGTGACCTCATCTGCAGTAGGGACTTGGTCCGCACCATCTCTCGCATACTTTGGACCATACATTTCCTATGCTGTTACAGTTGCAGATTTGAATGGTGACAATGAACCAGATTTCATTAATCCAACTGTTGCATATCAACAAAACACTACCGACTCTGCCGGAGGTACAACCTCTAATTTCTGGCTTAATTTCCCTACAACAGTACAAGTTACATTGTCAAATGGTGCTGGAGGCCACGTAAGTCCTCTATCATACGAGGCAGGCCGCAGACCAAGTATGGCTGAAGTAGGTCAACTTGCTGGTGCAGCAGGTTCGGCCCCAGATATCGTTGTTGGACACACATCTTACAACTTTGGAAATTGGATTGACAACTTAGGGTGGGAGGGTCAATATGATTCAATCTCAGTTATTGAGATGGATAATAGAGATTTATCCATTACTGGCTTGGACATATCACCTGTTGACAGATTCTTTGGAATTGTAGGTGAAGGAACACGCGACCTCAATGTTACTGTAACCAATACTGGAATGGATACACTGAATGGCCAATCCGCTACCTTAGATGTTGAATTAAAGATCGTTGATGAAGCCAATTCGACCAATATTACCGTATACGCAATGGATTGGGACACGGCAGAGAATAAAGCAGGCTGTGGAACTGGGTGTACTTGGTCCTATGAAGAGTATATTGACCAATCAACTAAATGGCACGAAGAAGTGAATCACTCAGAGTTTGAGAGTGGTAGCGAAAACTTCTCAGCCAATCAAAACAATCCTACTGATTTCATGTGGGCTGGTATCTATGATACAAATGCAAGTGGCGACACTTGGACTGGATACGGGCGTAACTGGGACGATGCTATGACTCTAAACGCAGTAGACCTAACAGGCTCCGACCGCGCATTCATGGGAATTGAAGTATTCCAATCCTTATCTTTCGGCGCACTTGGTGGCGTTGATGCAAATGGCTGGATTATTGGTGATGTCTGGGATGATTTAGCGATTATTGAGGTTGGAAGCATAGAAACCGGCTGGTCAACCATTAACTGTCCAACAGAGGCTATGATCAACGCAGCCTGTTCTTCTGGTTCATCCTTATGGGGCGGTTATGACAATGACCGCTTGACCAAGCAGGGATTCGGAGGAGTTGCCGAGGGTGTCTATCACTACGGAATATATAGCGGCGGAACTCACTACGGTTGGAACAATTTCACAGAAGATGGAGTTGGTGCATTTGACCTAAGTAGTTGGGCTGGAGAAACAGTTGACATTAGATTTAGATTTAGAACTGGATTCGATGGAAGTATTGCTGATAGCAATGAAAGCAGATGGTCCGGACTTGACGGCTTTGCAATTGACAACATTTCAATTTGGAAGCAAACTACAGCATTCTTAGCCAACCCACAAACACAACAAAGTCAAATCTCATTAACAAATCTTGGACCTGGTGAAGAATATACAACCTCTTTGTCAGTCAATGTTGTCAACGACACTACATATAGAGTTAGTGCGTCATTGACAAATAATGCTTGGGATGAGCAATCACTCAATGATGAGATTATTGGATATTTGACCCCATTCAATCTTTACGACCCAGCAGTTGAAGGAATTGATTACTTCAAACCTGGTAGTTTGTATGCAGAAGGAATCTTTGACATTGGAGTAACAACAAATAATTGGGGTAATACCTTAGTTGATTTCGATATTGAAGCAAAGGTCTTCACTGCAACACCTTCAGATATTTACTGTGGCGTTCCTACAGAGATTTGTAAAGAATCCTTTGAAGGTGGTGCAGAAGGATATAGGTATGTTGAAAGTAATAATCCACGAGGAGCAGTATACAATGAAGCTGGCTGTAACGACAAGATATTCAACAATAACGCATATTGGTTCGGACATCCGTGTGACACTTCTACCAAAGGGTACGGAGATGCATGGGCAAATGAAACAATGTCATTACCAGAAGTAGATCTTACCAGTATGTCTGGTGATTTCGTTTCACTTAACTTTGAATATTATGCTGATACATTCTATGGAATTGATTCAGATGGAACAAGTATTGTTGATGTCAATGACTATGCAGTACTCACATTGGATTATGTCAATAGTGCTGGAAACTTCAGTGCTATATTAATGGGACAATGGAACGATTATAACGAAGATGGGACATGTAGGGTCGACGATAACAACGATGGTATTATCAACTCTTCAGAATCCTTTGATAATGTTGAGATCTCATTTGTTGGAGATTCTAGTTCTACAGATGGGTCTGGTGGCAATTACAATGTCTTCTTTAATACAGATGATTTAGTTAAGACGGCTAATATTGACTTGACTCACATCTATGTACTCAATACATCTGATTCAAACAATCAGAATTGGAATTATGAATGTGCCTCTTTAGCAGGTTCTACTGCACAAATTAATTTCGAATTCCAATCCGACGATGATGGACGAAATGGTATTAATGATGGATTCAAGGGTGTTGCATTCAATAATATCTCCCTTCAAGAGTATACCTTCTTGGAAGAAGCATCATACACAATGTCTCGTACAAATGTAGACGCTGAGGATGTATCAACTGATATTATCGCTTCTCACGAGTTCACATCAGGAGTATACATGGTGCAAGTTGAAACCATATTTGACAATACTACAGCAGGTCAGAATTGGTTTAATGACGATGAAATTTCAGTTGCTAATAACAAGAAGAGAGTTATTTTCAATGTTGAATCAGTCGATGTAACCCTTGGAAACCCTGAAACACTCTCCTGTATTTCAGACCAAGCGCTCGAGTGCGTAATGCCAATTGATGGTGCTCTTACCCATTCATGGGATGTTGTAGTCACAAATGGTGTTCTTGGTGGAGATTATGTCTTTAATATGAACATTGAAGATATTACAACGGGTTCTACTGCACACACGACTACTGCAGGTCCACAACAAAGTTTGTCCGCACACCAGCGGATAACTGTTGAGTTCACTCCATGGAATGGATGGCAAGATGGTCACCAATACAATATCAGTTTCTCGGCAGAATTAGCTAATGGTAACCCGTCAGGTAACGTTCGTTATTTCATTGCAACCTTTGAAAGCAACATCGATGTGGCAATATTGGGCGATACATCTGCTCGTACTACTGCGATTAAGCAAGATTTGGCCTTATTGGGTATGTCATATACTCAATACAGCATCAATGATTGGGAAACATATTTCGATGCAGGTTGGTTTACTCATTATGACAAGATCATTCTGCCATGGCAAGATACTCTTGCAGCCAAGGATATTGAAAATGGTGGACGAGGATATTTCCAAAAGATTGGAAGTACTTCTAATCGCCAAATTCTAGAAGGATTCATGTCTGCGGGCGGAACTGTTCAAGCTCACCTTGGACCGCAAGGAAGCCAAATCTATGGTACAGACCAGGGATTATCTGGACGTCTACCATTTGGTTTGGATATCCAAAGCAGAAATACTCCTGAAAGTAAAATTACATACACGGATATGGATCTAGCAGACCCATACCATCCGATGATGGACAATATCAACTCTAATGCATTCCAAGGATTTGATGCAGAATCTACTGTTGCTGAAGCAGTACTCAATACCAAGTCGGTTAGTGCAAATGAAGTGCCAGTTACATGTAATGGATACATGGAGAATGGAGGATACTTCCAAAGAGTCATTCGTTCTTCTGCTGATATCCAAGATACTGTTCTCGGTGTTTGTTCTTACTATGACGGTGGTCTAATCGTCACTACAATGGATGTTGCAACTGTCTCTGACCGTGCTGATAGTATGACATTCCCACTCTTGGGTAACATGCTATCATACCAAGTAAGTCCATACCCTGAAGGGTTTGGAACACTCGGTAACGGTTTGGAATTGACTATCAATGGAGAAACTCCAAATATTGACCCTTCAACTGGAAAGTATACTGTAAAGTACATGAAGAGCGATGCAACGATTACATTTGGATATACAACCAGTACTTCATCCACTCTGTCAACAGATTGGATTGTTGATGGGCCAACCTCTTGGGATGGTTCAACAATGGCAAGTGGAGTTGGACACACCACGGATATGAGTCCAGTAATGCAATTTTGTAAGAATGATTTGTCAAGTGCAACCGGATGCGCACAAGGTGAACAATGGAATGTCAAGTTGATGCTACACGATGACGCAGGTCACTCACGTATCATCGATGTCACCGTTGAAACAAATGATGTCTATGCAGACGAATACAGGCCAACAGCAAACACTGAAATCGACATGCGTCCTGAGTATCAAGACCAAGTTGAATTTATTGGAACCAAAACGGTTTCAAGTACTGAATGGGATATTTACAGAATCACTCTTGATGATGATGGTGAAACAACAATCCATTTCGATGCCAGCAATTCAAGCGATCAAGATGCTTTAGAAGGAAACGGAATTGAGACATATCAATGGAAGGTTTTGTTTGATGCACCATATGGTGTTGATGACTTTGCATTAGAGGGTCATACATTTACTCAAAGCGACGCAAGTGATGGCGAATGGGCATATACTTTCAGAAATGTAACAGTTGACTCAACTGGTGCAAATGAAAATACCATCCGTATGGAATTAGTGACTTATGATAAGGCAGGTAAGATTTCAGAGAAATTCCGTATGTTCTTTGTGATAGTTCCAGCTGGATTCGGCGATGAAGAACCGGTCGTACAACTCGACTCTCCAAATGCTAATTCCCGCATTGATACAGACACAATTACAATTTCTGGTTCTGTTCTAAGTGGTAGTGAGCAAGGTGAAGTATACATCGAAACAGCATTTGTTCTCGCAGACTTCAATGAATCATTCGTACAACAATACAACAAGAAGATTCTAGGAACTTGGAACAAGACCACTTCTGGACTTGCTGATGGTGAAGCATTTGACTTGACATTATCAATGGATGGATTGTATACAAACAAATCCCAAGTAATCCTCATTTACATCAAGATATATGAAGGAATTGGAGATGACCAACGTTGGGTTTCTTACAAGCAAATAGAAATCAACTTACCAGCCTGTCAAGGAGCTGAAGCTGATGTTGCTGCTGAAGCAGAAGGCGGAGAGTGGATTCTAGATGGTGATGGTGAATGTCAATGGGATGGCGCTTGGACATTTGAGAATGGTGAATGGAAGGCTCCTACTACCGATAACGGTCCTACTGGTACAAGTGGTTCAATGGATATGACTACAATCGGAATAATTGCGATTGTAATTATCGCTATCCTGATTGTAACAATGGTAATAATGCGCAAGGGCAGTTCGAAATCACTGGATGACACTTCCGAGGATTTCCACGCTGCTGCTGGCGGATTTACCGCAGCACAACTAGACCCTGTTGAACAATATGTACAACAATTGGTTGCACAAGGATACCCTGAGGAAACTGCGCGTCAGTATGCCCAACAATATGCTGCTCAGGCCGGAATCGGCGCAGATGCTGTAACAGCAGCGGCGCCAGTTGCCGCTGCGCCAGTTGCGGCTGCCCCAGTTGCCGCAACTGCTGCCATAGATCCAGCAGTTTACCAGCAATATCTACAGCAATTCATGGGCCAAGGATATGATGAGGCTACTGCATCGCAATACGCACAGCAGTATGCTTTACAGTATGCACAGCAACAAGGTTGAGTTTTGTCTTAGGCAAAAACCTGCTACCCATATTGAGCGTAAGCAAGGAATAATCAGATGCTTATATTCAATTAGTATGTGCTACTGGAGCAGCACATGGACAAGACCGAGCAGTACACTGTTGCTGATATTTCCTTAGCACAAAAAGGTGCATTGAGAGTTGATTGGGCAAGGGCAAGAATGCCAGTATTGGAAGCACTACGTGAAGAGGCTTTGAAGACAAAACCTCTAGCAGGAATGCGTGTAACGGGATGTCTTCACGTTACCAAAGAAACTGCAATACTAATCGAAACGATTGCTGCTGCAGGTGCTGAAATATCCTGGTCAGGATGTAATCCTCTATCAACCCAAGATGATGTAGCCGCATGGTTAGCTTCAGAAGGATATTCAGTTCACGCTTGGCATGGACAATCAGTTGAAGATTTCTATTGGTGTATTGACAAGACCCTTGAATTCAGACCAACCTTGACTTTAGACGATGGAGCAGATTTAATCGTCCGTGTTCATGGTGAAAAGAAAGAGTATGCAGAAGGTGTAATCGGTGGTACTGAAGAGACAACCACTGGTGTTCACCGACTAAGAGCAATGGCAGAAGCAGGAGACTTGCTTTACCCTGTATTAGCAGTAAACGATGCAATCACAAAGTGGGACTTTGACAATGTCTATGGAACAGGTCAGTCGACATTGGATGGAATTATTAGAGCAACATCTGTATTGATTGCTGGAAAGACATTCGTTGTTGCAGGATATGGCCACTGTGGAAGTGGTTTGGCAATGCGTGCAAAGGGAATGGGTGCAAATGTAGTCATTACAGAAATTGACCCATTAGCAGCACTTAGAGCAGTAATGGATGGTTTCAGAGTAATGAAGATGGATGACGCAGCAGCGATTGGTGATATATTCTGTACTGCTACTGGAATGAAGGACATTATAGTTGAGAGACACTTTGCTTCAATGAAGGATGGTGCAATTATTTCAAACACAGGCCACTATGATTGTGAAATAAATATTGGAGATTTGAAAAGCCTTTCACAAAGTGTTAGAACTATTAGAAGCGAGAATGAAGAGTATCTCTTGTCGGATGGACGTAAGATATACTTGCTTGCAGAAGGGCGTTTAGTAAATCTAGCAGCTGCTGAAGGACATCCGTCAGAAGTAATGGACATGTCATTCGCTAATCAATATCTAGCATTATGCCGTTTAGCGGCAGAAGGAAAGGATATGGATCCAATTGTTTATGATATCACAAAGCAGCAAGACATAGATGTTGCATCAACTAAACTTGCAACCCTTGGATTCACTATTGATGAATTAACACAAGAGCAAATAATTTATGCAACAGATTACACTGCTGGAACATGAATCTAAGACTCTTCTTCCGCTCTATATCCATATGGATATTTGCGAGGAAACCGTTGTGTGCTCATACAACATTGGTGTTGGAATCACTTGAAAACAAGGGTTACCCTCGTACACGACGTCTTATTCGGGGATAGCGTCGTGACAAATGCGTATTCAATGCTAACCCTTGTGATAGGTTCCTCGGGGTTGCACAAGAAGGAATAATCGACCTAAATAAGATCTAGATCTCAATATTTATGATATACATATTATTAAGTGATTGTTAATGTTGGAAATGTTGTGCAACCACCAATCACTATGCCATTTACAAACATTGAAACTATTCCAGGCCAAACAATCGTTCAATCCATGGGTGTTGTTACTGGTTCCACAGTCAGGGCAAAAAACATTTTCAAAGACATTGGTGCAGGTCTGAAAAATATTGTAGGAGGAGAATTAAAGGCATATACCGAACTTTTACAAGAATCCCGGAATCAGTCACTGTACCGTATGTTGGCCGATGCTCAAGCACGCGGCGCCAATGCGGTCGTCAATGTTCGATTTACGACATCTTCGGTAGCGGGTGGTGCTGCTGAGTTGCTAGCATACGGAACTGCAGTGATTGTGGCACCAATGAACATACAATGAGGGATATGTGAATGAGCGACTCAATTTATTTGATATATTCACTCTTATCACTATCTCCTTGGATAGCAAGTCTGATTGGCACATTAATTTATCAAAATGCCAAGAAGGAAACATTACTTCAGCGAGAGAAAGCGCATAGCGTATTAAACGGAGACAAATTAAGTACCTTGAGCAAGCCACTGGGTGGAAGAGAAATAAAGGAATTTACAACAGTAATGGCAAGTGTCGTTATGTCTCCGAGTTGGATACAAATTACCATAGGTAGAATTGTCACGCTATTCGGCGGAGAGATTAACGTCTTCACCAAAATCATTGACTGGGCGCGCCGTGAAGCAAAACAACGGCTTAGAGAAGATATTTCTAAAGCAGGATTTGATGAAGTCATCAATCTGAGATTGGAAACTTCCATTATCACTAAGACTAATGGTGGCAACGACAAAACATCAGGAGTTGAAATCATTGCTTACGGCACTGCTATCAAGTATTGAGCAGAACAAAACATGTTAAAGTTAATATCAATTATCGGGATGATGGCATCAAATCCATCCTACAAATAAGTATAGCATATTGCATTCGAGGTTATCTAATTACACTCATGTATACAATAATGGTGTTGAGACAATAGATTCCAAAGAGCTCCTTGTCCGTAACTTGAATGTCAGATAGCACAACTTAATGCCTTGAGATTCAATGGAATTTTGATTGTTGCTGAATTAGTTTATCAGTTGTGGTGTACATCTTTACACATGGGGTGGAAACTTGGAGAAGAT
>ERZ890510.1760-NODE-1760-length-13556-cov-7.658025_pt1 | contig 13556 bp, 12 predicted proteins | sample MGYA00521265_ERZ890510 | MGnify/ENA primary metagenome ERZ890510 (study PRJEB32303, sample SAMEA104408624) | aquatic metagenome | biome: Brackish water; feature: Chemocline; material: water | place: Baltic Sea | collected 2014-10-26T21:54:00 | depth 110 m ...
TTAAATTATTTTAATGGTTGAAGAAATAATTTTTAATAAAATCCGATTTATAAATGGTAATTATAAAGTTGTTAAAAATGAATTTTTAAAAAAAGGCGGTTATATAGTTTTTCATGCAGCGCCAGCATTAATAAAAATTTATCAAAATAAATTTTACCACGATGCCTTGGAAAAAAGTCTTTTTGCAATATTAGACAGTGGGTATTTTTTTTTAATCTTAAAGTTTTTTAAAGGTATAAAAGTTAAAAAAGTTTTCCGGGTTAGAGTTTGTAAGAAATTTTCTTGATGATAAAAAAAATAAAAAAAACAATTAATAGTTTAATTAATTGTTAAATTTTGTATTAAGTGAGAAAAAATAATTAACAACTTAATTTTAATATCTGTTGTAATTAAATTTTAGGTAATTATAATTAACTAATGCACAAAATAGATGACATCAATAGTATCCTTCACGCCGTTAATGACATTAACTTAAAACCAAAAAAAAAAACTTCTAATATTTCAGCTCCACAAAATTCTACACCTAAGTTAATTCAAGATTTAATAGTCCCACCTGAAGTAGATAAAATTATTAGGGAGGCTGAAGAGTATAAAAACAAAAAAGTACTTAAGTCTTACCAACCTGATATAACTGAAAATAAAAATGATAAAATAAAAACTAAAGATCGTAATAAAACTTTTGAAGTAACACAAGATCAAATCATAGATGATCTTCACCTAAAAATTAAAGATTTAGAAAAAAAATTAAAAAATTTTCAAGCCAAAAAAGAACAGACTCTAAATAAAAATAAACTTATTCTTAAAGATGAGGTTGTTACATCTTTACAAATTCAAGATTTAACAATTGATATTCTAAATGAAAAAATTAAAAAATTTAAAAATACAGAAGATATATCACGCTCTCAAATAATTGATTTAGAACAAGATAAAACCCTATTATTAAAGAAGGCTGAAAAATTTGACGAATCCAAAGATTATAAAAATATTATAAGCGATACAAAAGAAACTCTTAAAACTATTTACAGACAAGTGGCAAAACAAAAGAAAATTTTTTTAGATCTTAAAAATTATTCAATTAAAACTAAACGTGATTTTAATTTTTACAAAGAAAATTATGAAAAATTAATTATTGAAAATGATGATATTAAAAAAAAATTGTCAAATACCAAGCAACAAGTAGATGCTTTTGAAGAGATAAAAAAAGAATTAGCTTATACATTCGAAAACTTTAACAATGTTTTATCAAAAAATTCTATTGTTAAACTTAACGAATCTTTTTCTAAAATTAATTCAAATCCTTTCAATCCACTTAGTATTAATAAAAAAGATAAATAAAACTTAGATTGATTTCTATAACTAGTCCTAGCTGCGACAATTAATGCTATTGATAATCATTATCAATGAGAATAGTTATCATTACTATTAAATTAAACTTAAAAAAATAATGAAAAAATTACTATTACTAGTTATAGCTTTCACTCTGTCCATTTCTTCATTGTTTGCAAATGAAGTTAATGTTTTTAGTGCAAGACATTACGATTCAGACATTCAGATTTACGAAAAATTTACTTCTAAAACAGGCATTAAAGTTAACGTTATTTCCGGTAACGATAAAGCCCTTCAAAAAAGAATAGTCGAAGAGGGCACTGACTCTAAAGCTGATTTATACATTACCGCTGATGCAGGAAGATTAGGTGCATTTGATGCAGCTGGAATGTTTCAAAATTCAATGTCTTTAAAAATCAAAGCTGCTGTGCCTTCTAATTTAAGATCTAGCAATTGGACCGGGATAGCTAAAAGAGCAAGAATTATTTATTACTCACCAGTAAGAGTGAATGCAAATGATCTTAATGGAATGAGATACGAAGATCTTGCTGACCCTAGATGGAATGGTAAAGTTGTTATTAGAAAATCAAACAATATTTATAATCAATCGCTTGTAGCTTCATTAATTCAAAATAATGGAAAAAAAGCTACAGCTGAATGGGCTAAAGGGATAGTAGCAAATATGGCTAGAGATCCAAAAGGTAATGATAGAGCTCAAATTTTAGCAGTTGCAGCAGGTGAAGCTGATTTAGCAGTAGCTAATACTTACTACTATGCATTGATGCTATCAGGTAGTAAAGGTGAAGAACAAAAAAAAGCAGCAAAAAAAGTTTTACCTTTTTTTCCAAATCAAGGAGATAGAGGAACTCATATAAACATTAGTGGTGGTGGAGTTATAAAAACTGCTCCAAATAAAGCTAATGCTATAAAACTACTTGAATTTTTATTAACTAAAGAGGCACAAAAGCACATAGTTAATAATACTTTTGAATACCCAATTGTTGATGGAGTAGAGCCACATGAGCTGGTTAAAGCAATGGGTCTTGGTTTTAAGCAGGATCTTACAACAGAAGTAGTCTCTTACGGAAAAAAACAAGCTGATGCATTAGAAGTAATGTTAGCCGCAGAATGGAAATAAAATGTCCTATGGACACAATATAAATGTTTTTAAAAAAAATTAATATTTGGTACTTGAGTTCCTTCATAATATCTTTAATTGTAGCAATACCCATATTGACAGTTTTTAGTAGTTTTTTTAATATTACAGGAAATTACTCATCAATTTTAAAAAACACTTTTCTCTACGAATATATTTTTAACTCTTTAGTTCTTTTAATAGGCGTTTTAATATTAACTTTTTTAATCGGAGTATCTTGTGCATATTTAGTATCTTTTTATAATTTCCCAGGAGTTAATTTTTTTAAATGGGCTTTAATTTTGTCATTTGCTGTACCCGCGTACATTTATGCTTATTCATTAACAGCTTTTTTTGAAAATTTCGGTACAGCTTTTTCAATTTTAAAAAACATATTTGGAGAAGCCAACTACAATTTATATATACCTAAATTTGACGGTATGACGGGAGCCATTTTATCAATTTCATTGTCATTATTTGGATATGTATACGTTTTAACAAGAGCATCCTTTCATTATCAATCACAAAACTTAATTGAACTTGGTAAAAATTTAGGATTTTCCAAAAAAAAAATCTTTTTTAAATATTATTTTACCCTCTGCAAGACCAGCTATTGTTGCTGGACTTTCTCTTGTAGCAATGGAAACTTTGTCAGATTTTGGTTCGGTTTCTTTCTTTGGTATTTCAACATTGACAACAGCAATTTATAACGCGTGGATTTCATTTGACGATCTTAATCTTGCAAACAGGATATCTTTCTATCTACTAATATTTATTCTTGGTTTGCTTATCTTAGAAAATTTTTCTAGAAAAAAAGCTCAGTACCACACACCCACTAAAGGTGGATTAAGAAAAAGGAAGCCTATAGATCTTACTGGCCAGAAATCATTCCTAGCTTTCTTTTTTTGTGCTTTGATATTTTTTATTAGTTTTCTGTTTCCAGTTTTACAAATGCTATATTGGACTATTAGCTTTCCAAAACATCTATCAGATTTAAATTTAATTAAGTTATTTTTAAATACAATATTATTGGTTTTTTTATCAAGTTTTTTGCTAATATCTTTAAGTTTCATTTCAAATTATGGAAACAGAGTATCTAGAAGTAAACTATTAAATACACTAACTACTTTATCCATTTCTGGTTATGCTATACCTGGAATAATTTTAGCTGTTGCTTTCATCACTTTTATTTCCTGGTTTGATGATAACATTATTAGCTTTTTTGGTCTTAAAACTATTAAATCAATTTTTATTGGTTCTATTCTAGGCCTAATTTTAGTTTATTTTATTAGGTTTTACTCTCTAGCGAGTAACGGGATTAAGTCTGGATACTTAAAAATTAATTATTCAATTGATGAGAGCGCTTACTTATTAGGTTACTCAAAATTTAAAACTTTTACCAATATTCATATTCCTTATTTAAAAGATTCAATCCTTTTAATAGGAATTTTGATAGCTATTGAAATTATAAAAGAACTACCAATAACATTAATAATGAGACCCTTTAATTTTGAAACATTTGCTACGACTGCCTATATTTTTGCTTCTCAAGATTTACTTGAAGCTGCAGCTGCACCATCTTTATTTCTTATTATTATTGCAAGTTTTTTTATTTTGATTACATCTAGATTTATTCATAAAGATTAAAATTATGACCAAAAACTTTTTAGAAATAGACAATGTTACATTCACAGCTAGTGCTAAAAATAAAATAAATAACGTTTCTCTCCACATTGAAAATAAAGGAGACATTATTTGTTTATTAGGACCCTCTGGTATAGGCAAAACTACAATATTGAGAACTATCGCTGGCTTAGAAAGAATTAATTCTGGAAAAATTATTTTGAACAATAAAGTTATATCTTCCAATGACACACATATTGAACCAGAAAATAGAAATATTTCTTTAGCATTTCAAGACAATTCATTATTCCCACATTATAACGTCATTCAAAATATACAATTTGGAGCTGAGAGAAATAACAAAAAGAAGAAAAATTTAGCTATAGATGAGGTTGTTAATTTTTTAAATCTAAAGCATGTGCTAGATAAATTTCCACATCAAATAAGTTCTGGAGAAGCTCAAAGAGCATCACTTGCAAGATCCCTTTTATCTAATCCAGACTTATTATTATTAGACGAACCTTTGTCTAATGTTGACCAAAACTTTAAGGAGGAAATCCAAGTTAAACTGAAAAAAATATTAACAGAACATAAAATAACAACTATAATTGTGACACATGATTCTTACGAAGCTTTTTATCTAGGAACTAAATGCGGTATTATTTTAGATGGTCAACTCAAACAATACGATGATCCGTATAATGTTTATCATTTCCCCAACTCTATTGAAGTAGTAAATTTTTTAAACAGAGGAACACTGATACCTGCGAAAGTTACAGGAGAAAATACTTTAGAGAGCGTTGATCTTGGCACAATTAAAGGTAATTTTATAAAACATTACGCAAAAGGGTCGGACGTCAAGCTGTTAATACAACCCGAGGATTTAGAGCATGATGACGGAAGTAATTTAAAGCTGGAAGTCGTAGACAGACAGTTTCGAGGAACTAACTTTATATACACACTTAAAACCCCAAGTAATTTAACGATTCCAGTATTTGTTCATTCTCACCATATACACCAGCATGAAGTTGATGAAAAATTTGGTATTAAAAGACCAATTAATATTGATCATATAGTTTGTTTCTAATAGAAACTAAAACTTAATTAATTTTAATTTTCGCTATTACTTAAATGGCATTAAATTAAAATAAGAGCGCCCTTAGCTCAGTTGGATAGAGCATCGGTTTTCTAAACCGAGGGTCGGAGGTTCGAATCCTCCAGGGCGCACCAATAAAATCAACACTTTTAGAAATTTAAAGACCCATTAAACACGTCTTGTTTAAACATTACTCAAGTGAAATACTATTTTTTGCTATAAAAATTTTTGGTATTTAATTTTAAAATGTGTAAAACGCATTAAGTATTATGAATAAAAATTTAATAAAAAAAAATTTAATTAAGCTAAAACCTTCAGCTACATTAGCTATAAACGAAAAATCAAAAGAATTAATATCAAAAGGTAAAAAAGTCTATCGTTTTGGATTTGGACAGTCTCCATTTCCTGTGCCAGAAAAAATTGTATCTGTATTAAAAAAAAATGCTGAAAAAAAAGACTATCTTCCTATGCAAGGATTACCAGAACTTAGGGATGCTATTTCTAAGTACTTAAATAAAAACACAGGTAATATATTTTTAAAAGAAAATATTATTGTTACTCCAGGATCAAAAGAAGGGATGTTTTTAATGCACCAAGCTTTTAATGGAGATATTATTTTGCCTGCTCCAAGTTGGGTTTCTTATGAGCCGCAAGCAAACATTTCATCTAATAAAGTTCATTGGATTCAAACGTCAGTAGATAACAATTGGTTTCCAACCGCCAATGAATTGGAAAAAAAAATTAAATCTATTAAAAATAAAAATATTATTTTAATACTTAATTCACCTAACAATCCCTCAGGCACAACTTGTAATAATTTAAAAGAATTAAGCAAAATTGCCAAAAAATATAAAATAATTATTCTTTCCGATGAAATATATACGGATCTTAAATTTGATAAGAAATATGATTCAATCTCTTCATATTATCCCGAAGGCACATGTATTACTGGGGGTTTAAGTAAATGGTGCGGAGCTGGTGGGTGGAGATTAGGATTTTTTGCAGCCCCAAAACAATTAACTAAATTAATTGATAGTTTAAAAGTTTTAGCTAGCGAAACTTTTTCTACAGTCAATACTCCTATTCAATACGCCGCTGTAGAAGCTTATACTGGTGATTACAAAGAGTATAAGTTGAAAACCACTAATATATTAAGTGCTGTAGGAAATTATGTTTATGAAAATTTAAGATCAAATAAAGTATTAATTAATCCTTCACAAGGGGGATTCTACTTAATGCCTGAATTTATTAACAAAAAATATAAAACTTCTTCAGACATGTGTGTAGCAATTTTAAAAGAAACAGGAGTAGCACTTTTACCAGGCTCTGCATTTGGTTTTAAACCAAATAAAATGTTAGCTAGATTAAGTTTTACTGATTTTGACGGAAATATTTTTCTGAGCAGTATTTCCAATGGTAAAATTACAGATAAAGATATACAAAATTTTGCTCCAAATGTAGTTGAGGGTACTAGAATCCTCTCAAAATGGGCTCAAAAATTATGAAATCTTCTTTGACCTTCGTGGTCATACGTAGTTTACTTACTCTATAATTAATTAATAAATGGGAGAAAAAATGAAAAAAATAATATCTACAATCTCTGCGGCACTAGTAATGTTTGCTGTATCAACACCGTTTACAACTGCAAAATCAGCAGAATTCTTTTCAATAGGAACTGGTGGACCCACAGGAGTTTATTTCCAAGTAGGTAACGCAATTTGTAAAATGGTAGCAACAATTCAGTCTGCGGAACATGGAAGATCAAAAGGAAAAGATGGGGCTTTACGTTGTTCAGCACCTTCAACAGGTGGATCTACTTATAATATAGGTCAAATAATGCAAGGTGAACTACAATTTGGTGTTGCTCAGTCTGACTGGGGATACCATGCGTATAACGGAACTAAACCAGACAAAGTAAAACCTTTTAAAAATTTAAGATCTGTATTTTCAGCACATCCTGAACCATTCCAAATAATTGTTGGAAAAAGTTCTAAGATTAAAGACTGGAATTCAATGAAAGGTAAAAAAGTTAACATTGGTAACCCAGGATCTGGTCAAAGAGGAACTTTCGAAGTTCTTATGGAGGCACACGGTGTAGACACAGGATATTTTGGTTCTACTTCTGAGCTAACTTCATCAGAACAATCGGGTGCTCTTTGCGATAAGAAAATAGATGCTTTTGGATATACAGTTGGTGTGCCAAACGCTGGTGTTGCACAGTCTACAGACGGTTGTGGAGCTAAAATTATCGACCTAAACACAGATGCGGTTAAAAAATTAGTTGCAGACAATCCTTTTTACGCTTTTGCAACAATTCCAAAAGGAACTTACAAAACTTCTAAAAAAGATGTAACAACTTTTGGCGTTATGGCCTCAGTCCTTTCTAGTGCTGATGTACCAGATGACCTAGTTTATGCAGTTACTAAAGCTGTTTTTGAAAACCTTGAATCTTTCAGAAAACAACATCCTGCATTTGAAAATCTTGATCCTAAGAAAATGATCAAAGACGGTTTGTCTGCTCCATTACATAATGGTGCTGTAAGATATTACAAAGAAGTCGGCTTAATGTAGTCAATTAAATTTAAAGGCCCAGTTGAAAAACTGGGCCTTTTTTTTTATTTTGTTTAAAAATGTCACAAGATCAGGAGAAAAGAAACAAACCAGAATTTTTCGAAAAGTATGATGAAGACGGCGGGTCCAAAAGAAATTTAACTAGCTGGAATTTAAAATTAGTTGGTATTTTAGCTATTTCTTGGTCTTTGTTTCAACTTTGGTACGCTTCACCGCTTCCTTTTATATTGGATTTTGGAAAATTTATTGATGTGCCTGCCAGAGCTATTCATTTAGCTTTTGGTATGAGTTTATGTTTTTTAGTATACCCAACTTTTAGATCGAGTAGAAATAAGAAAATATCTCTAATAGATTTTATATTTGTAGCAGTTTCATTAATGGCTACCCTTTATTTATACTTAGATTACGAAGGACTTGTTGACAGGCAAGGAATTTTAGCAAATTTTAAAATATTTAATTTTAACATTCCTTATGAATTAATATTAGGATTATTTGGAATAATTTTATTATTAGAGGCAACAAGAAGAGCAATAGGGATTCCACTAGTTGTCATTGCATTAATTTTTATATTGTTTTCAATTTTTGGACAGGTAATGCCTCATCTTATTTCTCACCAAGGTTTATCTTTTACTAGGTTAGTTGGATACCATTGGTTTGGTGGAGAAGCAATTTTTGGAATACCAATAAGCGTTTCAGTAAGTTTTATTTTTTTATTTGTATTGTTTGGTTCAATGCTAGATGCAGCAGGAGGTGGAAAATATTTTTTAAATCTTGCATTTGCATTAGTAGGAAGAATGAGAGGAGGCCCAGCCAAAGCAGCTATTCTTGCATCTGGATTGACAGGACTAATATCAGGATCTTCAGTTGCCAATACAGTTACAACTGGAACTTTTACAATTCCTATAATGAAAAAAACAGGTTTGTCAGCTGTCAAAGCAGGTGCAATTGAAGTAGCTGCATCTGTAAACGGACAAATGATGCCACCAATTATGGGAGCTGCCGCTTTTGTTATGGCTGAGCTTTTAGGAATCTCGTATTTTACAGTTATTACTCATGCATTTTTGCCAGCGGTCATATCTTATGTGGCTCTTTTTTATATCTCTCATTTAGAATCTGTAAAATTAGGAATCAAAGGTTTGCCAGACAATCAAATACCTCCATTAGGAAAAACTTTTATTGGTGGAATACATTTCTTAATTCCAATATTTATTCTTGTATACCTGTTGTTAGTTGAAAGATGGACTGCCGCTACAGCTGTTTTTTATTCAATACTATCTTTGATGTTAATTATTTTGGTTAAAGAATTTTTATCTTCTCAAAAAAAAAACAACGAAATAAAAATCGGTTTAAAGGAGGCTTATAATAAAATTGTAACTGGACTAGAAAAAGGTGCAATTAATATGGTTAGTGTTTCAATTGCAATTGCTACAGCGGGAATAATTGTTGGCGCCGTAGCTTCCACGGGTTTAAGTAATAATTTAATAATAATCGTAGAAGCAATAGCAGGTGACAGTATAATTATACTTCTTCTTCTAACAGCTTTACTTTGTATTATCTTAGGAATGGGACTTCCAACTACTGCAAACTATTTAGTAGTTGCTGCATTAATGGCGCAAGTTGTTGTTGAAGTCGGAGGTGCATCTGGCTACGTCTTCCCTCTTGTAGCTGTACACTTATATGTTTTTTATTTTGGATTAATGGCCGATGTAACACCTCCTGTAGGTCTAGCCTCTTATGCAGCGGCAGCAATATCAAAAGCGGATCCAATACAAACCGGTATACAGGCCTTTTGGTACAGCTTAAGAACTGCAATACTACCGTTAGTTTTTATTTTTAATCCTGAATTATTATTAATAGGCATTGAAAGTATATGGCATGGATTAACAGTCATAATAACATCCTTAGTTGCAATCCTGGTATTTACCGCGGCAACACAAGGTTGGTTTATAAATAAATTAAAATGGTATGAAATAATTATATTTTTAATGATATCTTTATCTTTGTTTAGACCTGATTTTATTTTAAATAAATTTAGTCCTAAATTTGAACAAAAACAATTAAATGTAAATAAGATTGAATCTTTAGCTTTTGAACCTGGCAAAGAAGTTCATATAAAAGTAACTAGAAGAACAGGATATGGAGATAGATATAAATTATTTATTATTGATAGTAAGAGCTTCAAAGATAGTTTTAATTTAGAAGATTATGGAATTAATTTAGTTAACGACCAAGGCAGAATAACTATAGACAAACTTAAATGGAACGGTTTAGCAAAAAAATCTGGGATCGAAACAGGCGATGTAATTAGCGAGTTTAAAGTTGAAAATCTAAATAGGCCAAATAAAGCTATAGTTTATCCGTTTGCATTCTTGTTTCTTTTTGGTTTTGGCTATTTAAACTATAAAAGAAAAGAGAATTAAAACGCTGTAATTAAAGCATTTAAATTTGTATATTAAGTTATGTCAAATACGGTAGTAATTACCTCAGCAACTAGAACAGCCGTCGGATCACTTGGTAAATCATTAAAAAATGTGCCTGCAAGCGAACTGGGCTCCTCTGTAATTGCTGAATCTATCAATAGATCAAAATTAAAAGTGGACGATGTTGATGAAGTTGTTATGGGTCAAGTGCTCACCGGCGGAACAGGACAAAACCCTGCAAGACAAGCTGCAATTAACGCCGGCATACCAAAAGAAAAACCTGCTTATATTGTAAACCAGGTTTGTGGTTCAGGAATTAGATCTATAGTTTCTGGATTTCAAAGTATTCTGTCTGCAGATTCAAAAATTGTAATAGCAGGTGGGCAAGAAAATATGTCATTAGCACCACATGCAATTCATTTAAGAGACGGTAAAAAATTAGGTGACGCACAAATTATAGACACCATGATAAAGGATGGGTTATGGGACGCTTTTCATGGTTACCACATGGGTATTACTGCTGAAAATGTTGCAACTAAATTTCAAGTGACAAGAGATCAGCAGGATAAATTTGCTCTTAATTCTCAAGAAAAAGCTTTGAAAGCTCAAAAAGAAAATAAATTTAAAGATGAAATAGTTAATTTTAAAATTAAATTAAAAAAAGCAGAAGTAGATTTTAATAAAGACGAGCACCCAAGAGAAGGGATTAGCATAGAAACATTAAATAAATTAAAGCCAGTTTTTCAAAAAGATGGCTCAGTCACAGCGGGAAATGCATCTGGCATAAACGATGGAGCTGCAGCTGTAACTTTGATGTCAAATATAGAAGCGGAAAAAAGAGGCTTAAATAAATTAGTCACGATTAAATCTTGGGCAAGTTGTGGTGTAGATCCAGCTTTAATGGGAACGGGACCAATTCCTTCTACTAAAAAAGCTCTAGACCTCGCCGGTTGGTCAGCTAAAGATGTAGATCTTTTCGAAGTTAATGAAGCTTTTGCAGCTCAGAGCATTGCTGTTTTAAAAACACTTTCAATACCCGAGGAAAAAGTGAATGTTAACGGAGGTGCCATTGCTCTTGGACATCCAATTGGAGCTTCAGGAACTAGAATACTTGTAACTTTAATTCATGAAATGGTTAAAAGAGACGCGCACAAGGGATTAGCAACTTTATGTATAGGCGGCGGCATGGGTATTGCTATGTGTATAGAGAGATAATTTATTTTAATTCTTTTAAACTTTTAAAAAAATTTAAACATCCAGGATTAGCAATTGCCTCAATATTATTTAACTCTTCACCATTAATTACTTTTCTAACAGCTAGCTCTACGATTTTACCATTTTTAGTTCTTGGTATTTCCGGAGTTCTAATAATAATCGAAGGTACATGCTTTGGAGAACAGTTTTTTCTAATTTTAGATTTAATTAACTTAACTTTTTCTTCGTCTATTTCTTTATTATCTTTTGTTGTAACAAAAAGAACTATTCTGACATCATTATTATAGTTCTGACCAACAACTAAACCCTCAGTAATAAAATCTATATCTTCTACCTGTTGATATATTTCAGACGTTCCTATTCTAACTCCACCTGGGTTTAATGTTGTGTCCGATCTACCTCTCATAATAAATCCATTACTAACTGTTCTTTCTATAAAGTCTCCATGATGCCATATGTTATTAAATTTTGTAAAATATGCTTTGTGATATTTTTCTCCACTATCATCGTCCCAAAATTTAATCGGCATTGAAGGGAAGGGTTGCTTTACTACTAGTTCACCTTTTTTACCATCTTTCGTACTTTCCCCGTTTTCTGTGAAAACATCGACATCAATACCTAAACTTTGTCCTTGAATTTCACCCTTGTTAACAGCCGAGTATAGATTTCCTAAAATTAAACAGCCCACCATGTCTGTGCCTCCAGCAATAGATGCCAAATGTACATCTTTTTTAATATTCTCATAAACATACTTAAAACTTTCTTCGGCTAGAGGAGAGCCAGTAGATGTAATGATTTTAAGTGCACTTAAATCCAAACCATCACTATTAAATTTTTCATTTTTCAAATGATCTATATATTTAGCGCTTACACCAAATAAATTAATTTTTTTATTTTGACAGTATTCTAAAAGAATATTTATTTTTGGATAAGTTGGAGCACCATCATACAAAAATATCGAAGAACCTGTAGCAAGTCCTCCAACTAACCAATTCCACATCATCCAGCCTGTAGTTGTGTAATAAAACAATTTATCATTATCCCTAATGTCGCAATGCAACATGAATTCTTTGTTATGTTCAATGAGCACATTACCCGCTCCATGTGTGATACATTTGGGCTTACCAGTGGTACCGCTCGAATAAAGAATATAAATTGGATGATTAAATTCAAATCTCTCAAAAGTTTCATCAAAATTTGATTTTATCAAAGCGTCTTCAAAATTTATAAAATCTTTAGTTTCTACTTTTAAATTTTGATTATATGGAAAAACAATTACTTTTCTAATAGAAGTTATTTCATTTAAAATAATATCAACTTTTTCTAAGATGTTGATTTTTTTACCATTATAGAAGTAATGATCACTTGTAATTAATACTTTCGGTTTAATTTGTTTAAATCGATCAACAACACCTTGTGCCCCAAAATCTGGAGAACAAGAAGACCAAATAATTCCATTTTTAGCACATGCTAAAAAACTAATAATTGATTCAATCTTATTTGGCACGTAACCCGCAACACGATCTCCTTTTGTTAAATCTAATGATTTTAAGTAAGAAGAAAATCTGCAGACTTTTTCATACAAGAGGTTCCAGGAAATGGTTTCTTCAAATCCTGTTTCAGATAAAAAGTTAATAGCGATTTCATCATTTTTTTTTTTTGAGAATATTTTCAGAATAATTTATTTTAGAATCAGGAAAAAATTTAGTTTTGTTAAAAACTTTATCTTTTCTAATTATTTCTTTCCCTTTATCGCCAATTATTTTCGAATAATCCCAAAATTTAGTCCAAAATGTTTCAGGGTTTGAAACACTCCATTCCCATAATTTTTTAAAATTATTGTCTGATTCAAAACTAACAAACTTTGAAAAATCTAACAACCTTGATTCTTTAATTTTTTGCTCAGAAGGTTGCCACAAATGTTTATTCATAGAACTAAATTTTTGCTTATTGTTTTAAATTTTATTCTTAATAAAATCAGCAACGCTAAGAATTGAAAATTTGAGTACCTCAATTATTTCGTAGAAATATTGAATATAGGGTTCTGTCATTGGATATTTGTAAATAATTAAATCTTTTGAAATATTTAAAGTTCCATAAAGCGCAAAAAATATAAAAACAATTAAAATTAAATAACTGTAGAAACCAAAAGAACTTTTTTTTAAAATTT